>Ga0207650_10000882_pt1 | contig 22684 bp, 13 predicted proteins | sample KBSS63metaG_FD_184325 | JGI IMG/M metagenome (GOLD analysis project Ga0207650, IMG submission 184325) | Switchgrass rhizosphere microbial communities from Kellogg Biological Station, Michigan, USA - KBS S6-3 metaG (SPAdes) (version 2) | ecosystem: Host-associated > Plants > Roots > Rhizosphere...
AACCGCATGGGCATTCCCGCCTCGACCACGCTGCCGCTCCTCGGCTGCGCGATCCTCCTCCTGGGATGGCGCACGCGGCGGGGCATCGCGCCCGCGCAGATCCTCGCGATGCTCGCGCTGCTCGTGACGCTCGTGCCCCTGCTCGGTTACATCAATCGCCTGCCGTTGCTCTATGCCAACGGGGGAGCGACCGGAATCGCGCTGCCGACGGCGCTGGCGTTCTTCGCCGCCGGCCTGGGGGTCCTGTGCGCGCGCCCGGAGACGGGCGTGATGCGGCGCGTGGTCGCCGACGACGGCGGCGGCATCGTCGTGCGGCGCCTGCTTCCCGCGGCGATCCTGCTGCCCATTCTCGTCGGCTACCTGCGGCAGCTCGGCCAGGATGCGGGGTTCTACGATGCGGAATTCGGGCGTGTCATCGGGACGCTGACGTTCATCTGCACGTTCTCGGCGCTCACGCTGTGGACGGGGAAGGTCATCTCGCTGTCCTCGCGGGCGCGGGCGCGCGCCGAGGCGGCGGAACTGGAGATGAAGGAGCGGCTGCTCAAGACGCTCGAGAGCGAGCGCAACGCCCGCGCCACCGCCGAGCGCACCAGCCGCATGAAGGACGACTTCCTGGCGACGCTGAGCCACGAGCTGCGCACGCCGCTGCAGGCGATCATCGGCTGGACGCACGTGCTGCACACGCCCGCGCTCGCGCCCGACGACCTGAAGCGCGGCGTCGAGACCATCGAGCGCAACGCCCGCCTGCAGACGCAGCTGATCGAGGACCTGCTCGACATGTCGCGCATCGTCTCGGGGAAGATCTCGCTCGAGATCGAGGAGGTCGACCTGGCCGACGTCGTCGACGCCGTTCTCGACGCGATGCGCCCGGCCGCGCAGGCGAAGAACCTCGTGATCGACGCGCGCATCGAGGCCCGGCCCGCGCCCGTTCGCGGCGAGTCGGCCCGGCTGCAGCAGGTCCTGTGGAACCTGGTCAGCAACGCGATCAAGTTCACGCCCGAGGGCGGCAACCTGGTCGTCCGGCTGACGCGCGGCGCGGCGAACTATCGCCTGGTCGTGCGCGACGATGGTGTCGGCATCCGGCCCGAGCTCCTGGCCGACATCTTCGAGCGCTTCAGCCAGGCCGACTCCTCGACGCGGAGGCGCTTCGGCGGGCTGGGCCTCGGGCTGTCGATCGCACGCCAGCTCGCCGAGCTCCACGGCGGCACGCTCGAGGCCGCGAGCGACGGCGAGGGCCGCGGCGCGTCGTTCACCCTGACGCTGCCGGTCGCCGCCGCGCTCGACGGCGTCCCGCACGAGGGCGCCGAGGTCACCGACATCTCCGAGGCGACGGTCGACCTGGTCGGGCTCAAGCTGCTGGTGGTCGACGACCAGCCGGACGCGCGCGAGCTGATCGCGCGCATCCTGCGCGACCGCCATGCCGAGGTGTGGACGGCGCAGGACGTGACGAGCGCGCTCGGCCTGCTCGCGCGCGAACGATTCGACGTGCTGGTCAGCGACATCGGCATGCCCGCGCGCGACGGCTACGACCTGATCAAGGACGTGCGGGCGAAGGGCAACGCGATCCCGGCGATCGCGCTCACCGCGTTCGCCCGCGCCGAGGAGAAGAAGCGCGCCCTCGAGGCCGGCTACAACGCGCACCTGGCGAAGCCGGTGAATCCCGTGCACCTGGCGCGGGCGATCGCGCGTCTGCGCTCGGCCGCGCGGGTCGAGGCGGCGCGCGAGGCCTGATGTTCATGATCTTCGTCCGCCGCTGCATCCTTGCCGCCCTTCTCCTGGCCTTCGCGCCTGCCGCGCGCGCCGCGCAGGTCCCCACCGGCTTCGTCGACGAGCTGATCACGACCGGCCTGTCGCAGCCGACGAACTTCGACTTCATCGGACCGAACCGCATCCTGGTCGTGGAGAAAACGAGCGCGAAGATCCGCCTGGTCGACCACGGCGCGATGTCCCCGATCGACCCGGTCGGAATCGTTCCCGACGTGCGCACGGGAGCGCTCGACCAGGGACTGCTCGGGATCGCAGTCGATCCGCGCTGGCCCGCCAAGCCCTACATCTACGTCTTCTACACCGCGGCGTCGGGGCCGAACCTCCACCTGACGCGATACGCCCTGACCGGCGATCTCACGGGCGCCCTGGGGACGGGGCTCGTGCTCGACGTCGGCTCGCGGCGCGAGATCCTCGCCGACCTGCCGGACGACTCTCCGTTCCACAACGGCGGAACCATCCTGTTCGGTCGTGACAGCACGCTCTACGTGGGGCTCGGCTTCGACACCCTGCCGTGCGCGCCACAGGACATGCACGAGATGCGCGGCAAGATCCTGCGCATCGACGTCAGGAACGTGGCGGACGGTCCGGGGCCCACGCCCTACTACCAGGAGCTGTTACCGCAGGGGAACCCGTTCGCGAGCGACGAGGACCCGCGCACCCGCCTGATCTGGCATTACGGCCTGCGCAACCCGTGGTCCTTCGACGTCGACGACCGCAACGGTACGATGGCGATCGCGGACGTGGGAGAAAACGACTTCGAGGAGATCGACGTCGTTTCCGCGTCCGGACGGAATTTCGGCTACCCCGTCTACGAGGGAACGTACTTCGTGTCCCTGCACTGCGGGCTGACGAACGCGCCCTTGTTGACGATGCCCGTGTATGCCTATGCGCACGCCGACTCCTCGCGGCTCTATGCCGTCATCATGGGCGGGATCTGCAAGCGCGAGTGGTCCATCACGACGGGCTTCCCGGACGAGTACGTCGGCAACGTGTTCTTCGCCGACCTCTACGAGGGAAAGCTGCGCCGGCTCGTCTGCTCGAACGGCTCGTGCTCGATCGCGCCTCCCGTTCCCGGGCAGCCCGAACCTGGCGCCTGGGCGACCGGGCTGGCGTTCGCGAACCGCATGCGCTTCGGCCCCGACGGTTTCTTCTACTACGCGGCCGCCGGTCAGCTGCGCCGCATCAGGAGCCTGGCGCCGGTCGGCGTGCCGCCCGCGATGAACGCCCAGACCGGCGTGCGTGGAGCCTGGCCGGTGCCGAGCGCGGGTGCCGTCTCGTTCCGTTACGCGCTGGCCGCGCCCATGCGATCGAGCTTTGCGATCGTCGACGTGCGCGGCCGTACGGTGCGCCGGCTCGAGGAGCTGGGACTGCGCGCGGCGGGGGAGCACGTGATCGCCTGGGACGGACGGGACGCCGCCGGAAACTTTGCGCCCGCGGGCGTCTACTTCGGCGTGCTCGAGGCGAATGGCGAGCGCAGTTCGGGTCGAATCGTACGGACGCGATGATTCCTTCGGAGTAGACTTTCGCCTGGATTCGAATGCCCCAATCGCGCGACCCCGCGCGTTTGATCTCATTGCCGAGGTTCCGCCATGCTTCGAGCGCCGGCGCTCGCTTTGCTTGCCTGCCTGATCGTCGTGCCGGCGGCCCATGCCGCAGACATCCTGTCGCTGAGAACGGTCCATGCCTTCCAGAGGGCGGACGCTGCCTCGATCTTCGATCCCGTCCGCCGCAGGCTTCTCGTCGTCGGCGGAACCGGACCCGGCGTTCCCAATTCCTTGGCGGTGCTCGATCTCGCGGGATTCCCGACGTGGTCCTGGCCGCAGGTCGATGGCGCGGCTCCGCCGTCGAACCTTCCGTACATGCCCGCCGTCTACGACCCGGTGCGGGACCGCATGATCGTGCTCGAGGGTTCGACCCTGTGGTCGCTCAAGCTTTCCGAGCCAATGGCCTGGTCGCATGTCTCGGTGGCGGGAGAGCCGCAGCCCCTGGCAGGCACGGGCGTCGTCTACGACTCGAAGCGCGATCGACTCATCGGCTTCGGCCGAACGGGCGCGACCAGTGCGACGTGGACTCTCTCCCTCGGCGACTCGCCGACGTGGGCTCCTCTTGCCTTCGCGGGCGGAGTTCCGCCCTATCACGAACGGGCCGCGGTCGCCTACGACGCGGACCAGGACAGGATGGTGGTCGCGTGCGGGAACACGGCCGCCGGCGCCGCGAGCGACACCTGGAATCTCACGTTCACCGGGGGAATTCCCACGTGGAATCCCGTGGCGGTCACGGGCGCCATTCCGAGTCCCCGTTACGAGCCGGTGTCCGCGTACGACCCGGTCAGCAAGTCGCTGTACGTGTTCAGTGGCATCAGCGGAACTTCGAGCGTGACGGGTGCGTACCGGCTGGACCTCGATACCAACAACTGGGAGGTGCTCGCTTCCTCGCAACCTCCCGGGCGCGGAGGCGCGGCGGCCGCGTGGGATTCGATCGGCGCGCGCTTCATCTTCGCCGGCGGACTCGCCCCGGAGAAGAATCCATCGGTGAGGGGCGACCTTTGGCAATGGTCGGACGGCTGGTCGGAACTGCAGAACACCGGGGGATCCTACGGAACCGCAAATCTCTTCTCGTTTGACCCGGTCGGCCGACGCTTTGCGGCGATGGCCGACGATCGGCCGGTGTTCCTGTCGATGACGGACTCGACCTGGACGCTTGCGGGGCCGCGGTATCATGCCTACGACCGCCTTGGAAGTTTCTACGAACCGTCCACGAACCTTCTCTGCATCTACTCGGCGGACACTCTGAGCTCCATCCATCCGGGGCCGGGCGCCGGCTGGAGCCGTTCCGCGACGACCGGCGACAAGCCGCTCTTCGAGACTTGCGGACCGACATTCGTCGACACGCCGCGGCATCGTCTGCTCGTCATCGGAGGCCACACCGTGAGTCTCCTGAGCGGCTACTCGACATTGGCCATCTACGCGCTCGATTACACGACGGCGACATGGTCGACGCTGCCCTCGTCGAGCCCGATGGGTGTTCGAACGACTCCCACGCTTCTTGACACGAGGCGCGATCGACTCCTCTTCTTCGGCGGCGTCACGGTCCATACGCTCACCAAGGCCCAATACAACGACCTCTGGAGCTTCGACCCGGCGACCCTCGAGTGGCGACAGATGAACCCGGGAGGAACGATTCCCTCTGCCCGCTACTACTTTTCTGCCGCCTACGACTCATCGAGAGATCGCGTGGTGGTGCTCGGAGGATTGAAGAATGGCTCCGCACCCGGTGAGATGATTCCGGCGGGCGGTGTCTACCATCTGGACCTTTCGAACGGGGACGGCACGTGGAGTCGTTACGATCCGGCAGGGGAACCCGTGCCCGGCCGGATGGATGACGAGGGAGGTTACGACGGCGTCGCTGATCGCCTCTTCTCGCCGCTCATCACAGGCCGTTTCTACGACCTTTCATTCGCGAACGAACCGCCTTTCGTGACCGTGATGCCGCCGCCCACGGTCTGGGAACCCGGCGCCATTCGGAACGTGATCGTCCGTCTGAAGCAGAACCACATGACTCTCCGCACGTATTCGTGGAGCCTGGGCTCGCAACGGACCTGGCCGGGATTCCCGCTGCTCGGATCACTGCAGTTGTCGGACACGACGGCGGTCGACATCCCGATCGGAATCCCGGTTCCGGATTCGGTGGCCACAGGCATCGACACCCTGACGTTCACGATCAGCGATGGTTTCACCAATGATCTCGACTCGTTCGTCATCGGCGACGCGGCCTCGCCTTCTCCCTGGGCGCTGTTCCAGGCCCTGGTCGAGCGGAACCACGTGCGCCTCGCCTGGTGGAGCGCGGACCGCAGCGGCGCCGTCGCCGACATCGAGCGTCGTTCCATGAGCGGTGCATGGGAACCGCGCGCCACCGTGGCCGTGTCGGGCGACGGCTTCGTGCGCTTCGAAGACGAGGCGGTCGAGCCCGGCATGCGCTACGCGTACCGCGCGGGCATCGCCGGCACCTGGAGCGAGGAGGCGTGGGTCGATGTTCCCGCGGCGTCGCTTGCCTTCTCGTGCGACGGGCTCGTCTTCCGTGGTGCGCTCGCCGTGGGATTTACTTTGCCTTCGGCCGCGCCGGCACGGCTTGAGGCCTTCGACGTGGCGGGGCGGCGCGTTGCCACGCGCGAAATTGGCGGAGCCGGTGACCACGTGCTCGAGCTCGCTCCGTCGGGTGCTTTGCGGCGGGGCGTCTATTTCCTGCGGCTGAGCCAAGGCGGCGCGCGCGTGACTACGCGGGCCGTCGTTCTGGGCAGCCGCGATTAACCGCACTGCATCGCCGCGAAAATCGCCCGCATCGAAGGCCGTGCCGCAAGGTTGACTGTCGACCAGCCGCCCTGAAGCCTGAGGCTTGTGCGCGCGGGCCAGCGGTCGTACGCTTTGCCCGCGCCCGGATCGGTGCGCAGCCCTCTTCGAACATCCGCGTGACCCCCACGCGATCCGGCTCTGCCTTGCCCGAGGTGCCTGGATGCTCCCCGTACGTCGCCTGCTCGTCGTCTGCTTCCTGCTTCTCTCGGCCGCTCCCTACGTGCCGGCCGACACGCTCACCCGTCAGACCGTGAGGACTTTCCGCAAGGGCGACGCATCCTCGGCCTTCGACACGGCTCGCCGCCACCTCGTCGTGGTCGGGGGCGTGGATCCCGATCCGGCCGCGTTCGTCCAGGTGCTGGATCTCTCGGGCACGGTCGCGGCGTGGACGCGACCAGCGGTTGCGGGCACGCCGCCGCCGGCGCCGCTCCTCAACGCACCGGCCGTCTATGACCCGGTGCGCGACCGCATGATCGTGCTCGAGGGCACGACGATGTGGTCGCTGTCGCTCGGGGCGCCAATGGCATGGACGCAGTCGACGCCGACGGGGACCGCGCCGACGCTGCCCGGCGCGCAGGTGATCTACGATCCGGTGCGCGACCGCATCGTCGGCTTCGGCAGGGACGGCGATGCGAGCACGACCTGGGCGCTGTCGCTCGGCGCGTCGCCCACGTGGAGCCCGGTGGCGTTCGTCGGCCCGGTGCCGCCGTGGCGAACGGACGGAGCGGTCGCCTACGACCCGACGGGCGATCGCATGATCGTCACGCTCGGTCAGGGCGCCTCGGGCGACCTGAACGACACGTGGCAGCTGACCTTCGGGGGCGCCAATCCGGCGTGGTCCCAGCTCGCGACGACCGGGACGCTGCCGGCACCGGGACGCGATCCGGGCTACGCGTTCGATCCGGTCGGCCGCACCCTCTACCTCGGCGGCGGCGAGGCGCTGCAGCTCGGCCTGGCTACTCCGTACTGGTCCACCGGCTACTCATCGGGACCGGAGCCGGGAGTACGCACCGCTCCGGCAGCGGCGTGGGACGGGGCGCGCTCGCGCATGATCGTTGCCGGCGGCCTTCCGAATTACGGCGACCTGTGGCAGCGGACGAACGCGGGTTGGTTCGAGATTCCCGCTTCGGGCGGTTTCCAACGCGTCCCGACCTACGTCGGGTACGACCGGGACCATCATCGATTCGCCGCGCTCGTGCTCAACGCGCCTGCGTTCCTCTCGGTCGTGGACAGCTCGTGGACGAGCGGCGGGTGGACGATCGGGGGTCCGTCGAACGTCATCGCTCCCCAGATGGGAATTCGCTTTTACGACCCGCAACGGAACCTGTTCGTCCTGGCCGGAGGATCCCAGCTCGAGACGATCCATCCGGGCGTCGACACGGCCTGGACCCAGACCGTTGCTTCCGGCTCCTGGCCGACATTCGTCAGTCCCGGGACCACCTGGCTCGACACTCCGAATCACCGCCTGCTCGTCTTCGGAGGCCAGACGGTTTTCCCGCAGTCCTATTCGACGTCGGCTCTCTACGCGTTGGATTACGTCTCCGCGACCTGGTCGATCCTTCAGGCGTCCACGCCGCTCGGCCATCGCAGCACCGTGGCGATGCACGACCCCAGACGGAACCGCCTCCTGTTCTTCGGTGGAGCGCTCTACTCGAACTTGCCACCGCCGGGCGCGTACAACGATCTCCATGCGCTGGACCTCGCGACGTTCGAGTGGAGCGTCCCGGCCGCGCAGGGCGTGCCCCCGAGCCCGCGCTACCTCTTCTCGGCCGCCTACGACTCGCTGCGCGACCGCTCGATCGTGTTCGGCGGAATCACCTACGGAATTTGGCTGCACGGCGTCTACTACCTGGAGTTCGGGGCGGGCGATCCGAACGGCGCCTGGTCGCGGCATGACCCGGACGGCGAGGGAGTGCCCGACATTCCCGGCATCGCGGGCGACTATGACCTCAAGCTCGATCGGTACTTCGTCCCGGACCAGAACCTGGGCTCGATGGCGTACTACGAATTGTCGTTCGGGGCGCCGGGGCCGCCTCTGGTCGCAGCCTGCCCGCCGAGCACGGTGTGGACGCCGGGAGCCAGCCTGCCGCTGACGTTCCGGCTTCGTCAGAGCGGAACGGATCCCGTGAACTACGCCTGGTCGCTGTCGTCGCAACGCGCGTGGCCGGGATTCCCGCTGACGGGCATCCAGCAGCTGAGCGACACCACGGCGGTCGACCTGCAGATCCTCGTGCCGGTGCCCGACACCGTCGCCGTCGGCATCGACAACCTCACGTTTCGGATCACCGACGGCACGCACGCCGACTCGTGCACGGTCGCGATCGGTGACGCGGCATCCCCGGTGCCGTGGGCGCTGGTCGGAATCCGCGCACGGCTCGGCCGGGTCGAGCTCGCGTGGTGGACGACCGAACGCTCGCAAGGAGACGCCGAGATCGAGCGGCGTGCCCCATTCGGAGAGTGGGAGACCGTGGGCCGGTCCCCGGTGGCAGGCGACGGCTCCGTGCGCTACGAGGATGCAGACGTCGTGCCCGGAGCGCGCTACGCGTATCGCGCCGGAATCGGCGGCACGTGGAGCGAGGAAGCCTGGGTCGCCGTTCCGGTCGGCGGTCTCGCCTTCGCGGGCAGGGGCACGATCGCGCGCGGCGCGTTGACGGTCGCTTTCACCCTGCCGGTTGCGGCGCCCGCCCGGCTCGAGGCGTTCGACCTCGCCGGCCGCCGTGTCGCCGCGCGTGACCTGGGCGGGCTCGGGGCCGGCGTCCACTCGATCGAGCTCGCGCCCGCCGGGACGCTCCGGGGCGGCGTCTACTTCCTGCGGCTGACCCAGGGCGGAGCGCGTGCGACGACGCGCGCGGTCGTCCTTTCCGGTCGCGAGTGATGCGGGCGCGGCTCGGTTGCTACTTCAATGACCGCCGAGTAAGGTCTTTCACGGCCTGTGTTCGCGCGAGCTTCGCGCGAACGAAATCCGATGCCGAGGTTCTCCCATGATTCGCGCCTCCGCGCTTGCGGTGATCGCCTGCCTCCTTGGCGGACCATCCGCAGCCGATACCCTGACTCGGCACACCGTGACCGGCTCGGTGGTCAATCCCGCGTTCGCCGGCTACGACGCCGTGACTCGAAGGTTCGTGGCGTTCGTGGACAAGCAGCCCGCCTTTCTTTCGGTGACGACAGACTCCTGGACGATCGTCGGTCCGCCCTACAACCAGAGCGCGTCGAACGCTGGGTTCGGGAATTTTTACGACCCGGCGACGAACGTGCTCGGCACCTACAGCGTCGATTCTCTCTTCACGATCCATCCAGGCGTGGACGCATCCTGGTCGAGCATCGCTACAACCGGGTCGAAACCGGGATTGGTTCCGGGCCCCATGTTTCCGGGAACGAACTTTCGGGACATTTCACGCCATCGTGTCCTCACCTTCGGCGTGAGGACGTATGGCAGCCTTGCCCAGATCTCGCATGCGCTGTACGCCTTCGATTACCAGACGGCGACCTGGTCGATCTTGCTGCCCTCGACGCCGCTCGGGTACCGCGAGACCGAACCGTTCCTCGACAGCAAGCGAGGTCGGCTTCTTTTCTTCGGTGGGGCGAGCCAACACAACCTGTTTCCGCCGGACGCTCTCGGCGACCTCTGGAGCATGGATCTCGCGACGCTCGCGTTCGCCATGCCGGCGGCGCAGGGCACACCGCCGACTGCACGCTACTACTTTCCAACGGGGTACGATCCACTGCGCGACCGCGGGATCGTGTTCGGCGGCATCCAATTGAATGCCCCGCAGCGCGGCGTGTATTACCTGGATTTCAAGTTCAACGATCCCGCTGGAAAATGGCTGACGAACGATCCATCCGGCGAGCCGGTTCCCGACAATCCCGGCACGAACAGCGCATTCGACGCGATTCACGACCGGTTCTATGTTCCTTCGGCAGATTCGTACTACGAACTCGCCTTCGATCCTGTTCCGCTCCTGGTGGCATGTCCGCCGCCGACCGTGTGGGTGACCGGAGGTTCGGTCCCGCTCACGTTTCATGTCACTCGCGTCGACGGCACGTCGCAGCTCTTCGGTTGGTCGGTGACGTCGCCACGGTCGTGGCCGGGCTTTCCGCTCAACGGTTCGTCGACGCTGTCCGATACTGCCGCGGTCGTGGTGGTGAATGTTCCGGTTCCCGACACGGCTTCAGTCGGCGCTGTGGTCCTGACCTTCACGATTTCCGGCCCACCCGGATCCGACAGCTGCAAGGTGACGATCGGGGACGCAGGGACTCCCGCGCCGTGGGCGCTCGTGCACGCGCTCCTGCGGGACGGCCGCGCCCGGCTCATGTGGTGGACGAGCGAACGCGGCGAGGCCGACATCGAGCGTCGCGAGGCCCGGGGCGCGTGGGAGTGCCGCGGCACCACGCAGGTCTCAGGCGACGGCTACGTGCGCTACGAAGACGACTCGGTCGAGCCCGGCGCGCGCTATGCCTTCCGTGCGGGCATCGCCGGCGCGTGGAGCGAGGAGACCTGGGTCGACGTTCCAGCCGCAGCGCTGGCATTCGCGCGCGGTGGCCTCGTGTCAAATGGTGCGCTGGCCGTGTCGTTCACGTTGCCCGGAACCGGTCCCGCGCAGCTCGAGGCGTTCGACGTAGCCGGACGGCGCGTTGCCAGGCGCGAGATCAGCGGATCGGGCGAGCACGTGATCGAGCTGGCGCCCGCGGGTGCGTTACGGCGCGGCGTCTACTTCCTGCGGCTGAGCCAGGACGGCGTGCGCGTCACCGCGCGCGCGGTGGTCCTCGGCGAACGCTAGCGGGCGGATGAGGCGCGACGGCGGCCCAGAAACCCGTTGCCGCACCCGCCCTCGGGTTGGTAGATTCCACTGCGAAGTCGAGCCGCCGTTTTCCACCTTTAAGGCCGGTCCCAGAGAGACCGGAAAGGGGGTTTCATGATGCTGCGTAGCCAGAGGGCCTGTGCGCGTCCCGACGCGACAGGCCGTTTTCGTATCCGGAGCTGGAGGTGAACATGGCGGTTCGGGAGAAGGCCGAGATCATCGACGCGGAAGGACTCCGCCGCATCATCACGCGCATCGCGCACGAGATCGTCGAGCGCAACAAGGGCACCGACGACCTCGTGCTGGTCGGGGTGCGCCGCCGTGGCGTGCCGCTTGCCGAGCGCATCGCCGCGAAGATCGCGGAGTTCGAGTCGAAGACCGTGCCGCAGGGCTGCCTCGACATCACGCTCTACCGCGACGACCTCTCCCAGGTCGGGCCGCAACCCGTCGTCGGGGGCACCGACATCCCGGTCGAGATGACCGGCAAGGTCGTCGTGCTGGTGGACGACGTGCTCTACACCGGCCGCACGGTACGCGCCGCCATGGACGCGATCATGGACCTGGGCCGCCCGCGGGCCGTCCAGCTTGCCGTCATCGTCGACCGCGGCCACCGCGAGCTGCCGGTGCGCGCGGACTTCGTCGGCAAGAACGTCCCCACGTCGAAGAAGGAAATCATCGGCGTCCGCGTCAAGGAGATCGACCACGAGGACTGCGTCGTGATCAAGGAGATGGAGGGCTGAAGTGAGCCCGGTCCTGACCGAGACGCACGCGGTTCCGTCGCCGATTCCGCCGGGCAGCCCCGAACCGGGGCCGGCCCGCCGCGACCTGCTCGACCTCGAAACGCTGCCGAAGGCCGACCTCGTGCGCCTGCTCGAGGGCGCGGCCGCGTTTCGCCGCGTGCTCGCCACGCCGTCGCGCAAGAAGGCCGTGCTCACGGGTACCGCGGTGGCGAACGTCTTCTTCGAGTCGTCGACCCGCACGCGCGTGTCGTTCGAGTGGGCGGCGAAGCGCGTCGGCGCCGACAGCGTGTCGTTCGTCTCGGCCGGCTCGTCGGTGTCGAAGGGCGAGTCGCTGCTCGATACGGTCTGGACGCTCGAGTCGATGGGCGTCGACCTGGTCGTCGTGCGCCACGAGTCGGCGGGCGTGCCGCTGTTCCTCGCGCGCCGCGTCTCGGCGCACGTGATCAACGCGGGCGACGGCTGCCACGAGCATCCGACGCAGGGCCTGCTGGATGCGCGGACGCTGCTCGACCACAAGGGCTCGCTGGCGGGCCTCAAGATCGCCATCGTCGGCGACGTCGCGCACAGCCGGGTCGCGCGCTCGGCGCTGTGGGCGTTCACCCGCCTGGGCGCGCACGTGACGCTCTGCGGGCCGACCGCCCTGTTGCCCGTCGATGCCTCGGCGCTCGGAGACCGCGCGGCCGGCGGCAGCGTGCGCACCGCAGCAAGGCTCGAGGACGCCGTCGAGGGCGCCGACGCGGTCATGGCGCTGCGCCTGCAGACCGAGCGCATGGAACGAGCCAACCTGCCGAGCGTCGCCGACTACGCGCGGCGTTACCGGCTGACCAGAAAGCGCCTCGCCGGCGCGGCGAAGGACGTGCTCGTGCTCCATCCCGGGCCGATGAACCGCGGCGTCGAGATCGCTTCGCACGTCGCCGACAGCCCGAAGTCCTTGATCCGCGAGCAGGTGGCGAACGGCGTCGCCGTGCGCATGGCCGTCCTGTGCTGGTGCCGGGGACTCGATCCCGTGGAGGCCGCGTCATGACCACGCTCTTCGTCAATGCGCGGCTCGCCGATCCGACCTCCGGGTCGTTCGCGAACGAGGACGTGCTCGTCGATGACGGCAGGGTCGCAGCGCGCGGCACCTCGGCGCGCACGCATGCCGCCGCGGCGCGGGCCGAGACGATCGACCTCGCCGGGGCGATCCTCGCGCCCGGCCTCGTCGACGTGCATGTCCACCTGCGCGAGCCCGGCCAGGGCGACAAGGAGACGATCGCGACCGGGACCCGCGCGGCCGCGGCCGGCGGCTTCACGAGCGTGGCGTGCATGCCGAACACCGCGCCCGTGCTGGACGAGCCCGCGCGCATCGCGTGGGTCCTCGAGCGCGCGCGGAAGGTCGGCGCCGCGCGGGTCCACCCGGTGGCGGCGATCACTCTTGGTCTCCAGGGCGAGCGGCTGACCGATCTTGCGGCGCTGGTCGAGGCCGGCGCGGTCGCGTTCACCGACGACGGCCGGCCGGTGTCGCGCGCGGGCCTCATGCGCCACGCGCTGGCGTACGCGAAGGACCTCGGCGTGCCGGTGATCACGCACGCCGAGGACCTCGACCTGCGCGGCGACGGCGTGATGAACGAGGGCGCGGTGTCGGCCCGCCTGGGGTTGGCCGGCATGCCGGCTGCGAGCGAGACGATCGCCGTCCAGCGCGACCTCGAGCTGGCGGCCTTGACGGGCGCGCGCCTGCACGTCGCGCACCTGAGCACCGCCGGTTCGGCGCAGGCGCTGCGGGCGGCGAAGGCGCGCGGGCTCGACGTCTCCGGCGAGACGGCGCCGCACTACCTCGCGCTGACCGAGGACGCGGTCGGCAGCTACGACACGAACGCGAAGATGAACCCGCCGCTGCGCGCGGCGGAGGACCGCGACGCGATCGCGCAGGCGCTGGTCGACGGCACGATCGAGATCGTCGCGACCGACCACGCGCCGCACACGCCGTTCGAGAAGCAGGGCGAGTTCGCGGCCGCGCCGTTCGGCGTGGTCGGCCTCGAGACCGCGCTGTCCGTGTGCTGGACGCATCTCGTCGCCGCGGGCCGGATGGATGCGCTCGCGCTGCTCAGGGCAATGACGACCGCGCCGCGCGCCCTGCTCGGCCTTCCCGATCCGCTCGTGCTCGGCGCCGAGGCCGACCTCGTCGCGTTCGATCCCGAGGCGACGTGGGTCGTCGATCCCGTGCGCTTTTCGAGCAAGGGCCGCAACACGCCCTTTGCGGGGCACACGCTGTCGGCGCGCGTCCTCGGGACCTGGATGGCCGGCGTGCGCACCTACGACGCTCTCGAGCAGGTGCGAACATGAAGCCCTGGACCGCGGCGAACGCCGCGCTCGCTTTGGAGGACGGCCGCATCTTCTACGGCCGCTCGTTCGGCGCGCCCGGCACGCGCACCGGCGAGGTCGTCTTCAACACCGCGATGACCGGCTACCAGGAGATCTACTCCGATCCTTCGTACTCGGGGCAGATCGTCTGCCTGACCTATCCGCTGGTCGGCAACTACGGCGCGAACGACGACGACTTCGAGAGCCGCGTCGACTCGCGCGCGTTCCACGCCGAGGCGGTGGTCGTGCGCGAGCACTGCGAGCGTCCGAGCTCGTGGCGCGCACAGGGCCGCCTGGGCGACTGGCTCGAGGAGCGCGGCGTCGTCGGCATCTCCGAGATCGACACCCGGGCGCTCACCCGGCACATCCGCTCGGCGGGCGAGCTGCGCGCCGTGGTCTCGACCGAGGACCTCGACGAGGGCCGGCTGGTCGAGCGCGCGCGGGCCGCGAGCGGGCTGGAAGGCAAAGACCTTGCAAGTCTCGTGGGCGCAGGGGCCCCGTGGACGTTCGCCGAGGGAGAACGCGGCCGCGTGACGGTGTACGACTACGGGGCGAAGCGCGGCATCTTGCGCGAGCTCGCGGTGCGCGGCTTCGCGGTCGACATCGTGCCCGCGCACACTCCGGCCGAAGAGGTGCTCGCGACCCGGCCGGTGGGTGTCGTGCTCTCGAACGGGCCCGGCGACCCGGCGGCGGTGCCGGGCGCGGGGGAGAACGTCGCGAAGCTGCTCGGCAACGTGCCGGTGCTGGCCATCTGCCTGGGCCACCAGATCGCGGGACTCGCGCTCGGCGCGAAGACGAAGAAGCTCAAGTTCGGGCACCACGGCGCGAACCACCCGGTGCTCGAGGTGGCGACCGGCCGAATCGGCGTCACCAGCCAGAACCACGGCTTCGTGGTCGAGGAGTCGACGCTGCCGGGCGGCGTCGTCGTCAGCCACCGCTCGCTCAACGACGGCGCGGTCGAGGGCATCGCCTGCGAGCGGCTCGCGCTGGTGTCGGTGCAGTATCACCCGGAGGCGTCGCCGGGACCGCACGACAGCGCCTACCTGTTCGATCGCTTCGCCGACCTGACCGAGACGCGTCCCGCCGCGCTTCACCGCTAGAAGGACTTCGATGCCCCTGCGCAAAGACCTCAAGAAAGTCCTGCTGATCGGTTCCGGCCCCATCGTCATCGGGCAGGCCTGCGAGTTTGATTACAGTGGCACGCAGGCGTGCCGCGTGCTCAAGCGCGAGGGCATCGAGGTCGTGCTGGTCAATTCCAACCCGGCGACGATCATGACCGACCCGGGCGTCGCCGACCGCACGTACGTCGAGCCTTTGACCGCGCCGATCCTCGAGAAGATCATCGCGCGCGAGCGGCCCGACGCGCTGCTGCCGACGGTGGGGGGGCAGACGGGCCTGAACCTCGCGGTCGAACTCGCCGAGACGGGCATCCTCGCGAAGTACGGCGTCGAGCTGATCGGCGCCTCGCTCGAGGCGATCCACACCGCCGAGGATCGCGACCTCTTCAAGGCCGCGTGCGCGCGCGCCGGCGTCGAGACGCCGCGCTCGGGCAAGGTGCACTCGATCGCCGACGCCGAGGCGCTGGCCGACCAGCTGGGATTCCCGCTGGTCGTGCGCGCGTCGTTCACGCTCGGCGGGCTGGGCTCGGGCGTGGTCAAGAACCTGGACGAGCTGCGCGAGGTCGTGACCATCGGCATCGAGGCCTCGCCGGTCGGCATGGTGCTGGTCGAGCAGTGCCTGACCGGCTGGTCCGAGTTCGAGCTCGAGGTCATGCGCGACAGGAACGACAACGTCGTCATCGTCTGCTCGATCGAGAACTTCGACCCGATGGGCGTCCACACCGGCGACTCGATCACGGTCGCGCCCGCGCAGACGCTGTCCGACCGCAGCTACCAGGAGATGCGCGACGCCGCGCAGCGCATCATCCGCGAGATCAAGGTCGAGGCCGGCGGCTCGAACATCCAGTTTGCCGTCGATCCCCGCAGCGGCCGCATGGTCGCGATCGAGATGAACCCGCGCGTCTCGAGGAGCTCGGCGCTGGCGTCGAAGGCGACGGGCTTCCCGATTGCAAAGATCGCCGCGCTCCTGGCCGTCGGCTACACGCTCGACGAGATCCCGAACGACATCACGCGCGCGACCCCCGCGTGCTTCGAGCCCGCGCTGGATTACGTCGTGGTCAAGATCCCGCGCTGGGCGTTCGAGAAGTTCCGCGACACCGATCCCGTGCTGGGCACGCGCATGAAGTCCGTCGGCGAGATCATGGCGATCGGCCGCACGTTCCCCGAGACGCTGATGAAGGGCCTGCGCTCGCTCGAGCTCGAAGGCATCGCGATGGCGGCCGAGGTCGGCGAGGGCCCGGGCCGTCCGGAGGACGACCCGCGCACCCTGCGCGAGCACCGCCTCAGGCCGCACTGGCAGAGGCTGCAGCAGCTGTTCGCCGCGCTCGCCGTCGGCGACACGCCCGAGGAGCTGTCCGAGGCGACCGGCATCGATCCCTGGTTCCTCTACCAGATGAAGCGCATCACCGACACCGAGGCCGAGTGGCGCGAGCTGGCCGGGCTCGCTGCGGTGACGCCCGAGCGGCTGTGGAAGGCGAAGCGGCTCGGCATCTCCGACTCGCGGCTGGCCGCGCTCGTCGGCGCGCAGGAGGCCGAGGTGCGCGCGCACCGGCTGGCGCTCGGAATGCGGGTGGCGTACAAGGCGGTCGACACCTGCGCCGCCGAGTTCGACGCCCGGACTCCCTATTTCTACTCGACGTACGAGGAGGAAACCGAGGCGACCGGCGGCGACGGCAACAGCATCCTCATCCTCGGCTCCGGCCCGAACCGGATCGGGCAGGGCATCGAGTTCGATTACTGCTGCGTGCAGGCGGCCGAGGCGCTCAAGGAGGCGGGCTACGAGGTCGCGCTGGTCAATTCGAATCCGGAAACCGTCTCGACCGACTACGACACGTCGACGCGCCTCTACTTCGAGCCGCTGACATTCGAAGAGGTGATGAACGTGATCGAGGTCGAGCGCCCGCTGGGCGTCATCGTCCAGCTCGGCGGGCAGACCCCGCTCAAGCTCGCGCGCGCGCTGACCGAGGCGGGCGTGCCGCTGCTCGGCACGAGCTTCGAGAACATCGACCGCGCCGAGAACCGCCGCAAGTTCGGCGAGCTGGTCGATGCCCTGGGCCTTCTGCAGCCGGCGAGCGCGACTGCGACCAGTCCGGACGAAGCGGTCATGGTCGCCGAGCGCCTGGGCTGGCCCGTGCTGGTACGGCCGAGTTACGTGCTGGGCGGGCGGGGGATGCGCGTCGTCTACGGCGCCGGGGAGCTGCAAGCGGTGCTCGAGCAGGGCTTCGCCGTCTCCCACGAGGCGCCGCTGCAGCTCGACAAGTTCCTCGAGGACGCGATCGAGGTCGACGTGGACGCGCTCGGCGACGGCACGGACTACGTCGTCGCGGCGGTGATGGAGCACATCGAGGAGGCCGGCATCCACTCGGGCGACTCCTCGTGCGTCATCCCGCCCTACGCGCTCGGCGACGACCACGTGCGGCGCATCGAGGAAATCACGCTCCAGCTCGCGCGCGCGCTCGAGGTCAAGGGCCTCCTGAACGTGCAGTTCGCGGTCAAGGGCGAGCGCGTCTACATCCTCGAGGCCAATCCGCGCGCCTCGCGCACCGTGCCGTTCGTCGCCAAGGCGATCGGCTGGCCGCTCGCGCGCCTCGCCGCGCTCGCCGCGGTCGGCAAGACGCTCGCCGAAATCGGCGTGACGAAGGCGCCGAAGCCCACGTTCGTCTCGATCAAGAAGCCGGTGCTGCCGTTCGCCCGCTTCCCGGGCGAGGACGCGCTGCTGGGACCCGAGATGAAGTCGACGGGCGAGGTGATGGGCCGCGACTCCGACTTCGGGCGCGCCTTCGCCAAGGCGCAGCTCGGCTCGGGCGAGGGGCTGCCGACCTCGGGCGCCGCGTTCCTTTCCGTCAAGGACGACGACAAGCGCTCGATCATCTTCATGGCCAAGCGGCTCGCCGACCTGGGCTTCCGCCTGCTCGCGACGCGGGGGACCGCGCGCTTCCTCAAGCTCAACGGGCTCGAGTGCGAGGTCGTCTTCAAGGTGCACGAGGGCAAGCCCGACGTCGTCGACCGGATCGCCCTGGGCGAGGTCACGCTCGTGATCAACACGCCGCTCGGCCGCGAGTCGCAGTACGACGAGCGCGCCATTCGCGCCGCGGCGCTGCGTCACGGCGTGCCGACCGTGACCACGATCTCCGGGGCGCTGGCCGCGATCTCGGGCATCGAGGCGCTGTCGAAGGGCGCGCTCGACGTCTGGCCGCTGCAGGAGGAAGGCACGTGCGCGCCCGCCTGAGCCTCGCCGTGCTGGCGCTCGCGCTGTCGGCCTGCGGCTGCGCGTACTTCAACACGTTCTACTCGGCGAAGAAGAACTTCGAGGCCGCGGAGCTCGCGCGCGTGCAGTCGTCCGAGGATCCCGAGGGCCGCGCGAACGCCGGCCAGGCGGCGCTCTACGACAAGGCGATCGAGGGCGCGACCAAGGTCGTGCTCGAGTACGGCAAGAGCAAGTGGGTCGACGACGCCATCCTGCTCATCGGCCGCTCGCTGCTCGCCAAGGGCGACTACACGGGCGCGCAGCGCAAGTTCGCCGAGCTGGAATCCAACTTCCCGACCAGCGAGCTGATCGGGGACGCGGTCTACTGGTCCGCCGTCGCCGCCGACCGCGACCGCCGCCCGATCGACGCGATCGTCCTCTACGACTCGCTGCTCACGCGCTACCCGAAGTCGAGGAACTTCGAGTCCGCGCGCCTGCGCCGCTCGAACCTCTACCTGCAGCAGAAGCAGGCGGGCAAGGCGATCGAGGACCTGCGCGAGCTCTCGACCAAGAGCGGCGACATGGGCTACGACGCCGGCCTGAAGCTCGCCGACGCACTGTTCGCGCAGCACGACTACGCGGGCGCGCGCGCCGAGTACCTGCGTGTCGCCGACCGCGCGCCGACCGAGCTCCTGCGGCTCGAGGCCCGCCTGCGCGCCGGCGACTGCGAGGAGGCGGCCGGCGACTACGCCCACGCCGCCGACACCTACCTGAAGCTCCTGCGCGACTCGAAGACCGACGACGCGAAGGCGCGCGCCCGCCTGCGCTACGGCAACGCGCTCGCGCTCGGCGGCGACGTCGACCGCGGGCTGGTCGAGCTCAAGAACGTGGTCGACGACTACCCGCGCACGCCGTTCGCCGCCGAGGCGCTGTTCCGCACGGGCTACCTGCACGAGGTCGTGCGCGACGACTTCGACGCCGCCGGCAAGGCCTACGACAGCGTCAACGAGCAGGCGCCCGGCTCGCCGTTCTCGATCGCCGCGAAGACGCGGCGCGACAACCTCGCGCGCGTGGCCGCGACGCTCGCGGCATCGAAGGACACGAGCGCGGCCGGGCGCGCCGCCGAGGCGGCGCTGCGCCAGGCCGAGAACGACCTCTTCCAGCTCGGCCGGCTCGAGCGCGCGCTCGAGCACTACGAGAAGGCCGAGCAGGCGAACCCGAAGGGCCCGCTCGCGCCGCGCGCCGCGTTCGCGCGCGGCTGGGTGCTGGCGCGCCGGCTCGGCCGTCCCGAGGAGGCGAAGGCCGCGTTCGAGGCGGTCGTGTCGAAGTATCCGGACAGCCCCGAGGCCACGGCGGCGAAGCGCCTCCTGGCGAGTCCCAACGACAGCACGTTCGTGGGCGCGAAGCTCGCGGGCACCGCGATGCAGTTCCCCATGGTGCCGGGCAACCCGCTCTACATCCCGCCGCCGCCCGTGACCACGCCGCGCCGAACGACGACGCCGGGCAAGGCGGCCCCCGCGCGCCCCGGTGCCGTGCCCGATTCACTCGCGCGGTCCGACTCGCTCGCGGTTCCCGACTCGCTTGCGTTGCATGCGATGAGCGCCGCCGACTCGGCTGCCGCGCGCGCCGCCGCGGTGGCGGACTCGCTCCGCCGGGCGCGGCTCAAGGCGCACGCCGACTCGATCCGGAAGCGGCTGTGATGGAGCGCGCGCCCGAGGCCGTGCGCACCGCGTTCGCGCAGGTCGATGCCGAGGTCCTGCGCAACGAGCCCCTGCCCGGCACGCGGCTGTGGTGGGCGGAGCTGAACGCGCCCGCGGACTTTCCCGAGCCATTGCCCGGCCAGTTCGTCATGGTCGCGCCGCGCCTTGCGCGCGCCTCGGGCCAGTTGCTCGCGCGTCCGTTCTCGCTCGCGCGTGCGGTGCGCTCGGACGGCGGCTGGACGCTCGGCATCCTCTACGCGCGCGTCGGCCGCGGCACCGACCTGATGTCGCGCCAGGCCGCAGGCTCGTGGAGCGTGCTCGGCCCGCTCGGCCGCGGCTTCCAGGTCGATCACAAGGGTCCCGCGCTGCTCGTCGGCGGCGGCCGCGGCACCGCGCCGCTGGTCTTCCTCGCCGAGTGGCTCGAGGCGCGCGGGCGGGGCTGCGAGTTCCTGGTCGGCGCGCGCGGCCAGGCCGACTGGGCCGGCCCCGAGGAGATGGGCGTCCATCTCACGCGCTCGCGCGTCTGGCCCGCGACCGAGGACGGCTCGCGCGGCCTCGACGGCCGCGTGCTCGAGCTCTTCGCCCGCGAGCCGGTCCTCGCCGAGGCGCTGGCGGCGAAGGGCGCGCGCATCCACGCCTGCGGGCCGCACGGACTTCTCGCCGCGGTCGGGGCGCTCGGCCAGGGCTTCGGCGTGCCGGTGGATGTCTCGATCGAGGCCCACATGGCGTGCGGCACCGGCATCTGCCGCTCGTGCATGGTGCCGCGCGCGGCCGACGGGCCGAAGGCGCGCAAGGGCCAGAACGAGTCCTACCTCGTGTCGTGCCTCGAGGGCCCGGTCGTCCCGGCCGCATGCGTCGACTGGGCGCGCGACCGCGACTCGGCGCCGGCGACCGCGTACGAGCCGCTGGACATTGAACTCGGGGGAGCGCTCGCGTGAGCACGACCGCCTCCCCGCCGCGCGTGCAGACCGACCTGTCCGTCCGGATCGGTTCGCTGACGCTCACGGGTCCGGTCCTCGTGGCCTCGGGCACGTACGGCTACGGCGACGAGTTCGGCGCGCGCTTTTCGATCGAGCGGCTGGGCGGCATCGTGACCAAGACGGTCACGCTCAAGCCGCGCGCGGGCAACCCGCCGCACCGCATGGTCGAGACGCCGTCGGGCATGCTCAATTCCATCGGCCTCGAGAACGTCGGGCTCAAGGCGTTCATCGCCGACAAGCTGCCGAAGCTCGCCGCCGTGCCCACGGCGATCCTTGCGAGCGTCGGCGGTGAGACCCCCGGCGAGCTGTTCCGGCTGGTGCGGGCGCTCGAGGCCGCGCCGTGCGCCGGCTACGAGATCAACTTCTCGTGCCCGAACGTCGCGCGCGGCGGCGCCCGCTACTGGGCCGACGCGCGGCGACTCGAGACCACGACGCGCAAGCTGCGCACGCTGACCGCACGCCCTTTGATCGCCAAGCTCACGCCGAACGCGACCGATCCGTCCGCGCTCGCGCGCGCCTGCGAGCAGGGCGGCGCCGACGCGGTGTCGCTGGTGAACACGTTCGTCGGCACCGCGATCGACCTCGAGCGCCGCCGCTTCGTGCTCGGCCGCGCGAGCGGCGGGCTGTCGGGCCCGGCGATCAAGCCGCTGGCGCTGGCGCAGGTGCATGAGGTCTCGGGCGCGGTGAAGATTCCCGTGATCGGCATGGGCGGCATCGTGACCGCGACCGATGCGCTGGAATTCCTCCTCGCCGGTGCGGCCTGCGTCCAGGTCGGCACCGCCAGCTTCGCCCGGCCCGACGCGCCGATGCGCGTCGCCGAGGGCGTCGCCGCATGGTGCGCCGCGCACGGGATCGCGCACGTCGCGGACCTCGTGCGCACGGTGCGCGTCTGGGGCGAGGGCGAGGAAGGCGACGCGTGGACCTGAGCCGCCCCGGCATCCTCGCGCTCGACATGCCGGGCTGGGCCGCGGCCGACCGGATGGTCCAGGCGCTCGGCGACGACGTGTCGTTCTACAAGGTCGGCCTCGAGCTGTTCGCGGGCGAAGGTCCCGGCGTCGTGCGCGAGCTGGCGGGCCGCGGCAAGCGCGTCTTCCTCGACCTCAAGCTGCACGACATCCCGAACACGGTCGCCGGCGCCACGCGCTCGGCCTCGCGCCTGGGCGCCGAGTTCCTGACCGTGCACGCCGCCGGCGGCCAGGCGATGGTGCGCGCCGCCGTCGGGGCCGCGGGCGCGACCCGCATCCTCGCGGTCACCGTGCTGACGAGCCTCGCCGAAGGCGCGCTGCCGGCGAGCTTCCCGCCGGACGCGCGCATCGACGACCTGGTCGTGCGCCTCGCCGACGACGCGCTCGCCGCGGGCGCGCACGGCCTCGTCTGCTCGGGCGCCGAGGTGCACGCGCTGCGCGAGCGCTTCGGGCCCACGCCGATCCTGGTCGTCCCCGGCACGCGGCCGCATGGCGCCGGCCATGGGGACCAGGCCCGCGTCGTGACGCCGCGCACCGCGCTCGATGCGGGCGCGTCCTGGCTCGTCGTCGGCCGCGCGGTCACGGGCGCCGCCGATCCGCGCGGCGCCTGGCGCGCGTTCTGGCAGAGAGATCCCGCGTGAAGCGCGCCGCGCTGCTGGTCCTGGCCACCCTCCTGCCCGCGGGCGCCGAAGCCGCGCGCCCGGTGCGCGGCACGGTGCGCACGCTCCTGCGCCCGCTC
>Ga0207650_10000886_pt1 | contig 22639 bp, 18 predicted proteins | sample KBSS63metaG_FD_184325 | JGI IMG/M metagenome (GOLD analysis project Ga0207650, IMG submission 184325) | Switchgrass rhizosphere microbial communities from Kellogg Biological Station, Michigan, USA - KBS S6-3 metaG (SPAdes) (version 2) | ecosystem: Host-associated > Plants > Roots > Rhizosphere...
ACTCTAATGGAAGCATCAGAGGCAAACATGTTGAAAGGGTATTGCATGATTCGCTCAACATCTTCATTACTCATTCCATGAAACACCATGCTGGCACCACCCTTTTGCATCATATCCATCACTGTTTCCGTTTCGTACTTTGCTTTATGTTTCCTTTTCATCAATAGGTTCACTTCTTCAATACTTTTCCCATTAAAGCTTGTGTCTGTTCTGTAAAATGCAACAACAGGATAACTGAAATGTTTTAATTTTCTTTTCTTAAGTTTTGCAAGCATGTAATCCCGAACATATTTTCTAATCTCGGGTCTTGATAATCTTGAATTGATTGAATCCTGTCCATCGGATAAAATTTCATCCGGCAGTAAGGTACTTAGGCTAGTACTGCTTGCAGTGTAAGGATATTGATCTATTGTAACATCAATGCCTTCCTCTCTTGCTTTTATGATCATGGGAACTGTCTCTTTACTTCGACCCCAGTTTTGCTGACCACTTAATTTAAAATGAGAAATCTCAACCGGCATATGCGCTTCCTTACCTATGTAAATTGCTTCATTGATTGCCTGAACAACACTATCGCCTTCATCACGCATATGAGAAGCATAAACACCTTTATACCTTGCAGCCACCTTTGCCAGTCTTACTACTTCATCAGTAGACGAATACGTTCCGGGGATGTAAATCAACCCGGTGCTAAATCCTATTGCGCCACTTTTCATAGCTTCTTCAACAATGGCTTCCATTTTTTTCAATTCATCTTCTGTGGCTTTGCGGTTAGCAGTGCCCATCACGGCCTTGCGAACATCGTTATGGCCAATGAGTGTGGCCACATTGATGGATAGTTTTATGGAATCGATTTTCTGTAAATATTTTTTGATATCGGTATTTGAGGCACCGCAGTTTCCTGTAACTACAGTTGTCACACCATCATGAATAAAATTATCAGCTGTTGGGGTTTTTGATTCCTCGCCTTCTATGTGAGTATGTACATCAATAAAGCCCGGCGAGATGATCATTCCATGAGCATCAATTATTTTTGATGCCGTAATAGTGGTAAGGCTCCCAATCTTTAAAATTTTTCCATCCTTTACAGCAACATCTCCATACCGCCACGAATTGCCGGTACCGTCGAGAATCCTTCCGTTCTTAATTAAAATATCAGCATTGGTTTGTGCCGACAAAGAAATCACGGTGCAAAAAGCACAAAGCAGTAGTAAAAACTTCATGCTTAAAATTAAGCACTACAAATAACTTAGCCACCATTGCTTGTGCGTTTGTTTGTATTCACTAAACCATTTACAAAGCGGGTAAAGCGAAACAAATACAAATATCCACACCAGGTAAACGATCCAAAGAGAATACCCTTCGCCGGGAACAATAAAATTGAATGGAGGCAATGGCCCCTGGCTAGTGGTATATAAACCTTCTTTAAAAGAATGACCACGCATAAAAAATGCAGCTGTACTTAAAATATGTATCAAAGTAAAATGAAGTACATAGTAAAAGAAAGGTACACGGCCATACACCGTAATAAATTTAGTTAGCCCATTTTTAATGTTGCCCCATAGAGCAATAAATAAAATAGCAGGTCCAATGGTCATGCACATGTATAAAAGTGAAGGTGGATATTTGACCGTATCAATAAATGAGAAAACTGTAAACAGGGCATTTTTCTTAGTCGTCCAATGGTTGGCATCCCCATAAACGTTTGTAGCTCTAAGTGCAATAAAAAACAAAATAATTCCGAGTCCCAACCAGGTCAACACCTTTCTTCTTTCAGCACCCTCATACCTGGTAAATAGTTTCCCGAAACAATAGCCAAGCATCATCAAACCGGCCCATGAAAGAAATGGATACAAAATCAATAATGAATGGCCTCCGCCCAAAGGATAAACACCGGGACGATGGAGGAAAGAATAAAGAATGTTATAGGTATGATTTGTCGGGAATTGTTTTTCGTACAGGTCAAGAATGTTATGGCCGAATACTATGATCAATCCAACGGTGAGAATTGCAGAAAAAGGCATCCATATCACTAAGCCCAATATGATCATGCTGATACCGATCGACCAAATGGTTTGTAAGCCAACAACTGTGTAATTTGGATCGAAACTAACAGCAAGATTAATTACCAGTATTTCAATTAATATTAGCCACAGTCCACGTGTCAACAAAAACCGGCTCAGCTCAGCAGTTGATTTTCTACTGCTTTGAAAAAAAGCCGAAGTACCCGCCAGGAATACAAACACAGGTGCGCAAAAATGGGTGATCCACCTTGTAAGAAATAAGGCTGGAGTAGTAGTCGCAAAATTCAATGGATCGTCTGTAAATGCTGTTTTATGAAAAAAATCACGTGTATGATCCAAAGCCATAATGATCATCACCAGTCCACGTAGCAAATCAATCGATTCAATCCGGTAGGAAGTTTTTTGAACCGGAGAACTTACATGAACACGAATAGGTGTTACGTTCGATACACGTTCCATCGTTGGCTTGTTTTTATTATTAAAAAGAAACTTTCAAAGAGGCGGGAATAACTTAAAGCTAAAAAATTCTTATACAAACAGCAATTAATCTTCCATGACTGGCAAGTCCAGATAGGTGTTGTAATAAATCCTTTGCTCAGCTTTACTATAATCGGATTCTTTTGCTTCAAAAATATTCGAAACAAATTTTTGCGGATTACGATCAATCAAAGGGAACCACGTGCTTTGAATTTGAATCATGAGTTTATGCCCTTTTAAAAAGGTGTGATTGATATCGTGAAGGTCAATTACAAATTCTTCGGGCTTATTTGGAGTTAAGGCTACGGGATTAGAAAAACTTTTCCTGAACCGTCCCCGAAAAACTTCCATCGCTACAGGCAACTGGTATTGACTCATTAAAGGATCTTTTTGGTTGAATTCAGGATACATGTCGATTAATTTCACAATCCAGTCAGCATCGGTGCCAGAGGTGCTGGCGAATACATGTGCCATAATTTTCCCGGTTACAGTTATGTTTTCGGTTAACGAATCAGTAGTGAAGCTTACAACATCAGGTCGTGAATAAACAAATCGTTGATCTTCCACCTGCCAGGGTCTCCAACGGCTTCCAAATCCGTAAGTGGCTTCAATAGGTAAGGTTCGGTAGGGAACAGGATGTGCGGGGTCGCTGATGTAAGATGTATAACCTGTTTTGTTTATTGTTGGTGTGAACGAAGCTTTGTTGTTAGGCGCTGCAAATAATTTTTTGTGATTGGATTCTTTTGGTGGCCAGGAGTTATAGGTTTTCCATTTATTGCTCCCTGTTTGAAAACAAGTGGCTTCGTCAAACTTTCCATCGCCTGTTCCCTTTAACCAGAAGTCGAACCATTTCTTTTGCAGATCACGAAAATCTTCTCCTGTTTTTTTATCAAACGAAATTCTTCCTAAACTATCACCCTTCATTCTTCCCCAGCCACCGTGATTCCATGGACCGAGAACAATGTAATTACGTTGAAAGGAATCTTTTTGTTCCATATGATGATACATTAATTGAGGACCATTAATGTCTTCCTGGTCGAAGTAACCGCCTACATGCAGCATGGGCACTTCGGGTTGCCGAACATAACTCAACGGAGAATTTTGTTGCCAGAAAGAATCATAGTTAGGATGTTTTACAAAATTGTTCCAGGTAGGAATTTTGTTATGAAAATATTTTTCATTTACATTTTTAAGTGAACCGAGTTGTAAATACCAATCGTATAAATCAAATTGTGGAAAGGGAAAATCTGAATCGGTTGTGGGATCAGATTCTACTTCATAAGTATATTCCATTCCGTAGCTTAATCTAAATGCCCCGTTATGATGAAAGTCATCACCTAAAAATAAATCACCCATACATGCCTGTTCTGATGCAGCTTTTAATGCAGGATGCGGATCAATACTACCAACCAATGCCAGCCAGCCGGGATAGGAAATTCCTAATATGCCCACCTTGCCATTATTATTTGGAATATTTTTTATCATCCATTCAATTGCGTCATATGTATCTGTGCTTTCATCAACTGCACCTTTTTGTTTTAAATGAATGATTGGTTGATGAATTTCCATTTTGCCCTCACTTTTGTATTTGCCCCGAATATCCTGGAACACGATGATATAACCTTCTTTTGCCATGTTGGCGTAATAGGTATTATCTAAAATATTATAATTGTCAGGTGCCGTAGCACCGTAAGGCGTACGTTGAATTAAAATTGGGAAGGAGCCCTGTGCGTCATTTGGTGTAAAAAACACAGTGTACAATTTGATGCCGTCGCGCATCGGAACCATCACTTCCTTTTTGTTATAAGCAGTAACATTTTGCGCAATTGCCAATACAACCGAAAAAGAGAACAGAATAAGGACAGTGATTTTTTTCATAACAAGGTTTAAGGCGGAGTTTTTAAAATTGTATTAAAGGTATTGAAGCGTTTCACTTTTTGTTTCGATATTAAACAAGGCGTGGAATTAAATTTGATAGAATAAACTAAAATCATAGCTATGAACAAAAGAACCCTGATCCCCGTTTTACTCGTATTGGCAATAATCGCCATTGGTTATGCGGTTTATAAAGGAACTGCAGTTACCATGACCACCATTGAAACCGGCCGCACGGTTGTTTACGGACAACCCCAACATGGTCTCACACTTGGGCTTTGTTTGTTTGCCGGTGCCTGTATTCTTGGAACGGCATTACTCGTATTGGATGATCGATTCCGGATTACTAACACGGATGCCCAACCTACAGGTTCAACTACAACATCAACCACTGGTAACAGGGTAGCCACAAATTACCCCCGCTGATTATGGATGTAATTTTTTGATGAGGGAATATACCCTGGCCGAAAGTTCTTTCAACTTTGGTTTTACCTGTTCTTCTCTCATCGGAGTAAAAACGGAAATAATATATTTAATGGGACCGTCATCCACAATGCCAACATCATTGGTGTAAATGCTCCACCAACCCGTTTTGTGATAAAACATGGCAGATGGTGGCAAGCCTGTGGATATTTTTGTGGTATCCAGCTGTCTTCCCAACAAAGCTTTCATTTGCATGCTTACCCACGGATTAACCAACTCTCCTTTATAAATCTTATACATAAAATCGGCAGCGTGTAAGGCACAGGTTTCGGTGCTTCTGATCGTGTCATAACCTGGATCTTCAACGGTTCTTTTTAAAAACTTTCTTGTTACCTCGCTACCGTACCAGTTGTATTGATGCATCGTTTGATTAATTCGGGGTCTCGTTGCCACATCAATTAAACAGTTGGCTGCTGAATTATCGCTACGGGTAATCATCAGGTCAAGCAGGTAATTGATAGTAACCGTATCATTATTCCTTAATAATGGTCTTGGATCATAATCGATTTGACTTGAACGATCGACATCATTCGGTGATTTTACTATGTAAGACTTGTACAAAGAATAGTCGCCATTACTGACCTGCTTTAGTATTTCCATGGCTACGTACATTTTATACACTGAAGCCGGATAAATAAAATTGCCCGGATTCAATCCACCAATCACTGGTTTTTTCCCTGTTAGATCAATCACAACAAAAGAAATTTGTTCTTTGCCATCTTCACCCGCATCATATGTACTGTCAAGCCCAACTTCCTGAACAATTTTCTGTAATTGTTCGTCAAACTTTTTTGATTGTTTGTAATAGGAAGGAATAGTTACCTGTGCAGAAAGCATCAGGCACAGGTTTATAAAGGTTATAGTGAAACAAAATCTCATTCTTCTTTACTTCCTTTTTCTCCAATAAACCACTGCTCTTTATTTTTAAATAACACATTAAATGTGGTGAGCGATCCGTAAATCCTTGTAATGTATTGCTGAAGATTGACTTTGTCTTCGTCCGACAATTTCTTGTGCGCATTAATTTGTTGTTCCATTACTCTCACCCTATCGCGAAGCATAACAATTTTGTGAAAGAAATCTTCGATTGGTATTTCTTTCGGCTTCAAAGATTTGTCCGCTGGCTGAAGAATCATAGTTCCACCCAGCCATCGGTCTCCTAACCGAATCACTTCGCTGGTGCCTCCCCAAAGCCGTAAAATTTTGAGAAGTGATTTTTCTACGTCGGAGTGAGTTTCTATTTCTTCGGTAACATTTTCCGGAATAATTTCTTCGAGATGCGAATCGTTCTTGTCAATTTCCTTTACGCCATGATTAATAAACGAAATAAGGTAAGCGGCGTAACGAATTCCTACAACAACGCCTGGTCCAAATTGTGTGTGTTGTAATCTTGTTCCGATACCTAAATTGAGTTGCTCCATATTATTTGATTTTGTAAAACTCGTAAGGTGTGAATTCAACAAAATCAGCAACAGTAACTGTTACCGATTTTACTTTGCCATCTTCAATAACAAAAGGCCATACTTTAATTCCGTACAAAGGGTCATTGAAGCTTGCCAAAAACCTGTTTGCACCCAGAGCTTCCAATTCGGCATAGCGGCCTTTATGGTGTTCGAAGTTAGCTACCAGTTTTCCATTTTGCAGGGCGATGGTCATGTTGCCATAAATATCATGTTTGTAGGTGCCGGTGAAATTTTGAAGCGGTGAGGAGGGCTTATTGTTCAGGGCAATGGTATCCTTTTTCTGTTTTAGCCAGGTGGCCGCTGTTGCATCCTGTTGTTTTTGAAAACCCAGATAAACATTGCTATAATTACGATAAGGCAGCTTCATGTATGCGTCCATGATTTCCCATTTCAAAGCTTCATAAAAATTATTTGCATCTGTATTGGTGAGAACAATGATTCCTAATTTCTCTTCGGGTATCAATGTTATACTTGTAACAAACCCGTTTACGCCACCAGTATGGTAAACAATTTTTCTTCCATTGTATTCCTGTAAAAACCAGCCCAGTCCATACAGTGCAAAATGTGCTTTATTGAATAATGCACCGCCATTACCTAAAATGGATGCAGGCGTTCTTGTTTGTGCAATAGCTGAAGCAGCAACGAGCTGTTTGTTTTGGTATTTGCCATTATCGAGTTGCATAATTACCCAATGGCTCAGGTCATTGATGGACGAGGATATTGAACCTGCCGGTGCCATGTTTTCTAACCTGCCATAAGCGATTTTTTTGATTGATCCGTTTACAACTGTATGAGCAGATGCTTTGTTGGAGGCGTTTTCAATATCTTTTGAAATGGCCAATGAACTTTTCATTTCAAGCGGAACAAAAATGCTGTCGTGTACAAATTGTGCCCACGTTTTTCCTGTTACTTTCGGGATAATTTCTCCCGCAGTCATGAAGGCCGCATTGGTATAACCCCAACGACTTCTGAAACTATATATGGGCTTTACTTTAGCAAATCGTTGTCTTACCTCTTCTAAGGAAAGATCGGAATCGAAATACATAAAATCGCCCTGGAATGTTTCAAAACCCAAACGGTGGCACAGTAAATCACGAATTGTCGTTTCTTTTGCGACCCAGGGATCAGATAATTTAAAATCAGGCAACCATTTTTGTACTCTGTCATCAAGCGACATTTTTTTCTGCGCATCCAGCATAGCCAGGGCAGTTGCAGTAAAGGCTTTGCTGTTGGAACCAATCATAAACAAAGTATTCCCGTCCACCTTATCGTTCTTCCCCATTTCTTTCACTCCATAACCCTTCATTACTATCACTTGTCCATCTTTTATTACACACACAGCAGTGCCGGGAATTTTCCAGTCCGTTAATGCTCTTTCAACATAAATATCAAGGCTGTCCTTTACGAACCCTGGGACATCCTGTGCCAGTATTCTTGTATTGGCAAACAGAAGTAAAAGGAAGATTATTTTTTTCATATGCCGGTCAGTTGGAAGTGGCAATTTTATATTTATTTTTTATCCTCCGTCTTACTAATCTTAAAATAGCAGGAATAAGGAGAGGTACATAAACTGCTGTGCCTACATTAGTGAGAAAGGCAACAGGTAACATGAGCAGGAATATGGATGGTACCAGGACGGAGCGCAGTTTTGCCAGTTTCAATGTCACGTTATCAATTGGTGGAGTAGTCAACTTTTTCTTTGGATTTGAAATATGTCGCCACATTAGGTAGTTGGTAAAACCTACACCACAGAAATTCAAAACATAAAACGAAAGAGGAGTTTTTAGATCATGTGCTACCATGGTTCCTGCATATTCACCATAAAAACCATTACTGAAGGGCATCAGCACAATAAAAAATAAAAAGACAAGATTCAAAATCAGGAGCCGTTTGTCGTAAGCAGTGACGAAGCCAAACATTCGATGATGAATGGTCCAATAAAGACCAATCAAAATAAAACTGATAATGAAACCTACGAACTTAGGCACGAGGTGGTGAAGAGCATACAGAAGAGTGCTGTCTGTGGGATGTTCTACGTCGGGAATTTTTATTTCTATAACAAGCAGTGTAATAGCAATTGCAAAAACAGCATCACTAAAAAGAATCAGGCGTTCTAACTGGAATTCTTTTTTTAGTTCGTTGTGCAGCGGGTTGCTCATTTTAATTGGTTTGATTGGCTTCAAATACACGGATGAAATTTCCACCTAAAATCTTCTCAATATCTTTTTTGGAGTAGCCTCTTTCCATCAAAGCTTTTGTAATAAGGGGGAATGATGTAACATCATTTAATGGTCTTGGAGCTGATTCAATTCCATCGAAATCGGAACCCAAACCCACATGATCAACACCAATCATTTTTATAATGTAGTCAAGGTGATTCATCAGTTGTGATAAATCAGGGCGATATGCTTCTACCTCCTGTGGATATTTTGCTGCCGTCCATTCTTCAATTTCATAGTTGGCCCACTTGAGTGTTTTCAATGAATCAACTTCCTGTTTATGTTTTTGTAAAAAAGCAGTTTTGCCTCTATTGTAATTGCTGTCAATAAATCCCGAGTAAAAATTCAGGTGGATCACGCCACCGTTTTTTCCAATAGCTTTAATTTGATCGTCCTTTAAATTCCTTGGCACAGGGCATAAATTATATACGCAGCTATGGGAGGCGATGACTGGTTTTGTTGTCAAATTGATGGCATCCCAAAACGTTTGTTCACCAACGTGGGAAAGATCCACGATCATTCCCAACTGGTTCATTTTTTTTACAACCTGTTTGCCAAAATCAGTGAGGCCTTTGTGGGGTAGGGAATCTTTTTTCAGGGTTTCATCTGAAGCTGATGTGGCCCACGATGTAGAATTATTCCATGTCAGTGTCATGTAACGGACGCCTCTTTTATATAATGCGTCAAGATAATTGAGGTTGTCTTCAATCATGTGACCCCCTTCGACTCCCATCATACAACCTAACTTTTTTTGTTTCACTGCTTGCTGCAATTGTTTTGGATTGGTAACAATCATCATCTTGTCCTGGTTCCTTCCGACAATACCATACAATGAATCAATTTCAATATTGGCATATTTGAAGGCTGTATCCTTTCCAAAACGTTCATCGCAAAAAATGGAAAACACCTGTATATCCATTCCAGCTTTTTTGAATCGGGCAATATCTGAATGCGACTTGCCGGTAAGATCATTTTCAATATTCAGGCCCTTCATTGTTACCGTGGACAATACGTCATTGTGTGTGTCAATTACAATGGCCTTGTTGTGTAGTTTTTGATAAGACTGTGGGAAACTGGTTATGGAATATAATAGGAATAAGCAGCAAAGAAGTTTTGACATGATAGAAATTGTCGGGTCAATTTACTGCTTTTCAATAAAGGTCAGAAACTCCTTGAAGATTTAGACAGCTCGAAGCATTTTTTAATATACAACTGAAAGTCATATTCGGTAGCCGTAAGTGTGAATGCGTAAGTGGGACGATACTTCAGCATAAAAACATCCAGGTCCGTCCCATCAAGATTGGTTAAACGTTTAACCAGGCCTTTGCTGAATCGATGGTCAATAAATTTTTGTCTTTCCTGTTCTTCCAAACGCTCCCTGAATTTTTCCATCGACTTGTTTTTTCTGAACTGGAATACCCGGATTAATTCATCAAGATCGATACCTGCTCCTGAAGGTCCAATGTTGGTCAGGCTGCCAACATTAGGACGGCGAAAGTTAAAAGCCTTTGCATAATCTTTCCGGTTTTGTATGGAATCCACCCTGTAACTACGGTTTCTTACAATAACCTCCCGCATGATGTCCGATTTAAGACGCAATGCAATATCAAACTGGTTAACATCTGCAATTTTTAATACAGGATATTTGGGAGTTGGCTTACCTAAATAGGAGAACCAGATGGAATCTTTTTCGCCCACAAGTATTTGATAACGGCCAAGGCTATCTGTCATGGTCATTTTTCCGCCTGAAGTCATAACTGTTACTGCTTCTATGCGATAGATACGGGAGCTGTCAAACACCGTTCCCTTCACTTTATATTGTGCAGTAACACTTCCTGCAAACAGGACAAAAAGAAAAAGATAGCAATACCTGATATACGTTGCGCTTTGTTTCAACAGAAGCAAATAACTAAACAAAATCTAAATGCAATGATAAAGTGGATGCTTAATTTAATTCTTCAACCCGAATGCGAGGATTTACTTCCTTTAATTCTTTGATGAACTCTGAGCGGTGGGTAGGCGAAACAAATACCCGCCCATACCGGTTATAGCAGATTTCAAGCCTGTCGGAAGAAAGTGCTGGCGAAGCTCTGAGGTGTCGTACAGGTCTTACTTTTCGAATGGATTTAATGTAGATTTCTTTGTGAAAGAAAAAACCGCTTTTAATTTTCAATTTTTTATCGCTGGTAAGAACATACAAAGTATCCATGTACATGTAGATAAAAAATATGATGAGTACTCCAATGGCAATTATTCCGCTAATGGTCATTGTATAAATCATAAAGGCCTCGGCGGAAAGCAGGATTAATAATACCGAGCCTAAAAGAAAACCAATCTTTGATTTAAAAGCTTTTCTCATAACTAATGGTGACTTTTCTTATGGTACGAGTGAAATAAGGTAGGGAGGATATTTTGATGGGCTTAAAGTTACGCTATTTTATACAGGCCTGTCATTATTACGCCTACAACCTTACATTTATTGATAAGCCATCTTTTCCGGGGCGCCAATTGTTTTTAAAATACCTACAAAAGTTGTTTTCCAAATCAGGTTGAAAAAAGTACCGTATTGGCGTGTGAAGGAAGCGTCGACCTTTCTTATTTGGCCATCTTTTGAAGGGTTTTCATCCTTTAATACAAACTTGTTTGCAATTAAGCTGGTTACTGATTTCTTTTTAAGCTCACCAGGGTTTCTTTGGTCCTTTTTTAGAGGGGTAATATGCAAATCACTGTAACGCAGTAACACCTGTCCTGAAGCCTGATGGTTATTGCCATTTAGTTGTGATGTCAACTCGTGTAATTCTCCTCGTTTTACACTAAACATTCCCAATGGCTGCGCCACGGAATTAATCGAAGGTCCATCAAAACCCTTTTTTGTTTTTAGCGCTGCAGAAAATGCGCCGCTTTTATAATTTGACAGATCAAAAGCCAGGTTAAGCGTCACCGGGGCTAAATTCATAAGCACCCCGGTTGCAGAAACTGTTGTTGTTTTGTTTCGCCTGATGGCATCTGGTAAATTGGTGAGGTTATAGACTGTGCCTTGCAAGTTGTTAGCGTGAACTTTCCCTGTTTGACCGGAAAGATTACTATGTTCTTCATAAACAATATCTAGGTCCTTAACCTTTAATTTTTCGATATTGATTTTTAAAGGAAGCTTCATAATCAATTGATGTGGAAATCCTCTCAAATCCATTGCGCCGATGGGTTTTGTGCGATCCAGATAAACCGAGATATCGGCTTTGTTGATTTGTACAGATTTTGCCTGTAGTATTTCATTATTGATCAAACTCCACCAATCTGTATTTGTGAATTCGATAGAGGGAATGGAAATACTGTAGCGTTCTTTTTGCGCTGCAACGTGTTTTTGAAATTCCTGTTTATTATAATGAGGTTGCAGAAAAATATTTTCGGCTACTATTAATTGCTTCGTTGCTTTAATGGTAATCAGGCCTACCTTGAGTGTATAGAGATGGTTTGAAGAAGGAATAGAATAATTTCTGGTAGACAGTTCTGCATCCCTTGCATATAAAAAACGATTTTTATCAAATTGTGTAGTTGAATCGATTCGGATGTCCGTTAGGTTGACGTAAATGTCACTTAGCTTATTGTTTTTATTTTTCCCCGGATTATGAGTAAGTAATGTTCCGTTATGTATGATCACCTTTCCAATTCCTATATGTTTCATTTGCTTCATCAATCGTTGGTATAATGTTTTTGAAGTAGTGATTTGGTCATTATTTTTTTTACTGTACACTTCTATTGTCGGCCTAAGGATATGAATGGTTTTTACATCAATAACATCTTTTGATAAAACATCTTTTATACCCAGACCGTCTATCCAAATGGAGTCTGTTCGAATTTTGAAAATTTCATTCGGCAATTGCATTGATTGTTCCAATTGCCGCATTACAGCCGTGTCGGGAACCAACGAGGCATTGGAAATGCCAATTGTTGAATTCAAAATATCAGGTTTCATTTCGTGAATAAACAGATTGTATAAACCATTGGAACCTTCTTTTACCAATTGCTGCAATTTTTCTATCAGTTTTGGCTTGAGATCTATAAAAGACTGAGATGGCTTCGTTTGTGAAGTACTGTCATTAGCCTGTGCCGGTGTAAAGCCGGGTGTGCTTATTGAATATTTCACAAACACGAATCCGCTTATTATCAACAACCCGATGACAATAAAAACAACCGCCAGCTTTTTCATAGCTGAGTAAGTTCAATTATCGCACCATCACATTTTTTTGAGGATTTCGGCGATGACTATCGGGTAATGCAGGTGTTCCAGCTTGTGTATTCGGTTCGCAAGGATTTCGGCTGTATCCTTTTCTAATATCGGGCAGGCTGTCTGAAAGATAATATCGCCGTTATCGTAATGTTCATCAACATAATGTATAGTAATGCCAGATTCCACTTCACCAGCATTGATAATAGCTTCATGCACATATTGGCCATACATGCCTTTGCCGCCGTATTTAGGTAGTAATGCCGGGTGTATATTAATAATTCGACGGGGATATTCGTCAATCAAAATTTGTGGAATCTTCCACAAAAAGCCTGCAAGTACGATGAGATCGGTGCTGGTTTTTTGAAATTCCGGTAAATAAGCATCTCCATTAAAAAAACGTTCCTTTTCTATTTGTAAAACGGGCAGGTTCGCCTGTTCGGCAATGGATATAACACCAGCACCTGGTTTGTTACAAACAATCAAGACAATTTTAGCAAGTATTGAATCCCTGAAATAATTGATGATTTGTTGCGCATTGCTGCCTGCTCCTGAAGCAAATATGGCCAGGTGTTTTAGTTTTGTGTTTGGTGTTTCAGAATTGAAATCTTGCATAGTTAATTTTTCTGCCTGCTAAACAACCTATTTCCTATTCTCAATACGTATTTCTTAAAAAAAGAAAATTGGCCAAATGGTATGCTTACCAATATCACTGCAAAAGGCCATATGAAGGTTATCAACACCACATATATAATAATATATAACGCTACTGTTTCAATCTCAAAAAACTTCATCAGTATTCTTCCAACATAGCCGGTAAGGCTTCCTCCAAGCGCAAAAATGATCAGTATAATGAGCAGCTGCCATCCTTTGACCTTCCATTTTTTTTGCAAGCGTTCAAGCATCAATTAAAAATGAAGTGAGCGAAATTACGCTTAATAACCACTAAAGATGATCAGTGGTACTCATGAGATTAATAATATCAACAAGAAAAAATTTGCTGGTGACATACAAGTGACAACTATTTTATTGAAATCTTCAACAGACATCAAAATCCTTTGAAATGCAGTACAGTAGCGGATTAAAAAAAATTTTGCAACGTTGGTGTTTTGTTAGGTTCGTGTCATATTTTTGCAGCCGATTTGGGAAATTATCCACATTTCACACCAATTGATGCTATGAATCTTTTAAAATCTCATGCGAGAAAGAGCGTACTGGTTGGACTTCTTTTCTTTGTTTTTCATATTTCAGCAACAGCACAAAACGGCGAACAATTATTTAAACAAAATTGCGCAAGCTGCCATGGTATCCAAAAGGATATCACCGGACCTGCTTTAGCAGGGGTTTTAAATAGAGGACCGTGGGCTGAGGATAAAAAGAACCTTTATGAATGGGTACATAATCCTCCCGGCTTCATGGCAAAGGATAAATACACCCAGGGATTAAAAGCAAAATACCAGGTGATGATGACAGGTTTTCCTCAATTAAAGGAAAACGAAATTGATGCCATCGTTGATTATGTAATGAATCCACCCACTCCGGCCGGTGGCGGTACACCCGGTGCGGCAGGGGCACCTGTTGAGGACAATTCCAATCGCAATGCCATTATATTTGGTATCATCTCTTTGGTACTTGCACTTTTTGCATTGATCTTAATGCAGATCAACAGCAACCTCAAAAAATTATCCGATGACAGGGAAGGCATACATCGCCCCGAAGCAGTTCCTTTCTATCGCAACAAAATTTATATCGCATTAATTGCACTTGTTTTATTTGTAGTAGGCGGTTATTATGTTGCAAAAGGTGCAATAAACCTTGGTCGTCAAAAAGGATATGCTCCATCGCAACCCATTTATTTCTCTCATAAAGTACACGCAGGTATTAATCAGATTAACTGTTTGTACTGCCACGGGGGTGCGTTTGAAAGCAGGCACGCAGGCATCCCTACGTTGAATGTTTGTATGAACTGTCATAAGGTAGTAAATGAATATACCGGTAAGTACGAGATCAAAGATGAAGAAGGCAATAAAATAAATGGTACGACCGAAATTCAAAAGCTGTATCAGTATGCCGGCTTTACGCCCGCCCCTAATGCGCAATGGGAACCGGCAAGGGGAAAATCACCACAGTGGATTAAGATACATAACCTTCCCGACCACGTTTATTTCAATCATGCACAGCATACAAGAGTTGGCAATGTACAATGTCAAACCTGCCATGGCAATATCCAGGAAATGGATAAAGTATCTCAACAATCAGAACTGAGCATGGGTTGGTGTATCAACTGCCATAGAGAGACTAAAGTCAATTTCAATACAGATAGCACAGGCAACCGTTTTTATAGCCTTTACGAAAAATTCCATAACGATATTAAAGCAGGTCGAATGGATAGTGTTACTGTGAAGGATATCGGAGGTTTGGAATGCCAGAAATGTCACTATTAGTCCTTGACCGTTTAAGTAAGACTTAAGCGAACAAGCGTATTGTAAAAACCGTAGAAGAAAAATAATTTTCTAACTAACTCAGAATTCAAAGATTTTTTCAAAAGAAAAACTCTTCGCATTTCGGAGTCTAAAAGTCCCTTTAGGGATTTGGGTATGAGCGATAAAAAGTATTGGACAAGTTTCGCTGCACTAAAAAATAAAGAAGAAATCGAAAAAAGGAACGAGAATGAATTTAATGAAGACCTTCCTTTTGGAGATGTTGATGAGAAAGGTTTGTTTGACCTAAAACACCCACGACGTGATTTCCTGAAATATTTAGGCTTTAGCACCGCTGCTGCTACTATTGCAGCAAGCTGTGAAACACCGGTTAGAAAAGCTGTTCCATTAGTAAACCGACCAGAAGGAACTTATCCCGGGGTGCCAAAAGTGTATGCCAGTACTTACGTTCAGGATGGCGATGTAATTCCTGTTGTTGTAAAAACAAGAGATGGCCGTCCAATCAAAATAGAAGGGAATGCGGAATATCCATTTACATTAGGTGGTACATCACCGCGGGTGCAGGCTTCTGTTTTGGATTTGTATGATATGTATCGCATTCCCCATCCAAAACAAAATGTACCGGGTAAAGGATGGCAGGAAATTCCCAGCTTCGAACAATTAGACGCCCAGATAACAGGTAAGCTTGCAGGTAAATCCGTTGTTTTATTAACAAGCACTATCGTTTCTCCAACCACCAAACAAATTATTGCCGACTTTATTGGTAAAACAGGTGGAAGACATATTCAATACGATGCCGTTTCTTACAGTGGATTGATCCAGGCCCACGGCGGTAAAATTCCTGCCCACAATTTTGACAAGGCAGATATCGTAGTGAGTCTTGGCGCTGATTTTCTCGGAACGTGGCTGGCTCCTGTTGAATTTGCAAGAGGTTATTCCATGAAGCGAAAGCTTGATGGGGACAAAAAGACCATGAGCAAGCATTACCAGTTTGAAAGCTATTTAAGTATGACTGGTTCTAATGCCGATGAAAGAATTACACATCGTCCATCAGAAACTGGCGCAGTTGCACTGGCTTTATTAGCTGCTGTTGGTGGCTCCGGTTCTGCTCCCACCATTGATGCCAAATTAAATACCGCCATTCAAAAAGTTGCTAATGATTTAAAAGCACATAGAGGTACAGCATTGGTTGTTTGTGGAAGTAATGATGCCAACATCCAGGCAGTGGTTAGAGAAATTAATACCGCTGTTGGCGCATTTGGTTCTACTATCGATACTTCAGTAACATTAAACTATAGACAAGGCATTGATGCGGACATGATCAACCTTGTTCAACAAATGAATTCAGGTCAGGTAGGTGCGTTGTTGATCTATGGTGCCAATCCTGCTTATGATTACGTTGATGTAGATGCTTTCAAAAATGGATTGAAAAAAGTTGGACTAACCGTTTCTTTCAATGAAAAAATGGATGAAACCACTGAACTGTGTCAATATGTAATTCCATCACATCATTACCTTGAAAGCTGGGGCGATGCAGAACCAAGAACCGGATATGTAAGTTTCATTCAGCCCACCATTAATCCACTTTTCAAAACAAGAGCTTTTCCAACTTCATTATTAAAATGGAGTGGAAACAATACTGATTACGAAACCTTCTTTCAGAATTACTGGAAGGGAAGTTTTGGAAGCCAGGCTGCATTTGATAAAGCCTTGCAGCAAGGTTTTAAAGGAACACCAGCAAAAACGCTTACTGTAAATAATAGGGATTATTTAGACGCTTCTGAACAAACAGGATATACCGTCTACCCGGTTTCTGGTGCTCCTGGCAATACAGCATCAGCACCTGATACAGCCAGTTTGCATACCAATAATGCTGTTATTGCAGACGTTGCACAAAAACTTGACGTTCCCACTGCTGTAAATCAAGCCCCGGTTACAATGAATGTTGCCCCGATCGCTTTAAATGCTGCTATCACCGCAATTTCGTCAACGCCAAGAAGCAACAAAAATGAAATTGTACTTTATCAAAGTGTGATGCTGCTTTCAGGTAAACAGGGTGGCAACCCATGGTTGTTAGAATTACCTGATCCTGTTACAAGGGCAACATGGGATAACTATGCATTAATCTCCACTGCAAAAGCAAAAGAATTAGGTATCGATTACCTGAGTACCGACTATGAGTATTACACAGAAAAACCTTTGATTGAATTAACGGTTGGAAATAAGAAAGTAACCATTCCTGCACTCGTAGTTCCTGGAATGGATCCAAACACCATCGCCATTGCAGTTGGTTATGGACGCAACCAGGCATTCAATGCTGCTATTTATGAAGACAAAGGTTTAGGGCAAAATGTTTACCCATTTGTTCAAATAAGAAACAATAACCGGCTTTATTCTAATGAGGTAACTACTTCTGCAAAAACACTTGGCGATTACAAAATTGCACAGGTACAGAAACATAATTCTTACGAAGGAAGAACAGAGGTTTTGAAAGAAACCACGCTTGCCACATTCGCAAAGTATCCGGATAATTTCAAGAACTGGAGAGAGGAATTACATGAAGAATATGGTGGAAGCGATGAACAGGGCTACCGCAAAGGCGGAACAATGTATCCTGATCCAGAACAAAGAACTCACGAGATTCACTGGGGAATGTCCATTGACCTCAACAGCTGCATCGGTTGCGGCGCCTGTGTTGTAGCATGCCATATAGAGAACAACGTTCCTATTGTTGGTAAAAATGAAGTGCTTCGTTACCACGACATGCACTGGTTACGCATCGACCGTTATTTTGTAACCGAAGATGAAAATCCCGACAATCTCAAAACAGTGATCTTTCAGCCAATGCTTTGCCAGCATTGTGATAATGCCCCTTGTGAAAATGTTTGCCCGGTTGCAGCAACCATGCACAACACGGAAGGTTTGAACCAGATGGCATACAATCGTTGTATCGGTACAAGATATTGTGCCAACAACTGTCCATATAAAGTGCGTCGCTTTAACTGGGCCGATTATACCGGAGCAAGTACACACGGAAGGTTTGGTCCAAAAACGGGAACGGGGGTATTGAACCCGGTTGTTCACCAAATGAATGATGAATTGACCCGGATGGTATTGAACCCGGATGTAGTTACACGCAGCCGTGGTGTAATGGAAAAATGTACGTTCTGCGTTCAGCGTACGCAGGCAGGCAAATTGAAAGCAAAGATGGAAAACCGGCCAATCGGTGCAGATGAAGTGCAGACTGCATGTGCCCAGGCTTGTCCAACCAGTGCCATTGTTTTCGGCAATGCATACGACAAAAACAGCACGGTTGCCCAAATTCGTAAGAACAATCCGCAGCGTTTGTTTTATGTTTTGGAGCAATTGCACACGTTACCAAACATAAATTACCTGGCTAAGATCAGGAACACAGAAGAAATAATTGAACCTGAGGAAAAATTGGGTGAGCACGGAGGTGAAACAAAAACAGAAGGAATTCCAAGTCAGCACGAGCCTGCGCAGGAAGCGCATTAAGAACGTGAAACGTGGATCGTTCCCGCCTTGCGGGATGAATTGGAGATTCTGAAATTTTGAATAGTTCTTTCGATAGTTGGATTAGGAAAGGGTCATGCCAACGGCTTGACTAAAACTAAATGACAATGTTCAACGAGCAATGTTCCCGTTAGGTATTGGGATTCAATTCTCAAATTTGAAAGTGAATAAATGCAAAGCAAATACACTAAATAAAAAATTGCGGATCTATAAGCTGGAATTTGGAATTTTTTATTTGGGATTTATAAATTGATTTATGGCATTACTTAAATACGAATCACAGGTAAGACCACCACTGGTAGAAGGGAATAAAGATTACCACCAGGTAACAGAAGACATTTGCCGCCCGGTGGAAGCAGCACCAAGCAGGCTTTGGTGGATCGGATTTCTGGTGTCCGCTGCGTTATTGCTATTTGGTGTGATTTCAGTGACACGTGAAGTTTGGTTTGGTACAGGTCAGTGGAATCTTCATAAAACTGTGGGTTGGGGATGGGATATTACCAACTTCGTATGGTGGGTCGGTATTGGTCACGCAGGAACATTGATCTCTGCTATCCTTTTGTTATTCCGCCAGGGATGGAGAACCGGTGTAAACCGTGCCGCTGAAGCCATGACCATTTTTGCCGTAATGTGTGCAGGACAATTCCCAATCTGGCACATGGGTCGTGTATGGAATGCATTCTTTACTCTTCCTTATCCTAATACACGTGGTCCTTTGTGGGTGAACTTTAACTCGCCACTTCTTTGGGACGTATTTGCCATCTCAACTTATTTTACTGTATCACTTTTATTCTGGTACTCTGGGTTGCTTCCGGATTTAGCAACACTTCGTGATCGTGCAAGATTGAAATGGAGAAAAATGTTTTATGGCGTGGCAGCATTTGGATGGACAGGTTCTACCAAACACTGGCAAAGACACGAAGCGCTTTCATTAGTGTTGGCAGGTTTGGCCACACCACTGGTACTTTCAGTACATACGATTGTATCCTTTGACTTCGCTACTTCCGTAATACCCGGCTGGCATACAACTATCTTTCCACCCTACTTCGTTGCCGGTGCCATCTTCTCTGGATTTGCAATGGTGCAAACGCTATTATTGGTAACAAGAAAAGTTTTATACCTGGAAGATTACATTACGATTGAGCATATTGAGGTGATGAATAAAGTAATTGTGTTGACAGGTTCAATTGTAGGTATCGCCTACTTGACCGAGTTGTTCATGGCCTGGTATTCACATGTGCAATACGAATGGTTTGCCTTCAGGTTCAATCGCGTTGACCTCTCAAGCCCTTATGGTTGGGCCTATTATCTTATGATGGGATGTAACGTTCTTTCTCCACAGATTTTCTGGTTTAGGAAAATGAGAAGGAATATCTGGGTAACCTTCTTCATGTCTATACTGGTTAACATAGGTATGTGGTTCGAACGTTTTGTTATCATCGTTACATCATTGTATCGTGATTATCTTCCATCATCATGGTCGGTTTATTACACACCAACCATTTGGGAGGTTGGATTTTACATGGGAACTTTTGGATTGTTTTTCACCTGTTACTTCCTGTTCTCAAAATTCTTCCCTGTAATTGCAATTGCGGAGATCAAACATATATTGAAGAAGAGTGGTGAAAATTATAAGGAGAAAATGGATGTTGTGGAAACAGAGTCGGTAGAAGGGTTTGCGCATGACTATGTGCATTAGGAGTTTGTGTTTTGTAGTTGGTAGTTTGAAGTTATTTAAAATAGTCAAACTTCACCAATGCAAGCGTTGAAATAAAAAATGAAAATTGTGGTTTGAGTGTTAACTACAAACCACAAAATAAAAAACTACAAACGAATTATGGCTATAAAGAAATTTGTTGTTGCGTGTTTTGATGACGAAGCAGTTTTATTTCCTGCCGTAAAGCAGGTTCGTAAAACAGGTTATAAGATTCATGATGTTTATACGCCAATGCCGATACATGGATTGGACACAGCAATGGGCTTGCGAGACACAAGCTTGCATACTGCCGGATTCTTTTATGCAGTAGCCGGTACATGTACTGCGCTCGGTTTTATAAGTTGGGCATTAGCATACGACTGGCCTTTAAACTTCGGTGGTAAACCATTCTTTGCATTGCCTGCGTGGATACCTATAACTTTTGAATTAACGGTATTATTTTCAGCAGTAGGCATGGTACTTACATTTTGTTATCTGTGCCAGTTGGCCCCGTTTGTAAAAAAGGACCATTTTCATCCCCGAGCTACAGACGATTTATTTGTAATGGCTATTGAATGCTCCGATAAAACAAACGACGGAGAAGTTGCTCAATTCCTGACCGATCTTGGTGCAAAAGAAGTCAGCACACAAGTGAAGGAAACCGGATGGTGGATAGGCAATTATGCAGACGATAAAAAACCTTTTGAAAAACCAGTAGAAGCTGTTAGTTAATAAACATATTTGAATGAAAAGAATACTAATTGCGGCAGGAATTTTTTCTTCAACTCTTGGCTTTATAGGCTGCGGTGGTGCCCACGGAGATGATCCCGGACATGCCTATATGCCCGACATGTATTACAGTCGTGCTTATGAAACCTATGGATACAATGATGTGGAGGGGGAATATGATTCTTTGAGAAGTAGAGGGATTAACTATACAGGAATGCCAGTACCTGGAACTGTGGCAAGAGGGGATATGATCTCTTATCACCTTACAAACGATTCATCCGGACTGGCGTCTGCAAATAGTTTAAAAAGTCCTTTGGATTCTATGGCTGCAACAGTCGATAAAATGAAAGAAGCTCAAAGACTTTACCTCGTTTACTGTGGCGTTTGTCACGGTGAAAAGCTTGATGGTAATGGCCCTTTACCGGCGGGTGGTGCTTATGCTCCTGTGCCTGCAAACTTTACATTACCTAATATTAAAGCATTAAGCGATGGCCATTATTTTCATGTGATCACTTATGGCATTCGTACAATGGGAAGTTACGCTTCTCAGTTAACACCTGAACAACGCTGGTGGGTGATTAAGTATTTAAGATCAAAACAGGGTGGAGGAGCTGGCGGTGGCAATGCTGCTGATTCAACCGCTGCAAAAACGACCACTGATTCAACGGCAAAAAAATAATTGAGATTGAAATAAAAAGATTGTAATGGCGTCAACATTCAGAGAACAATTTGAAATTCCGAAACGATACAATACCTGGAGCATCGGATTGATGGTCGTGGGTTTGTTATCACTGATTATTTTATTAATCACTCATGGCTTAAAGGCTGATGATCACGTATCATCCAGGTTTTGGGCTTCACTATTACAAAACAGTGTTTATTTTTTATTGACGGTCAATGCCGCTATGTTCTTTCTCACCGCAACAACATTGGCCTGGGGTGGGTGGCAGTTATCATTCAGAAGAGTTACAGAAGCAATTTCTGCATGCGTGCCTGTAATAGGCGTAATTACATTTGTTATTTTAATGGTATTGGTATGGGGCCCGAATCATGTTCTTTACCATTGGGCAGATCAACAAGCGGTTGAGCATGATGCAGCATTAAAATTTAAATCAGGTTTTTTAAACAGGGGCTTCTTTACCATATGGACAATTATTACAATTGGAGGTTGGTGGCTATTGGGAAGAAAAATGCGCCAACTTTCAAGAAGCATTGATGAGCGCAAGCTCACGATTGAAGAAGGCAAAAAATATATCTGGGACAATACAGTCTGGGCTGCCGTATTTATTGTTCTGTTTGCATTAACGGTGCTGTCCTCTATTCCGTGGTTATGGCTTATGAGTTTGAATGCGCACTGGTATTCTACCATGTACAGCTGGTACACATTTGCAAGCACATTCGTTTCGGGATTGGCGTTGATCACCATATTTGTTGTATTCCTGAAAAATTTGGGTTACCTGGAACTAACTAATA
>Ga0207650_10000887_pt1 | contig 22633 bp, 21 predicted proteins | sample KBSS63metaG_FD_184325 | JGI IMG/M metagenome (GOLD analysis project Ga0207650, IMG submission 184325) | Switchgrass rhizosphere microbial communities from Kellogg Biological Station, Michigan, USA - KBS S6-3 metaG (SPAdes) (version 2) | ecosystem: Host-associated > Plants > Roots > Rhizosphere...
GGCCGGGCTCGATGCGGCGCAGAAGCAGGCGATGCTCGACGCCGCGCGGCCGCACCTGCTGCGCGTGCTCGGGCCGAACTGTCTCGGCCTGCTGACCCCGCACCTCGGCCTCAACGCAAGCTTCGCGCACACCGATGCGCTGGCCGGCGACATCGCGTTCATCTCGCAGTCGGGCGCGCTCGTCACCGCAGTCCTCGACTGGGCCAAGTCACGGCGCATCGGCTTCTCGCACATGGTCTCGCTCGGCGAGCATGCCGACGTCGACTTCGGAGACCTGCTCGACCACCTCGCGAGCGAGGCCCGCACGCGCTCGATCCTGCTGTACGTCGAATCGATCGAGGCCGCGCGCAAGTTCATGTCGGCGGCCCGCTCGGCGGCGCGCAACAAGCCGGTCGTCATCGTCAAGGCAGGGCGCGCAGGCCACGGTGTGCAGGCCGCGGCGACGCACACCGGCGCGCTGACCGGCTCCGACATCGTCTTCGACGCTGCGATCCGGCGCGCCGGGATGTTGCGCGTCGACACGCTGCAGGATCTCTTCATAGCCGCCGAAACGCTGGCCCGCTTCGGCAAGGCCCACGACGGCGCGCTGACGATGATGACCAACGGCGGCGGTGCCGGCGTGATGGCGGCCGATGCCGCAGCACTCGCCGACGTGCCGCTGCGCGACCTCGGCGACGACCTGAAGACCCGCCTCGACACCGTGCTGCCGCCGACCTGGTCGCGCGCCAACCCGATCGACATCATCGGCGACGCACCGGTCGAGCGCTACGTTGCGACCTTGCAGGCGCTGCTCGCCGAGCCGGGCGGCGGCGCGGTGCTCTTCATGCACGCGCCGACCGCGATCGTGCGCAGCGACGACATCGCGCGCGCGTGTGCGCCGCTGGTGCGCAGCGCCGCCGGCCGGGTGATGGCGTGCTGGCTCGGCGACGCCGCGGTGGCCGACGCGCGCCGCATCCTCGCCGACGCCGGTGCGGCCGACTATGCGACCCCCGAGGAGGCCGTGCGCGCGTTCGCCCTGTTGTCCACGTATCGGCGCAATCAGGCGCTGCTGCTCGAAGCGCCGACGGCCAGCGAAAGCGCTGCGCCCGACGTCGCGGCCGCGCGCCGCCTCGTCGATGCCGCGCTCGCCGCCGGCCGCACCATGCTCGACGAGTTCGAGGCGAAAGCGCTGCTGCGCGCCTATGCCATCCCGATCGTCGAGACGCGCATCAGCGCACCCGATGCCGGCGCGGCGGCGGACACGGCCGAGGCGATCGGCTATCCGGTCGCGTTGAAGATCCTGTCGCCCGAGATCAGCCACAAGACCGATGTCGGCGGCGTCGCGCTCGGCCTTGTCGACGGCGACGCCGTGCGGCACGCGGCCGAGCGCATGCTGGCCGGCGTGCGAACGCTGCGTCCGCAGGCTCGCATCACCGGCTTCACGGTGCAGCGCTTCGTCGAGCGCCCATTCGCCGAGGAGCTGATCGTCGGCTCGAGCATCGACCCGGTGTTCGGCCCGGTGCTGCTGTTCGGTGCCGGCGGCACCGCGGTCGAGGTGCGCGCCGACCGCGCGATCGCCTTGCCGCCGCTGAACCCGGTGCTGGCCCGGGACCTGATCGGCCGGACGCGCATCGCGCGGCTGCTCGCCGGCTACCGCGACCACCCGCCGGCATCGATCGATGCGATTTCGGACACGTTGATCGCGCTGTCGCAGATGCTGGCCGACATCCCCGAGCTCGCCGAACTCGACATCAACCCGCTGCTCGCCGATGCGGACGGCGTGATCGCGCTCGACGCGCGGGTCCGGCTGGCGCGCGACGGCGGCGCGGGTGCCGATGCGTTCGCGATCCGGCCCTACCCGGCCGAGCTGAGCGAGGCGCTCGACTGGCATGGCGAGGCGGTCGTGGTGCGGCCGATCCGGCCGGAGGACGAGGCGCAGCACAAGGCCTTCGTCGAGCGCCTGCGGCCCGAAGACCTGCGGCTGCGCTTCTTCAGCGCGCGGCGCGAGCTGCCGCGCAGCGAACTCGCGCGCCTCACGCAGATCGACTACGCGCGCGAGATGGCGTTCATCGCAGTGCAGATGCTGCCCGGCGGCGCCGAGCAGACGCTCGGCGTGGTGCGCGCGGTGGCCGACCCGGACAACGTCGAGGCCGAGTTCGCGATCATCGTGCGTTCCGATCTGAAGGGCGAAGGGCTCGGCCATCGGCTGCTCGCGAAGATGATCGCGTACCTGCGCAGCCGGGGCACGCAACGCCTGAGCGCGTACGTGCTGCGCGAGAACGTCTCGATGCGCGAGCTCGCCGCCTCGCACGGGTTCGTGTTCGACCCGGCGCGCTCGGACAGCGATGCACTCTGCTACACGCTCGACCTGACCACCGCCGAGCCGGTGGCCGAGGCGCCTGCAGGCCCTCGCGACACGACGGCCGCTTGACGCGCATCAAGGTCGGCGACGCTGCGGCTTTCTACAGTCGAAGCGAGGGCGGTGCGGATGGCGCGCCCGCCGATGACAGGAGATGCGATCGATGAAACACGTCCGCTGGCCTACCGGTCTTGCCGATGTCGGCGCCCTGGCGTGCGCCGGCGCGCTGTTCGCTGCGATGGCGCTCGAGGTCCCGGCCCTTGCCGAGCCGGGCGCATCTGACCCGCCGGTTGCGGCACCGTCGCAGCCGGCGCCCTCCGTCACGGCCCACCGGTTGGCGGCAACGGCGCCGCTGCCGGCCGGCCGCTGACAACGGTCGCTTCAGCGAGGCGACGATGACGCGTCATCCGACGTCGAAGGTGATCCTCTACGAGCACAGCGCGCTGTCCGCGGTGCTGCGATCGATCGCCTTGCTGCTCGCCGAGCATCGGCGCCGCGCCACCCTGCCCGATTTCGCCGTGCTGCGCGCGATGCTGTTCTACATCGACGAGTTTCCCGAGAAGGTGCACCACACGAAGGAAAGCGAGCTGCTGTTCCCGAAGATTCGTGCGCGCAGCGCCGAGGGCGCCGAGGTCCTCGACCGGCTCGACGCCGACCATGCGAAGAGCGCGCTGCGCGTGCGCGAGCTCGAGCACGAACTGCTCGGGGTCGAGATGATGAACGAGGGCCCGGATGGTGCTGCGCGCCGCGTGACCTTCGAGAAAGCGATGGAGGCTTACATCGACGCCTACCTCGAGCACATCCGCACCGAAGAACGGGTCGTGCTGCCGCTCGCCGAACGCGTGCTGACGGCCGCCGACTGGCGCGAGCTCGACACCGCCTTCATGCAGAACCGCGATCCGCTGACGGGGCCGCCAGGGCGACGACGCCTACCGGCCGCTGTTCAAGCGGATCCTGATGACGGCAGCCGCGCCGATCGGCCTCGGCCCGGCGATGGAAGCGATGCGCCAGTCGTACCCGGCCCGCACCTCGTCTGCCGATCGCTGAGCGCTGCCTCGTCTTCGCGTTCAGCGACGCCGCGAAGCGCTCGTTGCGAAGCGGGGTCAGGCAGCGACTCGGCACAGGGCCTCGATCGCCGAGCCGAGTCCGTGACCCAGAGCGAACAGCGAGGCGCCGGCCAGCAACGCGCCGGCCAGACGCACCGAAAGCGCCGCCGCTTGCTCGCCGCGAGCGCCCGTGCGCAGGCGATGCCAAAGCTGCGGCCCGAGCCAGAGGCCGAGGGCGGACGCGACCGCGAACGCACTCATCACGAGCGCGCCCTGTGCCGGATCGGAGGCGAGCGCGGCGACGAGCAGCGCCGACTGCAGCAGGCCGCACGGCATGCCGACCCAGCAGGCGCCGATCACGCCGGCGCGACCGGCCGCGGGCAGGCGCCGGTGCAGGTGGATCGGCTGCGCTGCTGATGCGGCGCCGACGGCCGGCACGGCGCGCGACAGCCATGCCGGCGGGCGCCCGTACCAGAGCAGCCACAGACCGAGAGCGATTGCGCCAACATGAACCAAGGTCCAAAGCGGGCGCAGCCATGGCGCTGCGACGCCGAGCGCCGCAAAGGCACCGACCCCGGCCGCCACGGCCGCGCCGCCGGCCGCATAGCCGAGCACGCGCCCGCCATGCAGCGCCGCGGCGTTCGCGAGCGCCGTGCCGTTGCGCCCCGGCGCGGCCACGGCACCGAACGCGGCACCGCACATCGCCGCGCAGTGCGGTGCACCGGCCACCCCCATCAGCAGCGCGGAGGCAACGAGCGCACCGTCCATCGTCGTTGCCTCGCGGTCAGCGGACGTAGCGGTCGGTGACCGGCTCGGCGGATGCGTCGCCGCGCGCGTTGAGCTCTTCGGCGGTCAGCGACAGCAATGCAGTCAAAGCGCCAGCCGTCGCGATTGCTCCCCAGAACATCAGGAACGTGACCGAATAGATCGCGACCGGCGGCCAGGCGATCGCCGGACCGCCGAACCAGTGCAGGTCGCGCGGATCGACGACCGCGAAGACGAGCATCTCCAGCACGCCGGCGACCATGAAGGCCGGCCAGAGGATGCGCAGCGAGCTGCGTGTCATCGCCGTTGTCGCCCGTCACTCGGCCGGTGTGGCTGCATGGTTGCGGGCCTGCAGCGCCGGCGACGTCGGCCTCGCGACGACGCGCGGCGCCGCCGCGGCATCGATGCCTGCGAGAGGCACGTGTGTGTCGGCGCCGCGGACGGCGACAGCAACCATGGCGAAGCCGGCCACGACGATCGAAGCCGGCAGGCCGACGACCAGCCAGACGATGCCGAAGCGCCACCAGGGCGCAGATACCGTCACGTCGACTGATGGCAGAACGAGATTCGATGACATGCAGTGGTCTCCTTCAACGCGGGACGACGAACGTCGACTTCTCGTGCAATTCATGAGCAGCGGGACGATCCGGCGGCGCTGTCTTCGCGCCGACACGGGGTTCGATCAGCGCAATCCGGAACTGCATCGGATGTGCGCCCGGCCCGAGCGCACGCGCCGCATCGTTCGGTACCTGCACCGCGACCGGGATCCAGCGCGCCTCGGTCGGCCCGACCTCGACGTCGCCGCCGCTCTCGAGCGTTGCGCCCGGAAGCCCGGCGACCTCGATGCGGACCCGCAGCGTCCGCTCGGTCGCGTTCATCAGCTGGACCTTGTAGACGTTCTCGATGCGGCCGTCCTGCACCATCCGCGCGAGCACGCCGCGGTCGCGCACGATGTCGGCCTTGAACGGGGCGCGCAGCGCAAGGCTCGCGAGGAACGCGACGACGATCGCGAGCAGCACGGCGCCGTAGGCCAGCACGCGCGGCCGGAACACGCGCTTCCACATCGTCGCGGCCGACCAGCGCTGCTGCATCGCGTTCTGCGTCGCATAGCGGATCAGGCCGCGCGGATAGCTCATCTTGTCCATCACCCCGTTGCAGGCGTCGATGCACGCGGCGCAACCGATGCACTCGTACTGCAGGCCCTCGCGGATGTCGATGCCGGTCGGGCAGACCTGCACGCACAGGGTGCAGTTGATGCAGTCGCCCTTGCCGACCGATGCCGGGTCGACACCGCGCGGCCGCGAGCCGCGCGGCTCGCCACGCTGGGCGTCGTAGCTGATGATCAGCGTGTCACGGTCGAACATCGCGCTCTGAAAGCGCGCATACGGGCACATGTACTTGCAGACCTGCTCGCGCATGTAGCCGGCGTTGCCGTAGGTCGCAAAGCCGTAAAAGAGAATCCAGAACGTCTCCCATGGGCCGAGGCCGAACGACAGCACCTCGGCCGTCAGCGTGCGCGCCGGCGTGAAGTAGGCGACGAACGTGAAGCCGGTCCACAGGCCGATCGCGAGCCAGACGAACTGCTTGCCGCCCTTCTTCGCCAGCTTCGTCGCCGACCACCGCGCCGCGTCGAGCTTCAGGCGGGCCTGCCGGTCACCCTCGAAGCGGCGCTCGACCCACATGTAGATCTCGGTGTAGACGGTCTGCGGACAGGCGAACCCGCACCACAGGCGCCCGGCGACCGCGGTGAACAGGAACAGGCCGAACGCCGAGATGATCATCAGCGCGGCGAGGTAGATCACGTCCTGCGGGTGCAGGACCATGCCGAAGATGTAGAAGCGCCGCGACAAGAGGTCGAGCAGCACCGCCGGTCGGCCGTTCCAGGTCAGCCACGGCAGGCCGTAGAACAGCAGCTGGGTCAGCCAGACGAGCGTCCAGCGCCAGGTCGCGAACCAGCCGTGCACCGAGCGCGGCTGGATCTTCGTCTCGCTGACGTAGAGCGGCGCTGCCGACGCCGGAACGCCAGGGACGGCGACGATCGGGATGACGCCGGTTCTCACCGGCCGCACGGAATCCATCGTCGATCGAGCGCGCGCGCTGTCCTCACTTGGCCGCCAGCTCGCGCGGCTGCGACAGGTTCCAGACGTAGGTCGCAAGCAGGTGGATCTGCTCGGGCAGCAGGCGGCCGCTCTGCGCCGGCATCACATTGGTCTTGCCATGGTTGACGATCTCGGCGATCGCCGCCTCGCCCCAACCGTGCAGCCAGACCTTGTCGGTCAGGTTCGGCGCGCCGAGCGCGGCGTTGCCCTTGCCGTCGACGCCATGGCAGGCCGCGCATGCGGTGAACTTCGACCTGCCGGCGGCAGCCGCGATCGAATCGTGAGGGCTGGCCGACAGGCTCAACACGTAGTGGGCGACGTTGCGGACGTCCTGCGCGGAGCCGACCGCCATCGCCATCGGCGGCATCGAGCCGGTCCGGCCGAGCGTGATCGTCTCTTCGATCTTCGCCGGCGCGCCGCCATGCAGCCAGTCGCGATCGGTGAGGTCCGGAAAGCCCTTGCTGCCGCGCGCGTCGGAGCCGTGGCAGGTCGCGCAGTTGTTGATGAAAAGACGCTGGCCGATCGCCATCGCGCGCGGGTCCTTGCTGAGCGTCTCGGCCGGCATGTCGCGGTAGGCTGCGTAGACCTTCGCCATCTCGACGCCCGCCTTCGCCTTGTCGGCGTCGTGCTCGCCGGTGCTCGACCAACCGAGGCTGCCGGCCGCGCTGCCGAGCGCCGGGAACACGTAGACATAGATCAGCGCGAACACGACGGTCAGCACGAACAGCACCATCCACCACATCGGCATCGGGTTGTTCAGCTCGGTCAGGTTCTCGTCGAACACGTGGCCGGTGCTGTTGTCGTCGGCCATCGACTTGCGCCGCATCGCGCCGAACAGCAGCACGAGGCAAGCGATCAGGCTGACGACCGTCGTCACGGCGATGAATACGGACCATGCACTGTTGAGGAAATCGCTCATCGCTTGTCACTCCGATCGTCGTCGGCAAAAGGCAGCTTGGCAGCGTCGTCGAAGCGCTTCTTGTTGCGCCGCGACCAGGCCCACGCGATCACGCCGATGAAGGCGACGAACGACAGCAGGGTGACTGCCGCGCGCAGATCGTTGACGTCCATGGCGTCCTCGGGCTACTTGACCGCGGTGCCGAGCACCTGCAGGTAGGCGATGAGCGCATCGAGCTCGCTCTTGCCGCGCACGCCGTCGGCCGCCTTCGCGATCTCGTCGTCGCTGTAAGGCACGCCGACGGTGCGCAGCCCGCGCATGTGCGCGCCGATCGTCGCGTCGTCGACCTTCGTCGTCAGCAGCCACGGATAGGCCGGCATGTTCGATTCGGGCACCAGGTCACGCGGATTCAGCAGGTGCAGGCGGTGCCATTCGTTGCTGTACTTGCCGCCGACCCGGTGCAGGTCGGGGCCGGTGCGCTTGCTGCCCCACTGGAACGGATGGTCGTAGACGAACTCGCCAGCCATCGAATAGTGGCCGTAGCGCAGCGTCTCGGCGCGCAAGGTGCGGATCATCTGCGAATGGCAGTTGTAGCAACCCTCGCGAACGTAGACGTCGCGGCCGGCAAGCTGCATCGCGTCGAGCGGCTTCAGGCCGGGAACCGGCTGCGTCGTCGAGCGCTGGAAGAACAGCGGCACGATCTCGACGATCCCGCCGACCGCGACGACCAGCAGGATCAGCACGATCATCAGGAAATTGTTGGTCTCGATCCGCTCGTGGCCGGTGGCCGGGCGCGTGGTGCTCATGAAGGGGTCCTCGAAGTCAGGCGGCCGCAGCGCTCGACGCGACGAGCGGGCTCGCCGGGGCCTGCTTGACCGGCGCATTGCCGATGCGCATCGTCATCACGACGTTCCATGCCATCAGCAGCATGCCCGCCAGGTACAGCAGACCGCCGACGAAGCGGATCAGGTAGAACGGAAAGGTCGCCTTGACGCTCTCGACGAAGCTGTAGACCAGCGTACCGTCGGGATGGACGTCGCGCCACATCAGGCCCTGCATCACGCCGGCCATCCACATCGCCGCGATGTAGAGGACGATGCCGATGGTCGCGATCCAGAAGTGCAGCTCGATCGCCGGCACGCTGTACATCGCCTTGCGGCCGACCATGCGCGGCACCAGGTAGTAGAGCGTGCCCATCGAGATCAGGCCGACCCAGCCGAGCGCGCCAGCATGCACGTGGCCGATGGTCCAGTCGGTGTAGTGCGACAGCGCGTTGACGGTCTTGATCGACATCAACGGCCCCTCGAACGTGGCCATGCCGTAGAACGACAGCGCAACGATCAGGAACTTCAGGATCGGGTCGTCGCGCAGCTTGTGCCACGCACCCGACAACGTCATGATCCCGTTGATCATTCCGCCCCAGCTCGGCGCGAGCAGCACGAGCGAGAACACCATGCCGACCGACTGTACCCAGTCCGGCAGCGCGGTGTAGTGCAGGTGGTGCGGGCCGGCCCACATGTACGTGAAGATCAACGCCCAGAAATGGACGATCGAGAGCCGGTACGAATACACCGGGCGCTCGGCCTGCTTCGGGATGAAGTAATACATCATCCCGAGGAATCCCGCGGTCAGGAAGAAGCCGACCGCGTTGTGGCCGTACCACCACTGGATCATCGCGTCCTGCACGCCGGCGTAGGCCGAATAGCTTTTCCACGGGCCGACCGGAATCGCCGCGCTGTTCACCAGATGGAGCAGCGCGACGGTGAGGATGAACGCACCGAAGAACCAGTTGGCGACATAAATGTGGCGAACCTTGCGGATGCCGATCGTGCCGAAGAAGACGACCGCGTAGGCGACCCAGACGATCGTGATCAGGATGTCGATCGGCCACTCGAGCTCGGCGTATTCCTTGCCTTGCGTGTAGCCGAGCGGCAGCGTGATTGCCGCGGCGACGATCACCGCCTGCCAGCCCCAGAACACGAACGCCGCCAGCTTCGGCAGAAAGAGCCTGACCTGCGACGTGCGCTGCACGACGTAGAGGCTGCTGGCCATCAGCGCGCAGCCGCCGAACGCAAAGATGACCGCGTTCGTGTGCAGCGGACGCAGCCGCCCGTAGCTCAGCCACGGAACCCCGAAGTTCAACTCAGGCCAGGTCAGCTGGGCCGCGATGAGGACGCCGACCGCCATCCCGACCACGCCCCACAGCACCGCCGCCAGCGTGAACAGGCGCACAGCGCCATCGTCGTAGGCCGGCGCTGCCGCGCTGACGCGCACAGGCGTCGACGTCGCGGCGGGCGACCCGGCCAGGGCTGGAACGGCAGTCTGCATCTCGGCTCCTCTCGTCTTCGGGCGGAGCGAGTGTCGAAGCGAATGTCAGTTCGCGATTTGATCGGCGTCAACTCCGGCGCCGATGTCGGTGAGGATGCGTTCGCCTTCGCGCTGCAGATCGGCGAACTGGTCCGCCTGCAGCGCCCAGTTGAAGAGCGCCAGCAGCGCGAGCACGAGCAGCACCGAGAACGGGATCAGCAGATAAAGGACTTCCATCGCATCAATGCGACATCAAGGTCGGCACCGTCATGTGATTCAGCAGATGGCGGGTGACGCCTCCGAGTACCCACTCGCGCACCCGCGAATGGCCGTAGGCGCCCATCACGATCAGGTCGGACTCGAAGTCCGCGGCGCGCGACAGCAGGACGTCGCCGGCCGCGTCGGCGCCGCTTTCGAGGCGCACTTCGGATTCGACCCCGTGCCGGTTCAGCCACGCCTGCACCTCGAGCAGCGCGATTCGCTGCGCATCGGTCGGCGGCGCGTCGTCGGCGACTTCGATCAGCACGACCCGCTGCGCCCCGCGCAGGATCGGCAGTGCATCGCGCACCGCACGCACCGCCTCGCGCGTGCCCTTCCACGCGATCAGCACGCGTTCGCCGACGGCTGGGAAGTGGCCGGCATGCGGGACGACCAGCACCGGGCAGCCGGCATGCAGGACCGCCTGTTGCGGAAAGTCCCAGGCCACGCCGTCCGGGCTGGCACTCCCGTCGGTCTGGCCGATCACCAGCAGATCGCTGCAGTTCGCGTGCCACACGATGGCGTCGAGCGGCTCGTCGACGACGACGCGCGCTTCATGCGACGCGATGCCGGCCGCGCGGGCGCGCTCGATGAAATCGCTCGCGACGGTATCGGCGCGCTCGCGCAGGAAGCGGGCCGACAGCGCGATGAACTCGACGCCGTCCGGGACCGCGCTGCTCATGGTCGCCAGCACGTCGGGCAGACCGGTCGGCGCGAGGCCGACGAGGTGCGCACCATGCGCCGTCGCGATGCGGATCGCAAGATCGACGCGCGCGAGGCAGTGAGGCGTCGCGTCGAGGTGAACCACGATCGTCTTGATGTTCATGATGTCTCCGTGGCCATGGCCGGTCGAGTAGCGGTCCGATCGATGCGCGCGGCGTTCAGCACGACGACCAGCGAGCTGGCCGCCATGCCGAGGCCGGCCGCCCACGGCGGGAACCAGCCCATGAGGGCGAGCGGCACGCAGGCCACGTTGTAGGCGACGGCCCAGGCGAGGTTCTGGCGCACGACCCGCAGTGCACGCTGCGCGATGCCGCGCGCCCAGGCGATGTCGTCGAGCCGGCCCGACATCAGCACGAAATCGGCTTTCGCCCGGGTCAGCGCGGCGCCCTCGCCGATCGCGAACGAAGCATCCGCCGCGGCCATCACCGGCGCGTCATTGAGGCCGTCGCCGACCATCCCGACGCTATGACCGCGACGTTGCAGCGCCTCGACGAACGCGAGCTTGTCCGCCGGCGTCGCACCACCGTGCGCCACATCGATCGAAAGGCGGTCGGCCAGCCGGCGCACCCGCCCGGCGTCATCGCCCGACAGCAGCGCCAGCGCAAGTCCGTCGCGGCGCAGTGCGTCGACCGTCGCCGGCGCCTCGGCGCGCATCGATTCGGCGACGCAGAACACCGCGAGCAGACCGTCGGGGCCGGCGAACCACACGCGCGCTTCGATCGAGGGCTGGGTGCTTGTCCCATCGTCGCCCGATCCATCGGCCGTCGCCGGTCCGGCCGTCGGCGCCGATGGATCGGCTGTCGATGCCGGAACCTCCGCTTCGGTCGCCCAGCGCCGCGAACCGACGCGATAGCGCACCCCGTCCTCGCCGATCGCTTCGAGTCCGAAGCCTGCGTGCTCGCGGATCTCGCGCCAGCGATATGTGGCAACGCCGGATGCGGCGCCGTGCGCCGCGAGCGCGACCGACAGCGGGTGGCTCGACGACGCCGCGAGCGCCGCCGCCATCGACTGCAGATGGCGCGCACCCAGTCCGGCGCGTTGCGCCGCCGGCTCGACCGCGCACGCGACGCCGTCATGGCCTTCGGTCAACGTGCCGGTCTTGTCGAAGCAGACGGTGTCGAGCGCGGCGAGCGCCTCGAGCGCCTCGAGCCGCTGCACCAGCACGCCGCGCCGCACCAGCGCGGCGGCTGCGGCGAGATAGGCGACCGGCGCCGCGAGCGACAGCGCGCACGGGCAGGTCACGATCAGCACGGAGACCGCGACCCAGACGGCGCGCGTCGGATCGACGATCGACCACACGGCGGCGGCCGCGGCGGCCAGCACCAGCACGCCGGCGAGAAACGGCGCGGCGATGCGGTCGGCGACCTGCAAGGTCGGCGGCCGTCGCGCCAGCGCAGTCCGCAACAGCGCGACGATGCCCTCGTAGCGCGTCTCAGGCCCGAGCCGGTCGACGCGCTGCAGGACCGCCGCGCGCAGGTTCAGGCTGCCGGCGATGGCGTCGTCGCCCGGCCGCTTCTCGACCGGCCGCGACTCGCCGGTGAGCAGCGCCTCGTCGACTGCGGTGCGGCCCTCGAGTACCGCGCCGTCGGCGGGAAAGGCCTCGCCGACCGGGACCCTGACGCGATCGCCGCAGCGCAGCTGGGCGAGCGCAACGCGGCTCGTCGTTCCGTCGGCCCCGATGCGCCAGACCGCCGTCGGCAGCCGCCCGATCGCGCCTTCGAGCGCATCGGCGACCCGCCCCTGCAGGCGCAGCGCCAAGTAGCGGCCGGCCAGCAGGAAGCTGACGAACATCGTCAGCGAATCGAAGTAGGCCTCGCGGCCGAACGGCCCGGCCGGATCGAATGCGGCGGCCGAGCTCGCGATGAAGGTGACGCCGACGCCGAGCGCGACCGGCAGGTCCATGCCGATGCGGCGCTCCCGCAAGCCGCGCCACGCGCCGACGAACATCGGCGCGGCCGAGAACAGCATGACCGGGATGCTGAGCAGCCAGCTCGCCCACAGCAGCAGGCGCGCGTGATCCGGGGCGATCGAGCCGGGCTCGGCGAAGTACGCCGGCGCCGCGACCATCATCACCTGCATCATGCAGAAGGCGGCGACGAAGAGACGCCACAGCGCGGCGCGTTCCTCGGCGACGCGCAAAGCGCGTGCCGACGCGGCACCGTCGGGAACCGCGTCGTAGCCGGCCGAACGCACCGCGCCGACCAGCGTCGAGAGGCGCGTTCGGGCCGGATCCCAGACGACCAGCGCACGCCGCGTCGCCTGCTGGACTGCCGCCTCGCGGACCCCCGCGTCGCGGCGCAGCGCCGCCTCGATGACATTCGCGCAGCCGGCACACCAGAGCCCCGACAGGCGCAGGTGCGAACGGGCGAGGCGCCTGCCATCGGCCTCGGTCGCCCACGTCGTAAACGCCCCCTGCGCGGCCGGGTCGTCGAGCGCGACATCGGCCATGGCCGCCATGTCAGTCATGACGCAGCGTCGAAGACGTGGAAAAGCGGCGGTGGGCCATGTCGTCCAGATGAGATCGTGCGGATCATCGACCGGGCACGCTGCGCCGCATTTGATCTGCGACAAGATCGGAGGCGCCGGGATGCAGAACACTGTCGATGCACCCGGAGATCGACGAATGAAGATCCTGATCGCTGCCGATGGCAGCCCCTACACCAAGCGCATGCTCGCCTACCTGGGCGCCCATCCGGAACTGCTCGGACCGAAGCACGAGTACACCGTCGTCCATTCGGTGCTGGCGGTGCCGCACCGGGCTGCCGCCTATGTCGGCGCCGAGGTCGTTCGCAAGTTCTACGAGGAAGATGCCGAAGCGGTGTTCCGGCCGATCCGGGCTTTCTTCGAGCAGCAGGGCATCCACGCCCAATTCGTCCACACCGTCAGCCACGCCGTCGATTCGATCGCCAAGCTGGCCGACGAAGGCCGCTTCGATCTGCTCGTCATGGGCTCGCACGGCCACGGCGAGCTCGCCAACCTCGTCCTCGGCTCCGTCGTCACCAAAGTCCTCGCGAAGTGCTCGACCCCAGTACTGCTGGTCCGCTGACGGACGCGCCGGCGTCGTCGCTGCGGTCGATCCTGGTCCACGTCGACGCGACGACCGAAAGCGCCACCCGGCTCCTCGTCGCCTGCGACCTGGCGGAGCGCCACCGCGCGACCGTGCGCGCGTTGTTCGGCACCGCGCCGATGGCCGACACCGGGTCGTTCGGCTATTCGGCCGGCGCCGCGCTCGACGATGCGACGGCGTTGCGGTCGCTCCGGCTCGAGCAGGCCCGCGCGCATCTGCAGCGCAGTCTGGGCGACCGCGCACCTGACGTCGCCTGGTACGACGTGGTCGGCGAAACCGTCGGGCACGGCTTCCTGCAGGAAGCTGTGTTTGCCGATCTGGTCGTGCTCGGCCAGCAGTCGGCCAGCGTCGGCCGCAACGGCGGCGCACCGGCCGGCTTCGTCGAGCTGGTCGCGATGGAAGGCGGGCGGCCGACCCTCGTGATTCCGCACGTGCTCAGCACCGACGCGGTCGGTCGGCGCGTGCTGATCGCCTGGAACGGCTCGGCCCAGGCCGCGCGCTCCGTCAGTGGCGCGCTGCCGCTGCTGCACGCCGCCGACGAGGTCCATGCGGTGACCTGGGGGCGCGGGCCCTCGATCGCACCGTTCAGCCGCCTCGACATCCGCCAGCACCTGGCCGGCCACGGCATCGCGGTCACCACGCACCAGCGCGCGCCGTCAGCCCATGTCGGCGAAGACCTCATCGCGGTCGCGCAAGCGCTCGGCAGCGACCTGATCGTGATGGGCTGCTACGGCCATGGCCGGGCCACCGAGCGCGTCCTCGGTGGCGCGACCCGCTCTATCCTGCGCAAGATGACGGTGCCGGTGCTGATGGTGCACTGAGCGTGGCGCTCAGCGCCGCACCGGACCGGCGTGCAATGCGTCAGGCGTGCGCCGGCGGGTTGAAGACACCGGGCATGGTGTCGACGAAATCGTCCTCGACGCGGACCAGGCGCATGCTGCCCGGAATACGTTCAGCCTCGGCAAATTGCACCGCCTGCGCCGCCGTCATCTGGAACGGTGTGCGGCAGATTTCGCCGGTCTGGGTGTCGCGGTAACGCCAGCGCCAGAGTTCCATCAGCTTCATCAGCGAACTCCTCGAAGCAAACATGAGGGCCACCTCCGATTGGGAAGGTTTTCCCAAAATTCCATGGCAATGGATGTGCCTGCAAGAGTAAAGTCGAGCGCCAGAAGGTGCCTCAGACGCCTCGGAGGAGACCAGCGCCGTGTTCAGCCACCATCCCGTCGGGGCCACGCGCCGTCCGCGGTCGCCCGGCGGAACCGACTTCGAGGCCACCCAGCCGAATGCTGATCTGCCGCCGGACGCCCGGGAGATCTGGCGCGATTCTTCGCTCGATCTGCAGCACGGACTCGACGTCGACGAGCTGCCGATCGACTCGCTGCCGGGCGAGTGGCGCGAGTCGTTCCGCTGAAGGACCGACCGAGCCTCAGGGGCGCTTGCGCGGAGTCTCCGACGGCTTCGCGTCGGGCGGGTCCTCGATGACGTCGAGACCGCTCGCCAGATCGAACGACGAGCTGCGCCAGCCTGAATCCGTCGACAGTCCGCCCACCGGCAGGTAGCGCCCGCGCTCGTCGAGGTCGCCGCGGGGCACCGCTTCGCCGGTCGCCTCCATCACGACGACCTCGTACTTCGCGAGCACATCGCGCGGCGCCTTGTAGCGCGAGACCCGATAACGCTCTTCGCTGGGCGACCACATCTTGAAGCCGTAGACGGTGACGAGTTCGTCGGGGTTCATCGGCGGCTTCCCCGAGCCGGGTACGAAGTTCGCGATGCCGCTATTCTGCGGTTCATCGCGCGGCCGGGCGCCAGTCGACAGCCCCTCGTCGGATGCCGCGGCCCGAAAAACCCCGGTCCGCGGGGGGGCGGTACATTCGCCCCTCCGGCGATGGCGCGCACGGCCTTGAGCCGGCTGCATGTCGAGCGCCAAACGACTGCTTCGGCGGCGCCTGCCGTGCCGCTACCGGCCGATCCTTCGAACGATGTCCACCCGAATTGCCGTTGCCCTGTGGGGCACCCTTGTCCTCGCCGGCTGTGCCGGCCTGCCCGCCGCTGCGCCGGAGCCCCGGCCCGTGCTCGCACTGCCGGATCGCTGGCAGGCCACCTTGCCGCACGGCGGCACGCTCGCCGAGCTGGGCCGCTGGTGGTCGCAGTTCGACGATCCGCTGCTCGAGCGCGTGGTCGGCGCGGCACAGTCGGCGAGCCCGACGATCGCCAGTGCCGCCTCGCGCATCGAGCAGGCCCGCTCGACGCGCACGGCCGCCGGCGCAGCGCTGCTGCCGGCCCTCGACGCCAATGCGTCGGCGGCGCGCGGCGTGCAGGACGTGATGTTGCCGCACGGCACCTCGGCGAGCGTCGGCCTGCAGGCGAGCTGGGAGCTCGACCTGTTCGGCCGCCGGCGCGCCGCCCGCGACGCGGCCGACGCCCGCCTCGAAGGCGCCGATGCCGCCTGGCATGACGCTCGCGTCGCGGTCGCGGCCGAGACCGCGAGCCAGTACGTCGAGCTGCGCGGCTGCGAGGCGCTGCTGGCGCAGGCCCGGCTCGAGGCGAATTCGCGCGCCGAGACGGCACGTCTGACCGACCTGAGCATGCGCAGCGGCTTCGAGTCGCGCGCCAACGCGTCGCTGGCGGTCGCCAGTGCGGCGCAGACGCGCGCGGCGGTCGCCCAGCAGGCAGCGCGTTGCGACCAGATCGTCAAAGCGCTCGTTGCATTGACGGCGGTCGACGAGCCGGCGCTGCGAACCCTGCTCGGCACGAACACGGCGCGGGTGCCGCAACCGGCGGCGATCGCGGTGCCGAACGTGCCGGCCGATGCGCTCGCCCAGCGGCCCGACGTCCTCGCGTCGAGCCGCGACGTTGCCGCGGCGAGCGCCGACGTCTCGGAGTCGGAAGCGGCGCGCTGGCCGCGCATCGCGCTCGCCGGCAGCATCGGCGCGCAGCGCTTCGAGGCCGGCGGCACCACGCTCGACGGCACGACCTGGAGCATCGGGCCGGTCAGCGTCAGCCTGCCGATCTTCGACGGCGGTGCCCGGCGCGCCAACGTCACCGCGGCGCGGGCACGCTACGACGCCGCGGTGGTGTCCTACGGCGCCGCGCTGCGCAACGCGGTGCGCGACGTCGAGTCGGCGCTGATCGCGCTGCAGGCGAGCGCCGAGCGGCGCGCGGACGCGCAGACCGCGGCCGACAACTTCGACGCCTACACGCGCGCGACCGAGGCCAGGTACCGCAGCGGGCTCGGCTCGCTGTTCGAGCTCGAGGACGCACGGCGCAGCGCCTTCGTCGCGCAGAACGTGCTGATCGACCTGCGCCGCGATCAGGTCGCGGCCTGGATTGCCCTCTATCGCGCGCTCGGCGGCGGCTGGACCGCACCGGCCGATGCCGCGCTCGCCACCGCCGCCGAACCGAGCGGACAACCGAAATGAAGCACCCTGTCCGAGCCGTCGCGCTCTTCACCGCCCTCGCCGCCCTCGCCTGGCTCGCCGTCGGCCTGCCGGCCGGCCGTGCCGTCGCCGCCGACGAGAAGAAGCCGGCGGCCACGCGCCCCGCCCTCAGCGTCGTCGTGACGCAGCCGCAGCGCGCGACCCTGCCGCTGCGGATCGCCGCCAACGGCAACATCGCGGCCTGGCAGGAGGCCAGCATCGGCACCGAGGCGAACGGCCTGCGCCTCGCCGACGTCAAGGTCAACGTCGGCGACGTCGTGCGGCGCGGCCAGGTCCTCGCGACGTTCGCGCCGGAAACGATCGAGGTCGAGCTCGCGCAGTCGAAGGCCGCCGTCGTCGAAGCGGAAGCGACGCTCGCCGAAGCGGCCGCGAATGCGGAGCGCGCGCGCAGCCTGCAGGCGACCGGCGCGCTCAGCGACGCCGCGATCGCGCAGTACACGACCGCCGAGCGGACCGCGAAGGCGCGCCTCGACGCGCAGCGCGCCGCATCGCGCGCGCGCCAGTTGCGGGTCGCGCAGACTGCCGTGCTGGCGCCGGACGACGGCGTGATCTCGGCGCGCAGCGCAACCGTCGGCGCGGTGCTGCCGGCCGGCCAGGAGCTGTTCCGGATGATCCGCAAAGGCCGCCTCGAGTGGCGCGCCGAGGTCGCGGCCAGCGACCTCGCGCTGGTCAACGTCGGCATGCCGGTCACCTTGACGACCGCCGGTGGCGGCGTCGTCACAGGCACGACGCGGATGGTCGCGCCGACCGTCGATCCGCAGACCCGCAACGGCCTGGTCTACGTCGATCTGCCGGCGCCCGGCCCGGCGCGCGCCGGCATGTTCGCGCGCGGCGAGTTCGACGTCGGCAGCAGCAGCGCGCTGACCCTGCCGCAGAGCGCGGTGCTGCTGCGCGACGGCTTCAGCTACGTCTACCTGGTCGACGGCGAATCGAAAGCCCGGCAGACGAAGGTCGGCGTCGGCCGCAGGATCGGCGACCGCATCGAGGTCACGCGCGGTGTCGACCCGGCAGCGCGCGTCGTCGCTTCGGGCGGCGGCTTTCTCGCTGACGGCGACACGGTGCGGATCGTCGACGCGGCGGCCGCGCCAACAACAGCGACGGCGCCCTCCGCGTCGGCGCCGTCGAACGGCGCTGCGGCGCGCTGAGGCCGGCGATGCTGAACGTCTCTGCCTGGTCGATCCGGAATCCGATTCCGGGCGTGCTGCTCTTCATCATGCTGACCTTGGTCGGCCTGATGAGCTTCCGGTCGATGAAGATCCAGAACTTTCCGGACATCGACCTGCCGACCGTCACGGTGACTGCGCTGTTGCCAGGCGCGTCGCCGGCGCAGCTGGAGACCGACGTCGCCCGCAAGGTCGAGAACTCGATCGCAACGCTGCAGGGCGTCAAGCACATCTACACGACGGTGCAGGACGGCAGCTCGACGACGACGGTCGAGTTCCGACTCGAAAAGCCGACCCAGGAAGCGGTCGACGACGTCCGCGATGCGGTCGCGCGGATCCGCTCCGATCTGCCCGCCGACCTGCGCGACCCGGTGATCGCGAAGGTCGACCTCGCCGGCTCGCCGATCCTGACCTACACGGTCGCGTCGAGCCGGATGGACGACGAGGCGCTGTCGTGGTTCGTCGAAGACACGGTGGCGCGCAGCCTGCTGTCGGTGCGCGGGGTCGGTGCGGTCGCGCGCGTCGGCGGCGTCAGCCGCGAGGTGCGCGTCGAGCTCGATCCGGCGCGGCTGCAGGCGCTCAACGCGACCGCGGCCGACATCTCGCATCAGCTCAGCCTGACGCAGCGCGAGGCGTCGGGCGGGCGCACCGATGTCGGCGGCGCCGAGCAGTCGGTGCGGACGATCGCGACCGTGCAGTCGGCCGCCGAGCTCGCGCAAATGGAGATCGCGTTGAGCGACGGCCGCCGCATCCGCCTGGACCAGGTGGCGAAGGTCAGCGACACCGTCGCCGAGATTCGCTCGGCGGCGCTGCTGAACGGCAAGCCGGTGGTCGGCTTCGAGATCGTGCGGACGCGCGGCGCCGGCGAGACCGAGGTCGCGGCCGGCGTGCGCGAGCGCCTCGAGCAGCTGAAGGCCGCGCATCCCGGCATCACGATCACCGAGGCGTTCAACTTCGTCGACCCGGTGCGCGAGAACTACGAAGGCTCGATGGCGCTGCTCTACGAAGGCGCAGCGCTCGCGGTGCTGGTCGTCTTCCTGTTCCTGCGCGACTGGCGCGCGACCCTGGTCGCCTCGACCGCGTTGCCGCTGTCGGTCATCCCGGCCTTCTGGCTGATGTCGCTGCTCGGCTTCTCGCTCAACGGCGTGACCCTGCTGTCGCTCTCGCTGGTCGTCGGCATCCTGGTCGACGACGCGATCGTCGAGATCGAGAACATCATGCGGCACCTGGGCATGGGCAAGACGCCGTACCAGGCGGCGATGGAGGCGGCCGACGAGATCGGCCTCGCGGTGATCGCGACGACCTTCACCTTGGTCGCCGTGTTCCTGCCGACCGCGTTCATGGGCGGCGTGCCGGGCAAGTTCTTCGTCCAGTTCGGCTGGACCGCGGCGATCGCGGTCCTCATCTCGCTGGTCGTCGCCCGGATACTGACGCCGATGATGTCAGCCTACGTGCTCAAGCCGCCGAAGAAGCCGCACCGCGAAGGCCGCTGGATCTCGATTTACATGCGCTGGGCCGCCTGGTGTCTGCGCCATCGCTGGCTGACGACGCTCGGCGCCACCGTGTTTCTGGTCGGTTCGCTGTCGCTGGTGCCACTGCTGCCGACCGGCTTCATCCCGGCCGACGATCTGTCGCAGACCCAGGTGTACCTCGAGCTCGCGCCGGGTGCGACGTTCGAGCAGAGCCTGGCGACCGCCGAGGAAGCACGGAAGATCGTGCAGAAGAACCCGCACGTGAAGCTGGTCTACACCGCGGTCGGCGGGGGCTCGACCGGCCAGGATCCGTTCGCGCCGAAGGGCCAGGCCGAAGCGCGCAAGGCGACGTTGACGATCAACATGACGCCGCGCGACGAGCGCCACGGCGTCAAGAAGCAGGCGATCGAAGGCGAGCTGCGCGACGCGCTAAGCGCGCTGCCGGGTGCGCGCGTCAAGGTCGGGCTCGGCGGCTCGGGCGAGAAGTACGTGCTGGTGCTGGCCGGCGAGGACGGCACGGTGCTCGGCGCCGCGGCGCGCCGGGTCGAACAGGAGCTGCGCACGATCCCCGGCATCGGCAACGTCACGTCGACCTCGAGCCTGGTCCGGCCCGAGGTGATCGTGCGGCCCGATCCTGCGCGCGCCGCCGACATGGGCGTCACGGCGACCGCGATCGGCGACACCTTACGAGTCGCGACCGCCGGCGACTACGACCAGGGGCTCGCAAAGCTGAACGTCTCGCAGCGCCAGATCCCGATCGTCGTCAAGCTGCCGCCCGAGGCGCGGACCGATGTCGACCTGCTCTCGCGCCTTGCGGTTCCAGGTGCACGCGGACCGGTGATGCTCGGCAATGTCGCGACGCTGTCGTTCGACAGCGGGCCGGCGCAGATCGACCGATACGACCGCCTGCGCAACATCAACTTCGAGGTCGAGCTGAACCAGCAGCCGCTCGGCGAGGTCGAGAAGAAGGTGCTGGCGCTGCCAAGCCTGCAGAACCTGCCGGCCGGCGTCGTCCACACGACGGTCGGCGACGCCGAGATCATGGGCGAGCTCTTCTCGAGCTTCGGCCTCGCGATGCTGACCGGCGTCGCCTGCATCTACATCGTGCTGGTGCTGCTGTTCAAGGACTTCGTCCAGCCGGTGACGATCCTGGTCGCGCTCGTGCTGTCGATCCCCGGCGCGTTCCTCGCGCTCTTCATCACCCGCACGGCGCTCTCGATGCCGTCGATGATCGGGCTGATCATGCTGATGGGCATCGCGACGAAGAACTCGATCCTGCTCGTCGAGTACGCGATCATGGCGCGCCGCGACCGCGGCATGACGCGCCTCGACGCGCTGATGGACGCCTGCCACAAGCGCGCGCGGCCGATCGTGATGACGACCCTCGCGATGGGTGCCGGCATGACGCCGATCGCGCTCGGTCTCGGCACCGACCCGAGCTTTCGCGCGCCGATGGCGATCGTCGTCATCGGCGGGCTGATCACGTCGACGTTCCTGAGCCTGCTCGTGATCCCGGTCGTCTTCACCTTCGTTGACGACGCGGTGCAGAAGATCAAGGGGCTGTTCCGCCACCACGGTCATTCGACGGCGGGCGGCGGTCCGAACCCGGTCGGGACGGCGGCCGGTGTGGAGAAACCGGCGCAGTCGTAGCGGCTGCGCCGCTTGCCTCGAATCGGTTCGAGTCGGATCGGTTCGGCGCGACGCGCCGCCGCGTCAGTGCCGGCCGGCGGCGTCGGCGAGGACGCGCGCGACGAGTTGCGCCTGGCTGTGCACCCCGACTTTCTCGAACGCGAGCTTCAGGTAGACGCGTGCGCTGCCGTAGGTCACGCCCATCGCCATGGCGGCCTCGTGCAGGCTGCGGCCCTCCGCCAGCAGCTGGGTCAGCCGTGCCTCGGAACGCGTACAACCGTAGAGCTGGCGGATCGTGTCGGCCGACACCGAGGCCTTGCCGCTGTGCGTCGTTGCGGTCAGCAGCACCAGCGGCGTCGCCGGCAGATAACGACCCATCGCGCCGACAACCGGCATCGCGTGCAGGCTCAGGTGCGCACCGCCGGCCAACGGCACGATCACCGGCGCGGTCGCCAGCACCTCGGTGTCGCTCGGCGCCAGTGCGGCCGCGGTGCACGCGGTCAGGTCGTGCTCGGCGACGGCATCGGTCGCGCCGAGGACGCCCTGCCGCACCGTCAGCCCGGCGGATGCCGACAGCAGCGCTTCCATCGCCGCGTTGGCGTAGACCACGCGACGCCGTCCGTCGAACAGCGCGATCGCCTGCGGCAGTGCGTCGAACGCCGCGGTTCCGGCGGCCGCGTTCTCGGCCTGCTCGAGGCGCACGCCCATCTGCAGAGCACGCGTCAGGTGCCGGCTCAGCACATCGAACGCGTGCACCTCCGCATCGTCGAAAGTCGGCATGTCGCCCGGACGCAGCAAGGTGACGTTGGCGACCACGCCGTCACCGGCCAGCAGAGTGTTGCCGATCGTGTACTTGAAGCCTTGCGGCCGCATCCACTCGTTGTAGTAGGCCGAGCGGTAGAGCGCATCGGCGTCGTGGATCAGCGCCTCGAGCCGCTCGTTGGTGCGCACCACCCCAGGTCGGTGCAGACGCTCCGACAGGCGGATCCACGGGTTGTCGCCGGCGAAGTACAGCTCGTCGAAGCTCTGCACCCAGCGCGGCCCGACGCCGAGCAGGCAGATCGGCCGGACCCGGCGCGGCTCGAAATCGAGGAAGTAGAAGGTCTGCGCCGACGACGGGAAGCGGGCGTGCATCAGCCGCATCACCTCGGGCCACGCGGCGGGCTCGAGCGCGGCGCGGTACACCGCGTCGGTCAACTCCTCCTGCAACGGCTCTGCGATCGGCATCGGCGACCTCGGCAAGCCCACAGCATACGAGCGATGCAGCGCGGCCGGGAGCCCCTCGGATCGGTGCCGACCCTAGGCCGGCGGCATTTCGATTTCGATTGCGCTGTCGCGAAGACCGGCGCCGCGCGGAACGCGCCTAGACCGCGTCGTCCCAGCGCGCCGACAGGCGGACCGCGCCGTTGATGATGCCGACCATCGAGTAGG
>Ga0207650_10000888_pt1 | contig 22609 bp, 18 predicted proteins | sample KBSS63metaG_FD_184325 | JGI IMG/M metagenome (GOLD analysis project Ga0207650, IMG submission 184325) | Switchgrass rhizosphere microbial communities from Kellogg Biological Station, Michigan, USA - KBS S6-3 metaG (SPAdes) (version 2) | ecosystem: Host-associated > Plants > Roots > Rhizosphere...
CCGCTTTGGGCTGCCTGTTGGTGTGGTGGCGCATGACCCGCTGGATCTGGCGCTGGCTGCGCGAGCCGCTGCAATTGCTGATGGCGGTGCTGTTGTTCAGCCCGACCATCGTCGACCCGGTCAAGACTCAGTTCGCCCCGGCCGTGGCCATCACCGCCCTGGACCTGGTGCTAAAGGTCGGCAACAACGCCTGGCGGGCCATCTCCGATCTGTTCATGTACACCATGATCGCCTTTGGCGTGTACATCGTGTTTGTGCTGATCCGCTGGCCCATCGAGCGCGCCGCCAACGCCCGCCGTGAGCGCAAGGCCGCCGCCGATGCGGCCCTGGCCTCCGAACCGGATGAAGATGAAGACGACGTGCCTTTCCGCCGTCCTGCACCTGTGAGCGGTATGCGCGTAGAACCGCGCCTTTAACGTCGTCCGCCCTGCAGCGAGAGCCCTGGCATGTGTGAATTATTGGGCATGAGTGCCAACGTCCCCACCGACATCGTGTTCAGCTTTACCGGGCTGATGCAACGGGGTGGGCGCACCGGCCCCCACCGTGACGGTTGGGGCATCGCGTTTTACGAGGGCCGTGGCCTGCGTCTGTTCCAGGACCCGGCTGCCAGCAGTGAATCCGAAGTCGCGCTGCTGGTGCAGCGTTACCCGATCAAAAGTGAAGTGGTGATTGGCCATATCCGCCAGGCGAATGTCGGCAAGGTCAGCCTGGCCAATACCCACCCGTTCGTGCGCGAACTGTGGGGCCGCAACTGGTGCTTCGCACACAACGGCCAGCTGGCGGACTTCAAGCCCCGCGCCACCTTTTACCGCCCGGTGGGCGACACCGACAGCGAAGCGGCCTTCTGCGACCTGCTCAACCGCGTGCGCGAGGCCTTCCCTGAACCGGTGGACCTTGAACAGGTGCTGCCGGACCTGATCGCCGCCTGCTCCGAATACCGCAGCAAAGGCGTGTTCAACTGCCTGCTCAGTGATGGCGACTGGCTGTTTTGCTACTGTTCGACCAAATTGGCGCAGATCACCCGCCGCGCACCCTTCGGCCCTGCACGCCTGAAAGATGTCGACGTGATCGTCGATTTTCAGGCCGAAACCACGCCCAATGATGTGGTGACGGTGATCGCCACCGAGCCTTTGACCGACAACGAAAACTGGACCCGCTACGAACCGGGCCAATGGAGCCTGTGGCGACGCGGTGAATGCGTCAGCCAGGGCATCACCGAGTAAGGATATCGCCCATGTTGCTCAGTTATCTGCGGTTGGTGCTGTTTGCCATTGGCCTGTTGGTCGGCGTGCAAGTGCCCGGGTTTATCAACGACTACGCCAAGCGCGTCGAAGCCCACTTGATCGAGGCCCAGACCGGCCTCAGTGGGTTTGAAACCACCGCACGGCAGTTCTTCAACGGTGACTTGAAGGCGTTGGTGGCGCATTACCGTGCCAGTGACGACCCGGTGTTCCAGAGCGACGCCAACAGCCTCGGCGCGATGCTTGACCGCCAGGTGGCGTTGGACAAGCAATTCCAGGCCATGCAAGGCCCGTGGTACATCCGCGCCCTGCAAGTGGCGGTGGCGGCCGACCCCGATATTCGCCAGGAAACCTGGAAGGGCTACAGCTATCAGATTCTGCTGACCCCCGAAGCCATGGGCTGGGGATTGGGCGGGGCGATGCTGTTGTCGTTCGGCATCGAGTGCCTGTTCCGCCTGATCGATTGGGTGGTACTGGGCGGCAAGCGCCTGCGCCAGAGCCGGCCGATCGAAGAGCGAGATCTCAAGGGCCTCTAAAGGTTCAACGCGGGGAAAATGTGGGAGGGGGCTTGCCCCCGATAGGGGAGTGTCAGTCAATAGATCAGTGACTGAACCACCGCCATCGGGGGCAAGCCCCCTCCCACAGTTTTATCCAGTGTCTTCAGTGAGGTTGTGCACTCAGCACCATCCGCTCCGCACCGACCTCCTCGGCATACCGCGCCACCACCTTCTGGCACAACCCCACAATCTCCTCCACCAACTCCACCCCCACGCGCCACGACACCACCACCTGCAAATTCGGCAGTTTCTGCGCCATCGGCAACATCACCAATTCCCCGCGCGCCAGTTCTTCGCGCACCAGCACCGGCGGCAGCGCGCCAATGCCAAAACCATCGCGCAACAACCGCGTAATCGCCGACACCGAATTCACGCAGTTCATCCGTGGCGCGGCCACGCCGTTGGCCTGCATCAGGCTGATAACGTCCTGGTGCGGGTGGGAGTTTTTCGAATACGTGATGATGCGCTCCTGGGCCAGTTCGGCCAGGGAGGCGTAGTCACGGTGGTAGATCGACTGGCTGGCGACGATCCAGGCCATGGGGTGGCTGGCCAGTTCCAGGCTGCGCACGGTTTCGAGGCGCAGCAGGTCGGTTTGCAGGATCAGGTCGAGGAAGCCTTTTTGCAGCTGATCGCTGAGGTTAAGCGCGGTATCGGCGACCAATTCGATTTCCACCAACGGGAAATGGTCCATCAGTTCCGCCACCAGTGGGCTGAGCCAGGTGTGGATCACCGTGTCCATGGCGCCGATCCGAATGCGCCCGACCTTGCTGCTGGTGGTCTCCAGGGATTGCTTCAAGCCCTGCATGGTCACCATCATCTGCTCGGCGTAGTCGAGCACCTTCAAGCCTTCCGGGGTCAGGCTCACGCCACGCGAATCGCGCAGAAACAGCTTCACCCCCAGCTCGCTTTCCAGCACCGCGATGCGGCTGGAGATCGACGCCTGGGTGGTGAACAACTTCTCGGCGGTCAGGCGGAAACTCTTGAGCTTGGCCACCCAGACGAAGGTTTCGAGGAACTTCAAATTCATGGGATCAACTTTTTCTTATGCATGGATCGGTTTTTATTAGTTGGACGCCGTACCGGGCCAGCGCCAAAAATCGAGCCATTCCACGATAAGCGCCGTTGGGGTGCCAGGACAAGTTGCGAGTTCTGTGTAAAAAATCCCACACTACAAAAAAATAAAGCCTACAGGAGCGACAGACCGTGAGCCGACTTTTACTGAATTGCGACATCGGCGAAAGCTTTGGTAACTGGACCATGGGTCTGGACGCCGAGGTCATGCCGTTCATTGATTGCGCCAACGTGGCCTGTGGCTTTCATGCCGGCGACCCGAGCATCATGCGCAAGACCGTCAGCCTGGCGCTCAAGCATGGCGTGCAAGTCGGCGCGCACCCGGCGTATCAGGACCTGCAAGGTTTCGGTCGCCGCTCCATGGCCTACACCCCCCAGGAAATCCAGGACCTGTTGCACTACCAGATAGGTGCGCTCGACGGTATTTGCCGGGCCCAAGGTGGGTGTGTCAGCTACGTCAAACCCCACGGCGCGATGTACAACGACATGATGGCCAACCCGGCCCAATTGCGCGCGGTGATCCAGGCCGTGGCGGCCTACGGCGAACTGCCGCTGATGCTGCTCGCCACCCGCGACAACAGCGCGGCCCAGGCCCTGAGCGACGAATACGGTGTAACCCTGTGGTTCGAAGCCTTCGCCGACCGCGCCTACGACAACAAGGGGCACCTGGTCTCGCGCCAACTACCCGGTGCCGTGCACCACGATTCCGACACCATCGTGCAGCAAGCCCTGAACATTTCCCGCGGCGAAGCGCTGATCGCCAGCGACGGCAGCCCCCTGGTGCTGCAGGCCAATACGCTGTGCGTACACGGTGACAACGCCAGCTCGGTCGCGGCGGTGCAGCGCATCCGCGAGGCAGTGAAGCCAGCATGAAGCCACGGATTGAAGTGGTGGCCATCGACTGCCTGATGGTGCGCCTGTTTGATGCAATCGCCGAAACCAACATGCCGTGGATGCTGGCCGCGACCCAACGGCTGCGCAGCGGTTTTGGCGCCGCATTGGTCGACTTGGTGCCGTCCTACACCACCTTGATGGTGCATTACGACCTCAGCGCAGTGAGCCCGGCCCAGGCACGGGAGCTGATCGACCTGGCCCTCACCGACCTGCAGCCGCAGGCCCAGGGCAGCGGCCAATGTCATGTGCTGCCGGTGTGGTACGACCTGAGCGTCGGCCCGGAATTGACCTTGCTCAGCCAGCGCAGCGGCCTGGCCATCGACGACGTGATTCGCCGTCACAGTGCCCACGAATACCAGGTGTTTGCCCTCGGCTTCGCCCCCGGCTTTGCCTTTATGGGCCTGGTGGATGAAATTCTTGCCACCCCGCGCCTCAACACCCCACGCAAACGCGTGGCGGCCGGCAGCGTCGGCATCGCCGAACGGCAAACCGCCGCCTACCCGGTGGTGTCGCCAGGCGGCTGGAACCTGATCGGGCGCACGCCGGCCAAACTCTTCGACCGCGAGCGCGAGGGCTACAGCCTGATGCAACCGGGCGACACCGTGCGCTTCGAGGCGGTCGACCGCGCTGAATTCATCACATTGGGTGGCGACGACACGCCGTTGGAGGCGCAGGCATGAGCTGCTTGATTATCGAGGCCAGCACGCCGCTGTGCCTGTTGCAGGACGCCGGTCGCTTTGGCGTGCGCCATTTGGGCGTGACCCAGGGCGGGGCGCTGGATTGGGTGTCGATGTCCTGGGCCAACTGGCTGCTGGGCAACGCGCTGGACGCGCCAGTGGTGGAAATCACCTTGGGCGGCTTTACCGTGCAGGCCCAGGAGTATTGCCTGCTGGCCCTGGCCGGTGCGGACCTGGGCGCCTATATCGACGAACGCGCCATCAGCTCCGGCCGCAGTTTTATCCTGCAAAAGGGCCAACGCTTGCGTTTCACGCAGCCGTTCAGCGGCGCGCGTGCCTACCTGGCGGCGCCCGGCGGGTTTGATGCGCCGGAGGTGCTCGGCAGTTGCGCCACCGTTGTGCGTGAGGAACTGGGCGGGCTGGACGGTTTCGGCAAGGCGCTGGCCGAAGGCGGGCGGTTGGCCTATTCCGGTACCGGCGGTGCGATGAAGGTGCTGAGCGCGCAGACGTTGCCGGCCAAGGCGCCGCTGGACGTGATCGTCGGCGCACAGATCGGCCAGTTCAGCGGCCAGAGCCTGTTCGATGCGTTCAACACCGAATGGGCTCTCGACAGCCGCGCCGACCGCATGGGCATGCGCTTGCTGGGCACGCCGTTGCAGTACCAGGGGCCGTCGCTGATTTCCGAGGGGATTCCGTTGGGCGCGATCCAGGTGCCGCCGGATGGGCAGCCGATTGTGTTGCTCAATGACCGGCAGACCATTGGCGGCTATCCGCGCCTGGGGGCGTTGACGCCGTTGTCGCTGGCACGGCTGGCGCAGTGTCTGCCGGGGGAGAAGGTGAGGTTGGCGCCAGTGGTGCAGGAGACGGCGCATCGGCAGCACATCGAGTATTTACGCCGATTTGCATAACACCGCATTTAAAATGTGGGAGGGGGCAAGCCCCCTCCCACATTAGATTTCCTGCATTATTGCGGGCGCCGCCTATTTGGAGAGAAACCGCATCCCTTCTTCCAGCCCGCGCAATGTCAGCGGATACATCTGATCCTCCACCAACTCCCGCACAATCCCCGTCGACGCCGTATACCCCCACGTGTCCTTCGGGTACGGGTTAATCCAGATGAGCTTCTTGTACTTGGCCATGAAGCGCTGCATCCAGACATATCCTGGCTCTTCATTCCAGTGCTCGACACTGCCGCCCGCCTGGGTGATTTCATACGGCGCCATCGACGCATCGCCGATAAAGATCACTTTGTAGTCGGCGCCGTACTTGTGCAGCAGGTCCTGGGTCGAGGTGCGTTCCGAGGTGCGGCGCTGGTTGTTCTTCCACACCGACTCGTACACGAAGTTATGGAAGTAGAAGTACTCCAGGTGCTTGAACTCGGTCTTGCACGCGGAGAACAGCTCTTCGCAGATCTTCACGTGGGCATCCATCGAGCCGCCGATATCGAACAGCAACAGCAGCTTGATGGTGTTGCGCCGCTCCGGGCGCATCTGGATATTCAGCAAACCGGCGTCGCGGGCGGTGTGGTCGATGGTGCCGTCGATATCCAGCTCTTCCGCCGCACCCTGGCGCGCAAACTTGCGCAGGCGGCGCAGGGCGATCTTGATATTGCGCGTGCCCAGTTCGACCTGATCGTCGAGGTTCTTGTACTCACGCTGGTCCCAGACCTTCACGGCCTTGCCCTGGCGCTTGCCGGCATCGCCGACGCGGATGCCTTCCGGGTTGTAACCCCCGGAGCCAAACGGGCTGGTGCCGCCGGTGCCAATCCACTTGTTACCGCCGGCGTGGCGTTCCTTCTGTTCTTCCAGGCGTTTCTTGAATTCCTCGATCAGCTTGTCCAGGCCGCCGAGGGACTGGATCTGCGCGCGCTCCTCATCGGTCAGCGAGCGTTCGAACTCTTTGCGCAGCCAGTCCTCGGGAATCAGCGCCTGCAAGTGGTCGTCGAGTTTTTCCAGGCCGTTGAAGTAGGCGCCGAAGGCCCGGTCGAACTTGTCGTAGTGCCGCTCGTCCTTGACCAGGATCGCCCGGGACAAGTAGTAGAACTCGTCCATGTCGGCGAAGGTCACGCGTTGCTTGAGCGCGTTGATCAAGTCGAGCAGCTCGCGCACCGACACCGGCACCTTGGCGGCCCGCATTTCATTGAACAGGTTGAGCAACATCAGCGATTACCGCGACGGCTCATGAACGCCAGACGCTCCAGCAATTGCACGTCTTGCTCGTTCTTCACCAAGGCACCGGCCAGCGGCGGGATGGCCTTGGTGGGGTCGCGCTCGCGCAGCACGGCTTCGCCGATATTGTCAGCCATCAGCAGCTTGAGCCAGTCGACCAATTCGGAAGTGGAGGGCTTTTTCTTCAGGCCCGGCACCTTGCGTACGTCGAAGAACACGTCGAGGGCTTCGCTGACCAGGTCTTTCTTGATGTCAGGGTAGTGCACATCCACGATCTTTTGCAGGGTGGCGCGGTCGGGGAAGGCGATGTAGTGGAAGAAGCAGCGGCGCAGGAACGCGTCCGGCAGCTCTTTTTCGTTGTTGGAGGTAATGATGATGATCGGGCGTTTCTTGGCCTTGATGGTCTCGTCGATTTCGTAGACGTAGAACTCCATCTTGTCGAGTTCTTGCAGCAGGTCATTGGGGAACTCGATGTCGGCCTTGTCGATTTCATCGATCAGCAGGATCACCCGCTCCTCGGACTCGAAGGCCTCCCAGAGCTTGCCCTTTTTCAGGTAATTGCGCACGTCGTGCACCTTGTCCACGCCCAGCTGCGAGTCGCGCAGGCGGCTGACCGCGTCGTACTCGTACAGGCCCTGATGCGCCTTGGTGGTGGACTTGATGTGCCAGGTGATCAGCCTGGCGCCGAAGGATTCGGCCAGTTGCTCGGCGAGCATGGTCTTGCCGGTGCCGGGCTCGCCCTTGACCAGCAGTGGCCGCTCCAGGGTGATGGCGGCGTTGACGGCCAGTTTCAGGTCATCAGTGGCAACGTAGGCCTGGGTGCCTTCGAACTTCATCGGTCATTCCTCGAATTCATCAATGCCCGGACTATACCGCGCGGCCCCGGCGACTGTGAACGCAGGCGGATTATTCAGTCTCTGAATGACCGGTCACCTTCAATCCGCCGAGGGCTTGGGTTGTTCATAACGCGCATTGAAGGCCTGGATAAACCCGTTGCGCAAAATCGCCAAAAACGCCGAGAACGCGCTGACATTTTGCTGATGCACGCTGCCACTGAGCTCCACGCGGGTGGCGAACTGGTTCTTGCTCTGGTTTTTCAGCACGGTCTCACTGGCGCCGACCACGGCTTCCCAGATGGAGCGGAAGATGTTCTTGTCTTTGTTTTCCACGTCTTGTTTCCAGTCGAACACTTCTACATCCCGCAGCAACGGCTTGATGTAGCCGGTCAACTGGCCTTTTTCGGCCTGGGCTTCAATGACCACGTCGCCCGTGCCGGCCTTGAAATCGAACTTGCCGTAGGCCGAGGCGAAGTCATTCATGCGCTTTAACTGCAAGTCTTTGGCGCGGAAACGGAATTCGAACTCTTCGAAGTCGCTCAACGGGTCAAAGGTGGCGGTGGCTTCCAGCGGCGCCTGGCCTTGCAGCAACGCCTTGCCTTCAAAGCGCGCGTCACGCTTGCCTTTGACGTCGACCACATTGGTCAGGTTGAAGAAGCTTGCGTTGACGTCCGTGGCGTTGATGTTGACCTGGGGCTTGGAACTGAAGTTATGAAAGGCGATCTTGCCCTCTTCGATACGCACCTCGTTCAAGGTGATCGGCAGCAGTTTGCTCAGCTGTTCCTGCCAGTCGGTGCCTTTACCGGTCTGGGACGCCTGTTTGTTGGCCCCGCCGTCGACGAAGTTGATCTCCGGTCTTACAAAGTGCCCCTCGGCCACCACCGCATGGTCGTACCACAGCGAATGCCAGCTCACGGCGAACTCGATCAGCGGCGCCTTGACGAACGGGACGGGCACCTTGCCGTCCACTTTGACGATTTGCAGGCCGTTGATCCGGTAGGCGCCGCGCCATAGGGCCAGGTCCACATCGGCCACCTGGCCGCGGTAATCGCCCATGTCGGCGAGCTTTTCATTCAGGTAATTGCGCACCAGGTAGGGCAGTGCAATGTTCACGGCGACCAGCACCACCACCAGCCCGGCGACGGTCCATAGCGGCCAACTGTAGCGACGTTTCATGGGGAGGGTCCTCTGTCCGTATAGGGCATGGACTGCCGGGAGCGCCGCAACGTTCCGCCGACTGGACGCCTCCGAGCCTGAGGCATACCCTTGGGGCCTTCCGGAAATCGAGCAATAGGACCCGTTATGAGCCGTATCTTTGCAGACAACGCGCACTCCATCGGTAACACGCCCCTGGTGCAGATCAACCGTATCGCACCGCGCGGCGTGACCATCCTGGCCAAGATCGAAGGGCGCAACCCGGGCTACTCGGTGAAGTGCCGCATTGGCGCAAACATGATCTGGGATGCCGAAAGCACCGGCAAACTCAAGCCCCGCATGACCATTGTCGAACCCACTTCCGGTAACACCGGCATCGGCCTGGCGTTTGTCGCTGCGGCCCGTGGCTACAAGCTGCTGTTGACCATGCCGGCGTCCATGAGCATCGAGCGGCGCAAGGTCCTCAAGGCTCTTGGCGCCGAACTGGTGCTGACCGAGCCGGCCAAGGGCATGCCCGGTGCCATCGCCAAGGCCGCTGAAATTGTTGCTGGCGACCCGGCGACCTATTTTATGCCGGGCCAGTTCGAAAACCCGGCCAACCCGGCGATCCACGAGAAAACCACCGGCCCGGAAATCTGGAACGACACCGATGGCGCCGTGGACGTGCTGGTCGCGGGCGTGGGGACAGGCGGTACGATTACCGGCGTATCGCGCTATATCAAGAACATCGCGGGCAAGCCGATCCTGTCGGTGGCCGTCGAGCCGGTTGTCTCGCCGGTGATCACCCAGGCGCTGGCGGGCGAAGAGATCAAGCCCAGCCCGCACAAGATCCAGGGCATTGGCGCCGGTTTCGTGCCGAAGAACCTGGACTTGTCGATGGTCGACCGCGTTGAATTGGTGACCGACGACGAATCCAAGGCCATGGCCCTGCGCCTGATGCAGGAAGAGGGGATTTTGTGCGGTATTTCCTGCGGCGCCGCCATGGCCGTGGCAGTGCGCCTGGCCGAAAAACCGGAAATGCAAGGCAAGACCATCGTGGTGATCCTGCCGGACTCCGGTGAGCGCTACCTGTCCAGCATGCTGTTCAGCGATTTGTTCACCGAGCAAGAGAACCAGGCTTGATGCATGTCCTGTGGTGATTAGGCTTACTGTGGTGAGTGGGCCTGTTGTGGTGAGCGGGCTTGTTGTGGTGAGTGGGCTTGTTGTGGTGAGCGGGCTTGCCCCGCGCTGGGCTGCGAAGCGGCCCTCACACCCGTCACCGCGTTTATCGCTGGAGAAATGCGGTGGCCTTATTGGGGCCGCTTCGCAGCCCAGCGCGGGGCAAGCCCGCTCACTACAACGAAGCCGCTCACCACAGTCATCGGTTGATGTGCGTCAGCGCTATTAAGCTAGGCCTTCTGCATAATGGCCCAACTGTTTATCATGGCCGGCTGCTACGTCTGCTGTTGGCCAGGCGATTATTTCCAGGAGTTGCTGCATGACCTTTTCTTTGGCCGCCAAGCTGTCGGTACTGGCGTTGTTTATCGGCAGCACGCTGTATGTGCACCTGCGCGGCAAGGCGCGTTTGCCGATGTTGCGCCAGTTCGTCAACCATTCGGCGCTGTTCGCCCCGTATAACGCCTTGATGTACCTGTTTTCGGCCGTGCCGTCCAAGCCGTACCTGGACCGCAGCAAGTTCCCGGAACTGGATGTGCTCAAGGACAACTGGGAAGTGATCCGCGAAGAGGCCATGCACCTGTTCGACGAGGGTTACATCCGCGCGGCGGAAAAGAACAACGATGCCGGCTTCGGTTCGTTCTTCAAGAAGGGCTGGAAGCGTTTCTACCTCAAGTGGTACGACAAACCCCTGCCATCGGCCGAGGCGCTGTGCCCGAAAACCGTGGCGCTGGTGAGCAGCATTCCCAACGTCAAGGGCGCGATGTTCGCGCTGTTGCCGGGCGGCAGCCACCTGAACCCGCATCGCGATCCGTTTGCCGGTTCCCTGCGGTACCACCTTGGCCTGTCCACGCCGAACTCCGACGACTGTCGCATTTTCGTCGACGGCCAGGTGTACGCCTGGCGCGACGGTGAGGACGTGATGTTCGACGAGACCTACGTGCACTGGGTCAAGAACGAAACCGAGCAGACCCGTGTGATTCTGTTCTGTGACATTGAACGGCCGCTGAGCAATCGCGTGATGACCCGTATCAACCGTTGGGTCAGCAAGCAATTGGGCCGCGCGACGGCACCGCAGAACCTGGATGACGAGCGCGTTGGCGGGATTAACCAGGCGTATGCCTGGAGCAAGACCTTCAGCGACAAGTTCAGTGGTGTGGTCAAGCAGTGGAAGCGCAAGCACCCGAAGGCCTACCGCATTGCGCGGCCGGTGCTGGCTGTAGTTGTCTTGGTACTGCTGTGGAAGTGGCTGTTCGGCTGATCTGAAAGGTTAAACGCGGTCAAAATGTGGGAGGGGCTTGCCCCCTCCCACATTGGTTTTGCGGTGCTCTTAAGATGCGATCAGTTGGCGTAGCACATAGTGCAGAATCCCGCCCGCCTTGAAGTACTCCACTTCATTCAGCGTATCGATCCGGCACAGCACCTCGACTTTCTCGCTGCTTCCATCCTCCCGTGTAATCACCAGCGTCAGGTTCATGCGCGGGGTGATCTCTACGTCGGTCAGGCCGAGAATGTCGATCCTCTCCTTGCCGGTCAGCTTGAGCGACGTGCGGTTCTGATCCAGCTTGAACTGCAACGGCAGCACGCCCATGCCTACCAGGTTGGAGCGGTGAATCCGCTCGAAACTCTCGGCGATCACCGCCTTGACGCCCAGCAAGTTGGTGCCCTTGGCCGCCCAGTCACGGCTGGAGCCGGTGCCGTATTCCTGGCCGGCAATCACCACCAGCGGCGTGCCCGAAGCCTGGTATTTCATCGCCGCATCGTAGATCGGCATTTTCTCGCCGGTGGGGATATACAGCGTATTACCGCCTTCTTCGCCGCCGAGCATTTCATTGCGGATACGGATATTGGCAAAGGTGCCGCGCATCATCACTTCATGGTTACCACGGCGCGAGCCGTAGGAGTTGAAATCGCGTGGCACCACGCCTTGCTCGCGCAGGTAGCGGCCGGCGGGGCTGTCGGTCTTGATATTGCCGGCGGGGGAGATGTGGTCGGTGGTGACCGAATCGCCCAGCAGGGCGAGCACGTTGGCGCCTCGGACGTCCTTGATGACCGGCAAGGGACCTGCGATGTCATCGAAGAATGGCGGGTGCTGGATGTAGGTGGAGTCCTTCTGCCACACGTAGGTGGCGGCCTGTGGCACTTCAATGGCTTGCCACTGTTCGTCACCGGCAAACACCTCGGCGTATTCCTTGTGGAACATGCCGGTGCTGACTTGGGCCACCGCGTCGGCGATCTCTTTGCTGCTCGGCCAGATGTCCTTGAGGTACACCGGGTTGCCGTCCTGATCGTTACCCAGCGGCTCGCTGCTGATATCGATGCGTACGGTGCCCGCCAGAGCGTAAGCCACCACCAGCGGCGGCGAAGCCAGCCAGTTGGTTTTCACCAGCGGGTGCACGCGGCCTTCGAAGTTGCGGTTGCCGGACAGCACCGACGCCACGGCAAGGTCGGCTTTCTGGATGGCCTTTTCGATCGGCTCGGGCAACGGCCCGGAGTTGCCGATACAGGTGGTGCAGCCATAACCCACGAGGTCGAAGCCAAGTTTGTCCAGGTACTGGGTGAGGCCCGCGGCCTTGTAGTAGTTGGTGACCACTTTGGAACCGGGTGCCAATGAGGTTTTCACCCAGGGCTTGCGGGTCAGGCCCTTTTCCACGGCCTTTTTCGCCACCAGCCCGGCCGCCATCATCACGCTGGGGTTGGAGGTGTTGGTGCAGGAGGTGATCGCGGCGATCACCACCGCGCCGTTTTTCAGGCGATAGGTCTGGCCGTCGTATTCGTAGTCGGTTTCCCCCACCAGGTCGGCATTGCCCACGGCAACCCCGCCGCCGCCTTCGCTTTCGAGGCGACCTTCCTCCTTGTTGGCGGGTTTGAATTGCAGGTCGAGGAAGTCGCTGAACGCTTGGCCGACATTCGGCAGGGACACACGGTCCTGCGGGCGTTTCGGCCCGGCCAGGCTAGCTTCGACACTGCCCATGTCGAGGGCGAGGCTGTCGGTGAACACCGGTTCTTGGCCAGCGTTGCGCCACAGGCCTTGGGCCTTGGTGTAAGCCTCTACCAACTTCACGGTTTCTGCCGGACGGCCGGACAGGCGCAGGTAGTCCAACGTCACTTCATCCACTGGGAAAAAGCCGCACGTGGCGCCATATTCCGGGGCCATGTTGGCGATGGTGGCACGGTCGGCCAGCGGCAGGTCCGCGAGGCCGTCGCCGTAGAATTCGACGAACTTGCCCACCACGCCTTTTTTACGCAGCATCTGGGTCACGGTCAGCACCAGGTCGGTGGCGGTGATGCCCTCTTTCAATTTGCCGGTGAGCTTGAAACCGATCACTTCCGGGATCAGCATCGACACCGGCTGGCCGAGCATCGCCGCCTCCGCCTCGATACCGCCCACGCCCCAGCCGAGTACGCCGAGGCCGTTGATCATGGTGGTATGGGAGTCGGTGCCGACCAAGGTGTCCGGGAAGGCATAGGTGCGGCCGTCTTCGTCTTTGGTCCAGACCGTGCGGCCGAGGTATTCGAGGTTGACCTGGTGGCAGATGCCGGTGCCCGGCGGCACCACGCTGAAGTTGTCGAAGGCGCTCTGGCCCCAACGCAGGAAGGCGTAGCGTTCGCCGTTACGCTGCATCTCGATGTCGACGTTCTGCTCGAAGGCATCGGCGTTGCCGAATTTGTCGACCATCACCGAGTGGTCGATCACCAGGTCAACGGGGGAGAGCGGGTTGATGCGCTGCGGGTCGCCCCCGGCCTTGGCCACGGCGGCGCGCATGGCGGCCAGGTCGACCACGGCAGGAACGCCGGTAAAGTCTTGCATCAATACCCGGGCCGGGCGGTACTGGATCTCGCGGTCGGACTGGCGCTCTTTGAGCCAGGCGGCGATGGCCTTGAGGTCGGCGCCGGTGACGGTCTTGTTGTCTTCCCAGCGCAGCAGGTTTTCCAGCAGCACCTTGAGGGACATCGGCAGTTTATCCAGGTCACCCAGGCTCTTGGCGGCTTCGGGCAAGCTGAAGTAGTGATAGGTCTTGTCGTCGATTTGCAGGGTTTTAAGGGTTCTCAGGCTATCAAGGGATGACATTACATGACTCCTTATGGTCCGCACGGCTACGGACCTGACGGGACGAACAGAGCTTTCAAACTAGCCCTGATTTCAGTAGCTGGCTAATTACTGGACTCTATGGACAGAACCAAGGTTCCGAACTCAGCTATCATGCGCGCGTTTTCATGACAGGCTTTGCGATAGCGCAAGCCAGTTGCCAGGAGATTCAATGAACACCCTTTTTATGCACTGCCGCCCAGGTTTTGAAGGCGAAGTCTGTTCCGAGATCGCGGAACACGCCGCGCGCCTGAACGTTTCCGGCTACGCCAAGGCCAAGACCGGCAGCGCCTGCGCCGAATTTGTCTGCACCGAAGAAGACGGCGCCCAGCGCCTGATGCACGGCCAGCGTTTTGCCGAGCTGATCTTCCCGCGGCAATGGGCGCGCGGGGTATTCATCGACCTGCCGGAAACCGACCGCATCAGCGTGATCCTCGCCCACCTGCGCGAATTCCCGGTGTGCGGCAGCCTGTGGCTGGAGATGGTCGACACCAACGATGGCAAGGAACTGTCGAACTTCTGCAAGAAGTTCGAAGTGCACCTGCGCAAAGCCTTGCTGAACGCCGGCAAGCTGGTCGATGACCCGAGCAAGCCGCGCCTGCTGCTGACCTTCAAGAGCGGCCGCGAAGTGTTCATGGGGCTGGCGGAGTCGAACAACTCGGCCATGTGGCCGATGGGCATCCCGCGCCTGAAATTCCCACGGGATGCGCCCAGCCGTTCTACCCTCAAGCTGGAAGAGGCCTGGCACCACTTCATTCCCCGCGACCAGTGGGACGAGCGCCTGCACGGCGACATGACCGGCGTCGACCTCGGCGCAGCGCCGGGCGGTTGGACCTGGCAACTGGTCAACCGTGGCATGCTGGTAACCGCCATCGACAACGGCCCAATGGCCGAAAGCCTGATGGACACCGGCCTGGTCCAACACTTGATGGCCGACGGCTTCACCTTCGTGCCCAAGCAGCCGGTCGACTGGATGGTCTGCGATATCGTCGAGAAACCGGCGCGTAACGCCGCACTGCTGGAAACCTGGATCGGCGAGGGGCATTGCCGCGAGGCGGTGGTGAACCTCAAGTTGCCGATGAAACAGCGTTACGCCGAAGTGAAGCGCTTGCTGGAGCGTATCGAAGAGGGCTTCAAGGCGCGTGGTATTCGTGTGGAGATCGGCTGCAAGCAGCTGTATCACGACCGTGAGGAAGTGACTTGCCATTTGCGTCGGCTGGAAACAGCGAAGAAAACCAAGGCCCGCTGAGTCTAGGGCGGTCACCGCTCAAATGTGGGCGCTGGCTGGCCTGCGATAGCGGTATAACGGTCGATATCTATGATGAATGTGCCCCCGTCATCGCGGGCAAGCCCGCTCCCACAGTAGAGCGGGTCTGTTTCAGGAGTGAAGTATGAGTCATCCAGAAGAAATGCCTGTAGACGGCACCCTCGACGCCACCGGCCTCAACTGCCCGGAACCGGTCATGATGCTGCACCAGCACATCCGCGACCTGCCGCCCGGTGGCTTGCTCAAGGTGATCGCGACCGACCCGTCCACGCGTCGCGATATTCCCAAGTTCTGCGTGTTCCTGGACCACGAACTGGTGGATCAGCAGGAGCAGGCCGGTACGTACCTGTACTGGATCCGCAAGAACTCCGTTTAACCCAACGCCTTGTCTGCGCGAATGCGCCGGCGTGCACTGCGCGCCAGGCGCACCAGCAACATCCCCGCCGCGCAGCTCAGGCCTACGATCAGCCCTTGCCACAAGCCGCTTGGGCCGCTGGGTTCGCCCAGCCAGTCGGTCAGGCCCAAGGCATAACCCACCGGCAGGCCCACACCCCAATACGCGAACAAGGTCAGCACCATGGTCACGCGGGTGTCCTGGTAGCCACGCAGCGCACCCGCCGCCGTGACCTGGATCGAGTCGGAGAACTGGAACAGCGCTGAGAACACGATCAACATCGACGCCAAGTGAATCACCACCGGGTCCGGGGTGTAGATCGCCGCAATCTGCTCGCGAAACACCAGCATCAGGCTGCAAGACAAGCAGGCATACGCCAGCGCAGTGCCCATGCCGACACCGGCGGCGAAGCGCGCTTCACGCGGTTCGCCGCGGCCCAGGGCCTGGCCGACGCGCACGGTGACGGCCATGCTCAAGGAGTAGGGGATCATGAACACCAGCGAGCTGACGTTCAGGGCGATCTGATGGCCGGACACTACCGTGGCCCCCAGGCTACCGAGCAGCAAGGCGATTACCGCGAAAATGCTCGATTCGGCAAAAATCGCGATGCCAATCGGTAGGCCAATCCCCAGTACACGCTTGATCACCGCCCATTGCGGCCAGTCGAAGCGCGTGAACAATTCGCTGCTCTGATAGGCCGGGCCCCAGCGGGTCCAGCCGGCCAGGCCGAGCATCATCACCCACATCGCAATGGCCGTGGCCCAGCCACACCCTACGCCACCCATGGCCGGCAGGCCGAGGTGACCGTAGATGAAGATGTAGTTCAGCGGAATGTTCAGCGCCAGGCCACACAGGCCCATCACCATGCTCGGCCGCGTGCGGCCCAGGCCGTCGCTGAAACAGCGCAACACGTAATACAGCGCAATGGCCGGCATACCGGCGGCAATGCCGTGCAGGTAGCCCATGGACGGCGCGATCAGGTCGGGCTCGACCTTCATCGCACGCAGGATCGGTTCGGCGCAGAGCAACAGCAGCGCGCCCGTGATACCGACCACCACGGCCAGCCACAAGGACTGTCGCACCAGCGGCCCGATCTCGCTGAACTGGCCCGCGCCGTAGCGCTGAGCAACTTTCGGGGTAGTGGCCAGCAGCGTGCCGGTCATCAGCAGGTACACCGGGATCCAGATCGAATTGCCCAGGCCTACGGCCGCCAGGTCCTGGGGGCTGACGCGCCCGGCCATGACCGCATCGACAAAGCTCATCGCCGTGGTGGCCAGTTGGCCGATGATGATCGGCAAGGCGAGCGTCAACAGGCCGCGCACTTCCCGGCTGATGCGGGCGGGGCGGGTGAGGGTGGCGGTGGCAGTGTTCACGTACAGGTGTCCAGTAGAAGGCAGCGCAAGGACGGCGGATTCTACGCCTTGACGCATCGGTCAGGAAAAAACCTGTGTTAGCGATTTGTAAGCGAGGGCTGCGATCCCTGTACACTGCGGGTCCGCCAAAGGAGCCTGCCATGCTGATTGTTGCCGACGAAAATATTCCGCTGCTCGATGCATTTTTCCAAGGATTTGGCGAGATTCGCCGCGTGCCCGGCCGTTCCCTCGACCGCGCTACGGTCGAGCAGGCTGATGTGTTGCTGGTGCGTTCGGTGACCAACGTCAACCGTGCATTGCTGGAGGGCAGCAAGGTTCGCTTCGTCGGCACCTGCACCATTGGCACCGACCATCTGGACCTCGATTACTTCAAGCAGGCCGGCATCCAGTGGTCCAGCGCCCCCGGCTGCAACGCGCGTGGCGTGGTGGACTATGTGCTGGGCAGCCTGCAGACCCTGGCCGAGATCGAAGGCGCCGACCTCAATCAGCGTACTTACGGTGTGGTGGGCGCGGGTGAAGTGGGCGGGCGGCTGGTCAAGGTGCTCAAGGGCCTGGGCTGGAACGTGCTGGTGTGCGACCCGCCACGGCAGATCGCCGAGGACGGCGACTACGTCAGCCTGGCGCAGATCATCGAGCAATGCGACGTGATCAGCCTGCACACGCCGCTGACCAAGTCCGGCAACGGTTCCACCTGGCACCTGTTCGACCGCCAGCGCCTCGAGCAGCTCAAGCCCGGCACCTGGCTGATCAACGCCAGCCGTGGCCCGGTGGTGGACAACGCCGCGCTGCGTGAGGTGTTGCTGGCGCGTGAAGACCTGCAAGCGGTGCTGGACGTGTGGGAAGGCGAACCCGAAGTAGATGTCGACCTGGCTGATTTGTGCGTGCTGGCCACGCCGCATATCGCCGGCTACAGCCTGGAGGGCCGGCAGCGCGGCACGGCGCAGATCTATCAGGCGTTCTGTGCGCACCTGGGGCAGGCGCCGAGCATCCTGTTGAGTGATCTGCTGCCGCCACCGTGGTTGGCCGAGGTGCACTTGAATGCATCGACTGACCCGGCCTGGGCATTGGCGACCCTGTGCCGCAGCGTGTACGACCCGCGTCGCGATGATGCGGATTTCCGTCGTAGCCTTGTGGGAACGGTGGAAGAGCAGCGTAAGGCGTTTGACCTGCTGCGCAAGCATTACCCTGAGCGCCGCGAGATCGAGGGTTTGAAGGTGCGGATCAATGGGGAGTCGACGGCCCTGGCCAGTATCGTGTCCGCATTGGGCGCGCAGGCAATTTAAACGCCAATAAAAACCCGGCCACCTGGGCCGGGTTTGAAAGAGCGTGGCGTTTCAGCCTTGCTGGGCAGGCTTGACCAATTTTTCTTCCAGTTCGCTGCAGGCTTGCTGGATCATCTCTTCGGTGATCTGCACTTCACGGCCCTGAGCGTCGATGTACGAGCAAGGCAGCTGCTGCGGCTGGCGGATCACTTCAATCTTGGCATCGCTGCTATTTTGCAAGGTCATGGCCTGTCTCCTCATCAGGTTGTGTACCCACTTTAAGACCCCCGCGTGACCACGCTGTTACAACTCCCTGCGGGATCACCGGTTCGAACACCCAGTCCACCAGAAACCGATACAAATTTCCAGCCAGGGGTTAGACCAATAGCCTCTAGGGATCAGCGTTGGCGGGCATAATTAACCTGACTCATTGCTATTTGCCCAAGTTCCCCCAATGTTGGGGTGTAGATACTTATCTCCCCTGCGCAGGTGATGCCCTCCATGTTCTCAGTCCGTCAACGCCGTGCGATCCGCCTGGCCAGCCGCTTCATTGCGCCTTACCGCTGGCACGCACTCGGCGCCCTGTTGGCGCTCATCGTTACCGCCGGCATTACTTTGTCCATGGGGCAGGGCATCCGCCTGCTGGTGGACCAGGGTTTCATGACCCAGTCGCCGCACCTGCTCAACCAGTCCATCGGCCTGTTCATGATGCTGGTGCTGGGCTTGGCGGTGGGCACGTTTGCACGGTTTTACCTGGTGTCGTGGATCGGCGAACGGGTGGTGGCCGATATCCGTCGGCAAGTGTTCAACCATCTTATTTACCTGCACCCGGGCTTCTACGAGAACAACCGCAGTTCGGAAATCCAGTCGCGGCTGACCACCGACACCACCTTGCTGCAATCGGTGATCGGCTCCTCGCTGTCGCTGTTCCTGCGCAATGCGTTGATGGTCATCGGTGGCATCGTGCTGCTGTTTGTCACCAACCCCAAGCTCACCAGTATCGTGGTGGTGGCGCTGCCGCTGGTGCTGGCGCCGATCCTGATTTTCGGCCGGCGCGTGCGCAGCCTGTCGCGACAAAGCCAGGACCGCATCGCTGATGTGGGCAGCTATGTGTCCGAGACCCTCGGTCAGATCAAGACCGTGCAGGCGTACAACCACCAGGTGCAGGACGAACAGCGCTTCGCCGTGACGGTGGAAGACGCCTTTACCACCGCGCGCAAACGCATCACCCAGCGTGCCTGGTTGATTACCCTGGTGATCATGCTGGTGCTGGGCGCCGTGGGGGTGATGCTGTGGGTGGGTGGCATGGACGTCATCAGCGGGCGGATTTCCGGCGGTGAGCTGGCGGCGTTTGTGTTCTACAGCCTGATCGTCGGCAGCGCGGTCGGCACCCTGAGTGAAGTGCTCGGCGAACTGCAACGCGCTGCCGGTGCCGCCGAGCGCATTGGCGAGTTATTGCAGTCGAACAATGACATCCAGGCGCCCGCCGACGGCACCGTCCAACTGCCGGAGCGGGTCAGCGGCCGCATGGAACTGCAAGACCTGCGCTTTTCCTACCCTTCACGTCCCGACAGCTACGCCATCGACGGCTTGAATTTGACCATCAACCCCGGGGAAACCCTGGCGCTGGTAGGCCCATCCGGTGCCGGTAAATCGACCATTTTCGACCTGCTGCTGCGCTTCTACGACCCCCAGCAAGGCCGCATCCTGCTCGAAGGCCACCCGCTGACCGAACTCGACCCCATGGACCTGCGCCGCCACTTCGCCTTGGTCTCCCAGAGCCCGGCGCTGTTTTTCGGCAGCGTCGAAGAGAACATCCGCTACGGCAACCCGACGGCCACCACCGAACAGGTCGAAGCCGCCGCGCGCATTGCCCATGCTCATGACTTCATCCTGCAAATGCCCGACGGCTACCAGACCCACCTCGGCGACGGCGGCATGGGCCTCTCCGGCGGCCAACGTCAGCGCCTGGCCATCGCCCGTGCGCTGCTGGTGGACGCGCCGATACTGCTGCTCGACGAAGCCACCAGCGCCCTCGATGCCCAGAGTGAACACCTGATCCAGCAAGCACTGCCGCAATTGATGCAGGGTCGCACCACGCTGGTGATCGCCCATCGATTGGCCACGGTGAAGAACGCTGACCGCATTGCGGTGATGGACCAGGGCAAGCTGGTGGCGGTGGGTACGCATCAGCAGTTGATTGCGAGCAATCCGCTGTATGCGCGGTTGGCGGCGTTGCAGTTCAGTGATGGTGCTGAGGGTGCGGAAAGCGAGGACTAGGCGTTTGATATAGTGAGCGGGCTTGCCCCGCGCTGGGCTGCGTAGCAGCCCTAACACGGACGATGCGGTGTATCAGTCACCCCTACACCCTACACTCACCCCTACACTGCGGCCACTGGATTGGGAGTGCTCCGCCCTCCAGCGCGGGGCAAGCCCGCTCACCACAAAAATCCAGGGTCACCCCCGTTTTACAAGCCCGCTCGACATCCGGCAGGAATCGCCAGCAGTGTGGCAGCCTCTGCCTAGGCCTTACTGATCATCAAAATACCGCTCATGCCAATCCACCAACGGCTGGGGGGAGTTGAGCTTCTGCCCGTAGATCACCGAATAAGACAGCACGTTCTGCACATACTGGCGGGTTTCGTCGAACGGGATGCTTTCCACCCATACGTCGAAACTCAGGTGATCGGCGCCGCGCAGCCACTGGCGCACACGGCCGGGGCCGGCGTTGTAGGCGGCGGAGGCGAGCACGCGGTTGCCGTTGAACTGGCTGTGCACCTGGCTCAGGTAGGCGGCGCCGAGCTGGATGTTTTTGTCCGGGTCCAGCACTTGGGCCGGGGAGGCCAGGGGGATACTGAACTTGCGCGCGGTTTCCTTGGCGGTGCCGGGCATCAGTTGCATCAGGCCGCTGGCGCCGACGCCGGAGCGGGCGTCGTCCATGAAGGCGCTTTCCTGGCGGGTGATCGCGAATATCCAGCTGGAGTGCAGGCCGCGCACCTTGGCTTCCCGCACCAGGGTGTCGCGGTGGGCCATCGGGAAGCGGATGTCCAAGTCGTCCCAGTACTGCGCCTGGCTGATCGTGCGGATGGCGGGGAAGTACCACTTCATGTCGTAGGCCAGCTTGGCCTGGGCGACCATCTCGTCGCGGTTGAAGTGACGGCTGACGTGGTACCACTCACGGCGGCCATCCACGATCTGGCCACGCGCGTAGAACTCCAGCGCACGGCGTACGCCGGGGGTGTTGCGTACTTTGTTGACCAGCGCCTGGCTCATCAGCAAGGGCTTGTTCTTCAGTTGGTACGGCGCCTTTGAGCGATCCGCCGCGAGGAAACCATAGAAGTCGCGTTCTTGCGCCAGGTGCTTGTACAGGACCAGCGCTTGCGGGTTGTTAGGCTCGGCCAGTTCGAGGCTGCGGGCTTGCCAGTAGCGCCAGCGGTTGGTGGTGGCCAGGTCTTGTGGGAGCTTGCGGGTCAGCTGGTAGGCATCTTCCCAGCGCGCCAGGCGCAACAGCAGGCGCAGGCGCCATTCCGAGACGGTGTTATCGCGCAACTCGGGGTCGTACTTGGTCATCACCTCGAGGGCGCGCGGGTCGTAGCGCTTGGCCAGGGTCAGGCCGATTTCACGGGCGATCGACACTTTTTCGTCACGCGAGAAGTGCATGCTGCTGGCGTAGCCATCGAGCAGGGCCATGGCCTTGTCCGGATCCTGGCGTGCCAGGCGGCGCAAGCCCAGGCCCACGGCGTCGGACATGGCCTCGGTCGCCGGCAGGAAACGTGACGGGTCGCTGAGCATGTCGGGCTTTTGCGCCACGTCGACCATCAAGCGACCTTGGGCGCCGAGGGTGGGCAGGGTTTTCACCAGGCTGTTGGCCAGCGCGTAGTTGCGCGCTTCGGCGGCGAGTTTGGCGCGATCCCAGATTTTCTGTTCGGTGAGTTGGCCGTCAGCCGCCCATTGGCCGAAGGTGACATCGCAGGCCGCCGGTTGGGACTTGCCGGTCATCCAGAGTTTTTCAGCGGTCTTGTAGCCTTCGGCTTTCAGATTGTGCGTGAGCTGGAACTGGCCGTGCAGGCAGTCCAGTTCGACGAAATTGAGTTTGGCGTCGTAGTACTTTTCAAAGGTCTGCCAGTCGCCGCGTTCGGCCAGCCAGCGCAACCAGCGCAGTTTCATCCAGTTGGCCTGGGGCAGGTCGCCGTTTTTGGCAAGGAACTGCTCGATTTCCTGGTTGCTCGCGGTTTTCAGGCGGGCGGTCAGTTCGTCGTAGGCCAGGTACGGCGTCAGCGGGTAGTCGGCCAGGGCCTGGCTGTATTGCATGTACGGTCCGGTATCGCCCTTGGCCAGGGCCCGTTTGGCTTCATCGTAATATTGACGTTGGGTGGTGAGGTCCACGGCCTGGGCGGATTGAACGGCGGTGGCGGAAAGAAGCAGACAAGATAAAAAGTTGAAAAGGCGACTGCGCATGAGACGTCCGT
>Ga0207650_10000890_pt1 | contig 22583 bp, 20 predicted proteins | sample KBSS63metaG_FD_184325 | JGI IMG/M metagenome (GOLD analysis project Ga0207650, IMG submission 184325) | Switchgrass rhizosphere microbial communities from Kellogg Biological Station, Michigan, USA - KBS S6-3 metaG (SPAdes) (version 2) | ecosystem: Host-associated > Plants > Roots > Rhizosphere...
AACAAAACGATTCGAAGCTTCAAGAAGCCAAACTTGGTCAGTGTCCTAATCTCAACCTCTGCGCTGTCTCGGCGCACTCGGCGTCTCTGCGGTTCGTGACTTTGCGCGAGTGTTAACCGCTGAGCCGCAGAGAACGCCGAGCTTGCGCAGAGAAAAAGTAAGATTAGGACACTATCTAAAGTTGCCGGTTCATTATCTCCTCCGCTCGCCCCCAGTCGCACTCAAGTACGCCGGTTACCTGGTTTCGGTCGGGTCTCACTTGATACTTTGCCAGCCACTGGGAGTCGAGCATTGGAAGATGGTACGTCGAACTCATTCCGCCGGCATGGATGGTTGCGGGATACTCGACATACTCACGGAACAGAAATGGGATTGGTCCAAATCGTTCGTGCGCTTTGACAATGACGCTGCTGCCGTCGGCATCCAGAATGTAATCTTCCTCTGAGATAAATAATGTGATACCGAGCCGGTAGAGTCGATAAGAATTCGAAGCAATGCCGGCCGCGCCCTGTTCGGGGAAGGCGGTAATTCGTGAATGAATATATGCTTTCTTGAACAGCTTTATTGCGAGTGCCATGGCCAAAGTGAGGAAGCGTCTCGAGAAGCTGATCCTGGTTTTCCAGAAATTACTCCAATCGGTGACCTCAAACCAAAACTCTCCGGTCCATTCGCCTTTGCCGATCTCGAAGTAATAAATCTCGTTATTGGCTGGCATGACGGTTCTATTCTCTAGGCCACCTGCGAAACAACGCGGCCACGAAGCGAAGTAAACGGTAGATAATCCGCAGAGACAACACCGGAGGATTGCGGACGTTTTCGATCAATTGAACCGCGCTGCGCTCTATTGAACCCTTAGCGGCGCTTGAAGACAACGGATCGAGCAGGCGGACGGCGTTGTACCACGCCATTCCTCTGCTCAGCCGGAACCCGTAGTTAGTAAGAATCTGATCGTAGCCATGGCCCAGGTTATCCAGCCAGCTAAAAGCAGGTTCGTAGCGCTTGAGAATATTATCCTCGATATCTTTGATATTGCTTCCGAGCACGTCGTTCATGGTATGAAAATCATGTATGTGCGATTGCTGCTGCGAATCCGCTAAGCCGACATCCACCAGGGCCAGCGGCAGATCATTTACGATGTGGGCGGTCATGGCAAAAACCATGTCCTCCAATACCGACGTGCTCTTTATCTTGAGAACTCTAAACACTTCGGCCCAGGCTTTGGGCGTCTCTCCCCCTTGATCGAATGCGTCCAGGGCGAGAATGTAACGACGCGCAAAAGCCTCGGCTAACGAAACAACCCACTCGACATTGTCAAAGCGGATGTCGGTAATGTTTTGGGCGAGTGTGCGAGTGATGAGTGCGTAAGTATGTGTGAAGACTGCCCGCGAGTCTTTGAGGCGTTCATAACTGCGGGCGTATTGGTCAAGCCGTCCGGCGAGCAAGAAAAGGCGTTCCTGGTGAGAATTGATAGCCATGAGGTATCCCGTCTATGTTTGAAGCCATGCCATTCTATGGCGCGAACATTTCTCCGAGTGTTGATAAGACCTCTGATTGCGTCTGAGCGTCGACCCTGCCAAGTTTCCTTACCAGGCGAGCCTTATCTATCGTGCGAATTTGATCCAACACAACCTGTCCTTGTTTCCCGCGAAACTTGCAGGTCACTCGGGTCGGATACGGAGTACCCTTTGTGGTCATGGGCGCGACGATTAAGGTTCTGATGAATCGATTCATCTCATCAGGGGAGACAACGAGGCAGGGACGCGTCTTCTTTATCTCGTGACCAATTGTCGGGTGAAGATTGATTAGATAGACGTCGAAGCGTTTGACTACCATTCCCACTCGGTCTTATCCCACGCGGTTTGAATTAGTGGAGCTTTGTCAGTCAATGAATCGTCGCCACGATTCGACATAGCGCGAAAGGCGGCACCCCAACCTTCGCGCGGCTTTTTGGCTGAGCGAATGATAATTCGATCGTGCTCAGCTTCGAGCTCAACCTCGTCAGGGAGGTTGCTGTGCTGCAAGAGCAATTTGGGAATTCGTATGCCCTGCGAGTTGCCGATTCTAACGATACGGGTTTTCATGGCCTACATTGTAATTACGCAAGGGCGCAGCGGTCAATAACGAGAAAATCATCAAGCGTCGCCGCGAGCACCACGTCCGATCCCGGGTTGGTATTGGAATAGCCAATGAGGTAATCGGTGGGCGTGCTGAAGACGTTTCCAGTCTGCCACGAGTTGTTGTATTCAGTGCCCTCGTAGGTTTCGAAAAGACGAGTGAACGTTTCTGCTGCTTGTGACCTGTGTTTGTCGATGGGATACGTCATGCGGGATCCTTTCGTGTTTTGACCTTTGTGATACCAGGCTCTAGTCGATTGAGAGAGTAGACCGACCACTTGCTAATTGCGCGTCCGCTGCCTGCCCTTGTTAGGCGGCACGTGCCTGTGATGCACTTCGGAACGAAAGAAGCAAAGAGGCAACAGAAGTACCCCACAAGAGAAACTTGACGGTGACCACCAGGAGGTTGTTCGGTTCCGTAGCGTTACCTCGGATTGTGTCCTCAAGCTGATACCAGAAACTCCCGCCCATCATTCCCGTGACATAGGCCCACGCCAGAAGCAGGAACAGCGGTCCCCAACGCCGCGTCCGGTAAGTGGCCCACGCACCGACGAGCAGCAATGCCCCCGCGACGTAATCCTCGAACATGGTCGAGAAGTTGACGGCCCAGTAACTGATACCTCGACGGCCAGTCTCCAGTAGAGGGAGAAGTATTCCCATAGCAAATGCAGTGACGACTTCGAATCGCATGATGATCCTCTCCGTAACGCTGACATTGGTTTTGAGTTCCAGCGCCCGACCTACAATCAAGCCCCCACGCACCGCCGCGGCTTTGCCGCCGCAGAGTGCGGAAAGGCTACGCCTTTCCGGTGAGCACCTCTAATTTTTTCGAGGCTGCGCCTCAATCGGAGGCGCACCCTCAGGTCATTGTTGGATAGTTCGACGGTAAGGCAAAGCCTTACCGCACTGTGCGGCGGCAAAGCCGCCAGGAGTAGCGGATTTTAACACTGGCCTTCACTGTGGCGGGCGATCAGACTTCGAGCTGAAGAGGTTCCTTGAGAAGCCTGCAATTCTGCCGTCAGCTGCAGGCTTTTGTTCCATGCATGGATTTAGAAGTCAACGAATCCCACGGCCATGTCTCCTATGAAACCCTCAACTCGCGCATCGGTTGGTGCTTTATGAAAGAGCAAAGCGCTGAGTACATGTCAACTCTGGAATCACTCACTTAGAAGCACCTCTGCCTTTAAAGATAACCGCTTGGACTTTATTGAAACCACTTCTTCGAACAGTTGCGGCATCTACAACTCGATGTCACAGAGTTCTGAATAGCTTCCGTTCGCTTGGCGATAAACGCCGCAGCTCGTTCTGTTTCACATAAACAAGTTCCTCGCTCCCAATACCGCGAAGTTCCACCCGTCTTAGAACAAACTGTTTCAAGAACTTAGAATCAGGTTCGTTAGAAATATCTAAGCCTCTACGGGAGAATGCAAAAGTGAGTTGACTGAGTTTCTGCAAACGTGCCGCTATGTTGATGCAGGAGCCGACGTAGTCGCTTCCATCTCCGACAGAAATAATCTGCCCCCTCGCTACTCCACACCTGAGCCTTTGAGGAGGTTTGCTTACGTGTTTTTTTATATTCGGAAGAAAGTCGGCTTGATAGCCTTCGGAAATCTCGTGAAGAATATAGATCACGTTAAGCATATCCACTAAATGGCGGCAATAGGTGGTGTCCCATAGAAAGAGAATACCGTCGCCAAGAAACTTTGTGTAAAAAGGTAAGGCACCCCAGATGGTGACTCGATTTCCGTCACAACCCTCTTTGAATGCGTCAGCAAGCTTGCGAAACAACCAATCAATAAATCGTTGCAAAAACTCCGGTATGACAAGATGGGAGTCGACTTGATTGCAAAAATCGGTGAATCCTTCTAAATCATAAAAGGCTGCCAGCGCCTGTACGTAACTGCCCTCTCTCGATACATCACCGAGACCTAAGACAGCTGGGTTGAACGACTCAAATTCTTTCTGAGTCAAAGAGTTGAATGAATGAGCCTCCTCTCCATATTTGGTTTTGTCAGCTGACACGCGTTTGTAATGGATTTCGATTTTTGGCATCGTGTCTGTATACCTTGATCTGAGTTGAAGGTTGCACTATCTATTATACGTTAGATATGCGGTATGAGTATGCATATGGTGGTATTATCCGGCACCGCTTTACATCCCTATTTGCCAACTGTTAAGGAGCGCCAACCTATGTCGCAGACCTCGCTCGGTAAGGGTCGTTGCTTGAGCTACGTCCTGTTTCTCGTGCTGTCGATGGGAGTTTGTCTGAGCCTGGTGAGCAGAGCCAGTGCGCAGCAGACGCCAACGCCGACAACGACACCGGCAGCCGAAACAGATCCGTTGAAGGTAATGCAATGGCGTTTGATCGGTCCGTTTCGTGGTGGGCGATCTACGGCGGTCGCAGGTGTCGCGTCGCAGCCGTTGGTCTATTACTTCGGTGGCACGGGCGGCGGTGTTTGGAAGACGACCGACGGCGGAATCAACTGGGAACCAATCACTGACGCTTCAGTCTTCGGCACCGGCTCCGTCGGCGCGATAGGTTTGTCTGATTCCGATCCGAATACGATCTACGTTGGCATGGGCGAGTCCCCGATACGCGGAAATGTTTCGCACGGCGACGGCGTTTACAAATCAACCGATGCAGGCAAGACCTGGAAGCGCGTCGGGCTCGAAGACACGCGGCAGGTTTCGCGCATCCGCGTTCATCCAAAAAATCCGGACATCGTTTACGTCGCGGCGCAGGGACACGTGTGGGCGCCGAATGCGGAGCGCGGCATCTTCCGTTCAAAGGACGGCGGCAAGACCTGGCAGAAAGTTTTCTATCGCAGCGACAAGGCGGGGGCCAGCGATCTGATCATGGACCCGACCAACGCGAACATTCTCTACGCCGGCTTCTGGGAAGTTTATCGAAAGCCCTGGACGCTCGAGAGCGGCGGCGCGGGTAGTGGCATCTTCAAGTCGACTGACGGTGGCGATACCTGGAGCGAAATTACGCGGAACCCGGGTTTACCGAAGGGAATGATCGGTATTGTCGGCATTACTGTCTCCGCGGCGAATCCCGATCGTCTCTGGGCCATCGTCGAGGCGGAGGACGGCGGTGTGTTTCGTTCGGACAATGCGGGCAAAACCTGGACGAAGACAAACGAGCAGCGCAATCTGCGGCAGCGCGCCTGGTACTACTCGCGCATCTACGCCGATCCGAAAAATGCCGACACGGTTTACGTCCTGAACACCGGCTTCTACAAATCGAACGACGCCGGCAAGACCTTCACCAACATTTCCGTGCCGCACGGCGACAATCACGATCTCTGGATCGCACCCGACGATCCAAACCGCATGATCGAGAGCAACGACGGCGGCGCGAATGTTTCCTTCAACGGCGGCAAGAGTTGGACCGAACAGGACCAGGCGACGGCGCAGTTTTATCGCGTCGCGCTCGACAATGATTTCCCCTATCACATTTACGGCGCGCAGCAGGACAACTCCACCGTGCGCATCGCTAGCCGCACCACTGACTTCAGCATACGCGAAGCTGATTGGTACGACGTAGGCGGTGGCGAGTCGGGGTGGATCGCGCCGTCGCCCAAAGATTCGGAAATTGTTTACGCCGGATCTTACGGCGGTTTGATCACGCGTTACGATCATCACACCGGCCAGCTGCGCGACGTGTCGCCTTATCCGAACAATCCGATGGGCGCAGGCGCGGACGTGCTGAAGTATCGCTTTCAGTGGAACTTTCCGATCCTCTTTTCGCCGCACGACGCGAGCACGTTGTACACCGCCGGGAATGTTCTATTTCGTTCTGTGAATGAAGGACAGACCTGGCAGGTGATCAGTCCGGATCTGACGCGCAACGACAAATCCAAACAAGGTTCGTCCGGTGGGCCAATCACCAAAGACAACACGAGCATTGAGTACTACAACACGATCTTTACGGTTGCCGAATCGCCGCTGCAAAAGGGACTTATCTGGAGCGGCTCTGACGACGGCCTGGTGCAGTTGACGCGCGACGGCGGCGCGAATTGGAGCAACGTAACTCCCGGCAAGGATCAGATGCCGGAGTGGATTCAGATCAACTCGATCGAAGCTTCGCCGCATGATCCTGGGACCGCTTACGTTGCCGCGACGATGTACAAGTGGGACGACAACCGTCCTTATCTTTATAAGACCAGCGACTTTGGCAAAAGCTGGAAGAAGATCGTCAACGGCATTCCCACCACGGCGTTCACGCGCGTGATTCGCGAAGATCCAAACAAGCGTGGCCTGCTCTACGCCGGAACCGAAACCGGTCTTTACGTGTCGTTCAACGACGGCGCGAACTGGCAGTCGATGCAGTTCAATCTTCCGGTTGTTCCGATTACCGACCTCGCGGTCCATAAGCGCGAGCAGGATCTGGTCGCTGCAACTCAGGGCCGCTCGTTCTACATATTTGACGACCTGCCGCTGATTCAACAGATGATGGATGCGGGTGGGCTGGACGCGGTGAAGCAAACGCGTTTGTTTCGACCGGAGAATACTTATCGCATGGACGGCGGCAGCGCGCAGCTCCCGGCGACAGCAACGATAGGGCGTAATCCGCCAAACGGCGCAGTAGTCTACTACTCGCTCAAGGCGAAACCGACAAGCGATGTGGTGTTGGAATTTCTCGACGCTTCAGGCAAGTCAATTCAGAAGTTCACGGCGAAAGCTCCCAAGCCGGCAGCAACTCCTTCGCCGGCTCCGGCAACGGGCGGACAAGCCTCGCCCACACCAACGCCCGGCGCAGCGCAAGTGACCACGCCGCCCGAAGAGCCCGCAGCGCCGTCGGGTGAAGAGTCGGAAGGGTTCGGCAATCGTGGCGCGCCGCGCGTGACGACTGATGTGGGTTTGAATCGCTTCGTTTGGGATTTGCGTTATGCGGAGTCGACGCGTTTCCCCGGCATGATTTTATGGTCGGGCGAGATGCGCGGGCCGCGCGTGGTGCCGGGCATGTATCAGGTAAAGCTGACGGTGGACGGCACAACGATGACGGAGAATTTCGAAGTGAAGGCCGACCCGCGTCTCACGACTTCTCCCGGCGATTTTGCCAGGCAGCTCGAATTTGGTTTGAAGATTCGCGACAAGGTTACTGAAACACACAATGCGATCATCCAGATTCGCGACGTGCGCAAGCAGGTGGATGATTTGTTGAAGCGAGTGGCCGGACAGCCGAGTTACAAAGTCATCAACGATGCTGCGACGGCGTTGAAAAAGAATCTGGCGAGTGTTGAGGAGAGTTTGTATCAAACGAGGAACCAGAGCAGCCAGGACCCGCTGAACTTTCCGATCCGGCTTAACAATAAACTGGCGGCGTTGGCTGGTGTAGTGCAAAGCGCGGATGCCGCGCCGACCGATCAGTCGTACGCGGTTTACGACGAGCTGGTCGTGCAGATTGACGCGCAGCTGGCCAGGCTGGCCCAGATTATGAAGACGGACGTGCCGGCGTTTAATCAACTCGTGCGCGATCAGAATATTCCGGCAGTGACGGTGAAGAGTGAAAAGTGAATAGAGTTTGGCCGCGGATTTACGCGGATAAACGGTGATCAGATCAGGCGGATAAGCACCGGTCAAAAATTAGTTTACTGGCCTGGTAGTTTTCTGATCCGCGCTTAATCCGCGTAAATCCGCGGCCAATTCTTTCTGGACCACTTGCCCATGATCTCTCACGGGTGTAGGCTTTCACTGTTCAAAACGGCAGCTTCTGCATTCGCCAATCTCTCCCGGATTTTCACCCCCGTTATTACACTTCGAGGAAACGACTATGAAAAAACTAGTACTCCTTCTGATCATTGTTTTAGGGTCTGTCTCTATCGCGGCCGCCGACACGATCTATCTTCGCGGAGGCGCCACGCTGCGCGGAAACGTGCTGGGGTTTATTAACGGGCGCTTTGCGATTCAGTTGACCAGTGGGGCAACAATCCCGATCAGTCCGTCGAACAACCGCAACCAAACAAACAACACTGGCGCAACCACGCGCACGGTAGCCGCCGGCGAAGTAATTTTTCTGCGACCGCGAGACATCGATCGCGTGGAGATCGACGGACGTTCGCTTGACGATGCGCGGTATCAAACAAGGACCGTCGAAGTTTCACTCGGACAAAACTGGATCGACAGCGGCCTTGATCTCCGGCGCGGTCAGCGCGTGCGCGTTGACGCATCAGGAACAATTTACGCCGGTCGTAATCGCATCACTCCTGCTGGTCTGAGTACGACTGATCCAAACGCACCTTTGCCGCGAGCCGCGGAGGGCGAATTGATCGGCGTCATCGGCAACGACTACGACGCGCCCATTCTTGAAATTGGCGCCGGCCGGGATTTCACCGCAGATCGTGACGGTCGCTTATACCTGACGGTTAATCGTGGCAATTTCACCGACGCGCGTGGGAGTTTCACCGCTCGCGTCCGTACTGAGTTTGACCTGACAGCGATGAGCCGGGCTGACGACAGCCGCAATCCGAACGATACCACCTACGATCCGTTTGGCTATCCGGAAAACTCGAGCAACCCAGCGCAGACGCGTTCGCGGCAATCGGGAGGATATAACCCGGATGTTCCGGGGCGGCGGAACAACCGCACGCTGGAGAAGGTCATCGACGTCCCGGGCAATCAGCCGCGCGGCGTTGATACTGGAATCGATCTGCGCAGCGGCGATCAGGTGATGATATCGGCGGGCGGAAACGTGACTGCCGGACGGCGCGCGGGTGTGGTCTCGCCCGAAGGCGGGCGACAGGGCGCGGCGGGCGTCTTTGGCGCTAGCACTTATCCAGTGCCGACGGCCGGCGTAGGCGCGCTGATTGGTTATATCGTTTCAACCAACGGGCAGTCGTCGCAGCCTTTTTACATTGGCAACCAGGCGACGTTTACGACGCCGGTTGACGGCCGCCTTTACCTGATGGTGAACGACGATAACTTCACCGACAACAGCGGCAGCTTCAGCGCCCGCATCGTTTACCCGAGCTTCCGGTAAGAGCCAACGGGAAAAAGGGGAAGAGGGGAAGAGGGGAAAAGGAAAAGGCAAGCGATTTTTCCCCCTTTCCCCTTTTTCCCTTTTCACCGGCGCAAGCGGTTTTTGGTGACTGGCAGGTTAGGCCGTGCTAAGATTCCGCCGTCATGCATGCTGATGTAGTCATTATTCGTTTAATTTTCACTGCAATTCTCGTCGCTTCTGGATACGTTTTAAAACCTGTCAGTGGCGATCCGTGGATTTCTGCAGGCGTCGGCGCGATCATTGCCATCTGCATCATCTTCTTTGAACGTCGCATTCGGCGCGCTTCTCTGAAGACCTTGATCGGCGCTGCCGTCGGTTCCATCCTTGGCATCATCGGCGCTTTTCTGATTGGCTCCTTAATCAGCCGGCAGGAATCTCCGGCGGTCGCCGCCGAAGTCAAAACTTTTCTCACGCTCGCTTTAACATTCTTCATGGCTTATGTCGGGCTGATGGTGGGCGCGGCCAAAGGCGACTATCTGGAGCTCTCGGCTCTCGGCGGCATACTCACCGACAAAGCCTCGCGTCGTGACCTGAAGATTCTCGACACTTCGGTGATCATCGACGGCCGTATCGCGGATGTGGCTGAAACAGGATTTCTCACCGGCTCGCTAATCATCCCGCAGTTCATTCTGCGCGAGCTGCAGCAGGTGGCCGACTCGCCTGACTCCTCCAAACGCCAGCGTGGACGCCGCGGTCTGGACATGCTCAACCGGCTGCAAAACAACAGCTCACTCGACATTCAAATTGTCGAGACCGATTTCCCAGCCGTGCGCGAAGTCGACTTAAAACTGATCGAGCTCGGTAAACAACTCGACGCGGTTATCGTCACCAACGATTTCAATCTCAACAAAGTCTCGCAGCTGCGTGGCGTCAGTGTCCTGAATATCAATGAGCTGGCCAATGCCCTGAAGCCGGTGGTGCTGCCCGGCGAGGCGATGCGCGTCTTCATCCTCAAGGAAGGCAAGGAGTACAACCAGGGTGTGGCCTACCTCGATGATGGCACGATGGTGGTTGTAGACAATGCGCGCCGCCTGATTGGCAAAAACGCGGACATCGCGGTGACCAGCGTTTTGCAGACCACTGCCGGCAAGATGATCTTCGGACGTCTCTGGGAAGAACCGGAGAACGGTTCGAACAGCGGCGAGCATCGTGTCAATGGCTCGGCTCGCCGGCCACCGCGCGAGGCTCGCAGTGGACCAGTGCCGGTGCGCATCACCGACACGGAACCGATTACCGAATCCTGAAACTCTCGTATTTTGCTCCCATCCAGAAGAGTTCCTCGCCTACTTTAAACGAATTTTCGCAATCGTACCGCGAAGCGGTTATGTAACTTAGCCCAGGGTTGCCGCGCTTAAGCGGCTACCCTGGGGAAAAAAGAGGAAGGAAACAAAACCCCAACGGGGTTGTGTCGGTTTTGGCTGTCATAACCCCGTTTGGGTTGGAACGGTTTTCGTGACTACGGTCCCAGGGTAGCCGCACAATGCGGCAACCCTGGGCTGAGTTACTTAACCGCTTCGCGGTAAGCCGAAATCTAATTAGCTACCTGCGTACGGCAAATGTGTGGCAAAATCTGAGCAGCCCCTATTCAAGCTCTCTTCTATCCTGAACCCGCTGGTTGGTTATTTCTGTCACCGCTTATGAATGTCGCGATCATTGCCGCCGCCGGGGTGGGCAGACGGATGGCGGGCAAGCGGCCAAAGCAGTTCCTCGAGCTGGCGGGTGTGCCAATAATCTTTCATGCGCTCCGGGCTTTCGAAAACTGCGACGTCATTCATCAAATAGTAGTGGCGCTGGCCGCCGACGAGGTTGATGCATTTCCTTCGAAAGCTAAAGAATACGGTATTAACAAACTCATCGCGGTGGTGAAGGGTGGAGAGACGCGAGCTGCTTCGGTGCTTGAAGGTCTGAAAGCCGTTGACCCGGCGACGGAAGTAGTTGCGGTTCACGATGGCGTGCGGCCTTTTGTTACCGCCGGCGAGATTGTTCGTACGGTTGAGGCGGCTGGACGTGAAGGCGCGGCGATTCTCGTGGCCGCGCCGGTGGATACGATAAAAGAAGTGAAGGACGGCGTGGTTTCCAGAACCTTGGACCGGTCGACGATTAGATACGCGCTGACGCCGCAGTGCTTTCAATACGAACTGCTGCGCCGCGCCTATGAAGAGATTGATGTGTTGGACGTGAGCTTAACCGACGAAGCTTCGGTAGTTGAGCGAATGGGCGCGAAGATCGTGACAATAGAGGGAAGCCCGCGCAACATCAAGATTACCAGGCCCGAAGACCTTTGTATCGCGGAGGCGTTGATTAAAGAGGGAGCCTGAAGAGAAGGAAATTTTCATACATCATTTCTCATTTCTCATTTTGTCATTGGTGAGCTATCGAAGCGCGCACGCTTCAATTGAAACGCGATGACAAATGAGAAATGGAAAATTCTAATTACACAGATCCCCGCTGATACCAGATCATGTTGCGTGTAGGCATTGGTAACGACACACACAAGCTAGTCGAGGGGCGTCCCTTGATGCTTGGCGGTGTAAATGTGCCGTGCGAGGTTGGCGGCGCTGGACATTCTGACGGGGATGCATTGTTGCACGCGATCATCGACGCGATCCTCGGCGCGCTTTGCGAAGGCGACATTGGCGTACACTTTCCCAGTAGCGATCCACAATGGAAAGACGCAAAAAGCGTTGAGCTGCTTTCGCGCGTAGTTTGGTTGGCCCATGAACGTGGAATAAAGGTGGTTAACGTCGACTCGACGGTCATGCTGGAGAAACCTCAGCTGCGGCCGTATGTGTTTGCCATGCGCGAAAACATTGCCGAGGTGTTGGGCGTAGAAGTCTCGTGCGTCAGCGTAAAGGCGAAAACCGCCGAGGGCCTGGATGCAGTTGGAGAAGGACGGGCGGTGGCGGCGCAGGCAGTGGTGCTTATCGAATCGTAAAGCAAACTGTTAGTTTGCGTTGATTGGTAGGGGCACGGCATGCCGTCCCCCGGACAGCAAACTAACAGTTTGCTTTACAAGAGAAGGAAAAAATATTGAGACCGCAGGACGTAATCCGCAAAAAGCGCGATGGTCACGAGCTTTCCCGCGAGGAGATCGCTTTCTTCATTGACGGCGTCACTACCGGGACGATTGCCGATTATCAGATCAGCGCGCTGCTCATGGCCATCTTCCTAAACGGCATGAACGATGCCGAACAGGAGATCCTGACTGAGGCGATGCTTCACTCCGGAAACACGCTCGACTTTTCCGACATCGCCAAACCAAAAGCTGACAAGCATTCCACCGGCGGCGTGGGCGACAAGACTTCTCTCCTGATCGCTCCTCTTGTCGCCGCCTGCGGAATCTGCGTGCCGATGATCTCGGGACGTGGCCTGGGCCACACCGGCGGCACGCTCGACAAGCTCGAGTCAATTCCCGGTTACCGGGTGAACCTGAGCGCGGGGGAATTTGAACGAGTCCTAAAAACCGTTGGTTACGCCATGTCAGGTCAAACGGCGGAACTGGCGCCGGCAGACAAGAAGATGTACGCGCTACGCGACGCGACCGCCACCGTCGAAGCGATCCCTTTGATCGTTGCCTCGATCATTTCGAAAAAAGGCGCCGCCGGCCTCGACGCAATGGTCATCGACGTTAAAGTTGGTTCCGGCGCCTTCATGCGCGACGAATATCGCGCTCGGGCCCTCGCGCATGCTCTCGTCAAAACCGGCAACGCCTGCGGCATTCGCACGCGCGCCCTGGTGACAGATATGAATCAGCCGCTGGGCGAAGCGGTGGGAAATTCGATCGAAGTTAAAGAGTGTGTTGAGATACTGCGCGGCGAAGCGGCGGAACACGCGCAGCCGGTGCTGGATTTGTCACTCGAGCTTTCGGCGCACATGCTGGTGCTATCCCACGTCGATGCGTCGCTGGGGGCGGCTCGCGCTCGTTTGCAACAGGTTCTTGGTTCCGGACAAGCGCTGGAATGTTTTCGTCAAAACATCGAAGCGCAGGGCGGAGAGCCGCGCGTTTGCGACGACCCCTCGGCTTTTCTTCCTTTGGCGACAGAATCGTTTAAGGTAGAATCCCCGCGTTCAGGTTTCGTCAACAAAGTAAACACAGCAGAGATTGGACATGCGATCGCAGCCATTGGCGGTGGGCGTGTGCGCATTGACGACACTATCGATCCGTCGGTGGGCTTCATGGCCCAGGCGCGTATCGGCGATCGAGTGAACCACGGCGCCGCGCTTGGCACCGTCTACTGCCGCGACGAAGCGAAGGCGAGAGAAGCGGCGGAACGAATTCAGTCGGCCTATGAAATCGGCGATCAATCCCCAGCGGATCCTCCGTTATTAATGAGGGAAGTGATAAACGAATGAAGTTTGTAATCTGTTCGACGCTCGCCGTTGCCGCGTTTGCGCTCGCAGTTTTTAGTTCGGCATGCAACCCGGCCAGCTATGGGTCCGGCGATCAAAACAAAATTCGGGTAGGCATTGTTTTCGACATCGGCGGCAAGGACGACCGGTCGTTCAATGCCGCCGCCTGGGCCGGAGCGAAATGCGCGGAGACGGGCAAGTGGCCTGACGGCACAAGCTGCGGAAAGCCGCCGCTGAATATTGTGTTGCGCGACATCGAGCCGGGAAATCCGACCTCAATCGAACCGGCAATGCGCGCTTTTGCTGAACGAAACTACGATCTAATCATCGGTATCGGGTTCGCGCAGACGCCGATTATTGAGTCGGTAGCCAAGGACTATCCAAACATTCGCTTCGCGATCGTTGACGGCGTGAGCGACCTGCCAAACGTCGCGTCGCTGGTTTTCAAAGAACACGAAGGCTCTTATTTGGTTGGCATGCTGGCCGCGAAAACCAGCAAGACCGGCACCATCGGTTTTCTTGGCGGCATGGACATCGGTTTGATTCACCGCTTTAAAGGCGGCTACGAGGAAGGCGCGCGCGCCGTTAATCCGAACATTCGCGTGATCCCGAATTACGTCGGCGTAACCGACGCCGCCTGGAACAATCCCGGCAAAGGCAAAGAGATTGCGCTCGCGCAAATCAGCAAAGGCGCGGACGTGATTTTTACTGCCGCGGGAAATTCCGGTCTCGGCGCCTTTGATGCGGTGGAGCAGGCGGGCAAGAAGGACGGGCGCGCTACACACTTCGTTATCGGTGTAGACGCGAACCAAAATATGGTGAAGCCAGGGTTCGTGCTGACGAGTATGGTGAAGCGCGTGGACAATGCGGTCTACGCGATCGTTCAGGATGTAGTTAACGGACAATTCAAAACGGGTTTCCACGTTTACGGGTTGAACGAAGACGGCGTCGGCTACGCGATGGATGAAAACAACAAGCCGCTGATCACTCCGGAGATGATCCAGCAGGTTGAAGAGGCGAAGAAGAAAATTATTGCCGGCGAGATTAAGGTTCCGGATTTGATGGGCAAATAGGTCTTTGGTCTTTGGGCTTTGGTCTTGGTAGCGAGTTAGAAAGATGCCGCTAGGTTTTCAACAACACCCTCCGCTTGAGGAGACAACAATTGGAAAGGACCAACTTCGAGACTCTACAGATTTACAAACTTTCTGAGAAGTTATCGGACCAATTATGGAAGATCGTCACCGGTTGGGACGCCCTGGCAAGGGACACCGTCGGTAAGCAACTGGTCCGAGCATGCGATAGCATCGGTGCAAATATTGCTGAAGGCAGTGGCAGAGGAACCGATCCAGAGATTCGGCGCTTTCTCAGAATTGCCAGAGGTTCTTTGTATGAAACGCAGCATTGGCTTCGTCGGGCCTTCCGGCGAAGGCTACTTAACGAGAAGCAGGTCAGCGAACTTCTGCCTTTGGTGAAGGAGTTGACGCCGAAGTTGAACGCCTATCTACGCTCAATCGGCTCGGTAGCCAGAACACGAAATTCACGCGACAAACCAAAGTCCTAAGACCAAAGTCCTAAGACCAAAGACCAATAAGTGTTAGAGCTGCGAAACATCACCAAACGCTTCGGCAACGTCCTCGCCAACGACAAAGTCAGCATTGTCGTGAAGCCAGGGACGATTCATGCCATCGTGGGCGAAAACGGCGCCGGCAAGTCCACGGCGATGCGCATCGCTTACGGCTTCTACAAAGCTGACGACGGCGAAATCATTGTCGATGGTCAGGCGCGCGACATCACGACGCCGCACGATGCCATCGCACTCGGCATCGGCATGGTCCACCAGCACTTTATGCTGGTGGATACGATGACCGTCGCTGAAAACATCGTGCTGGGCGCCGAGCCCGGCAGTGCCGCCGCACTTGATCTGGCCACGGCCAGCGTGGAAATCCGCAAACTCTCCGAAGAGTTCAAGCTCGCCGTTAATCCGGGCGCCGTCATTGAACATCTCTCAGTCGGCCAGCAACAACGCGTCGAACTTTTAAAAGCGCTTTATCGCCACGCGCGGCTCCTGATTCTCGACGAGCCCACCGCGGTGCTCACGCCGCAGGAAGTGGAAGAATTCTTTTCCATCCTGCGACGCATGCGCGAACAGGGAAAGACCGTCGTAATCATTACGCACAAACTGGCCGAGGTGTTGGCAATCTCCGACGAAGTGACGGTGATGCGCGATGGCCGCGTTGTTGGACGCGTGGCGACAAGCGAAACAAATGCAGCCGACCTGGCGCGAATGATGGTCGGCCGGGAAGTGCTGCTGCGCGTCGACAAACCTGACGCGAAGACCGGCGCGGCCGAGTTGACCGTGCGCAATCTTTCGATCACGGCGAAGGGCGGCGCGAAGCGTCTCGACGACGTTTCGTTTGAAGTTCGCAAAGGCGAAATTCTCGGAATAGCCGGCGTGGAAGGAAACGGCCAGACGGAGTTGATTGAAGCCCTAGCCGGACTGGTCAACCCGTCTCAGCTGGCCGGGAAAATTCTATTTGAAGATCGCGACATCACGCGCGAGGGCGCGCGACTGCGCCGCGAGCTGGGAATCGCACATATCCCCGAAGACCGGCATCGCCGCGGTCTATTGCTTGAATTTGATCTGGCCGAGAACGCGATTCTGGGAGTGCATTACCGCAAACCGCTCGTCGGTTTTGCGGGCGTGGTTTTGGATAGCGCAGCAGTGCGCCAACGCGCCAACGACATCATTGAAGGCTTCGATGTGCGTCCGGCCAATCCGGATCTGCCGGCGCGCGCCTTATCGGGCGGTAACCAGCAGAAGCTGATCATCGGCAGGGAATTCAAGGTAGAACCGAAACTGCTGCTCGTGTCGCAGCCGACGCGCGGCGTGGATATCGGGGCCATTGAGTTTATCCATCGGAAGCTCGTCAGCCTGCGCGATTCAGGATGCGCGGTGTTGCTGGTTTCGGCGGAGCTGGAAGAAGTGACGTCGCTCTCGGATCGTTTGCTGATTATTCACGATGGGCGAATTGTGGGTGAAGTCGATCCGAAGGTGGCGACGATCGAAGAGATTGGGTTGTTGATGACACGCGGCCACTGAACGGATTGCGGATTGGTGATTCGTTCTTAGAGCTTTGAGCTTTGTGCTTTGTACTTTGTACTTTGAGCCTGGTCTCACGTGATCGTTGTTAACTGTAGGCCCAAGTCAAAGTACCAAGTTCAAAGTACAAAGTTCTAAACCGATTTCAGATTCAAAATTCAAGAAGATTTAAGACCCAAAATTAATGAACCTTCTACGCGAACTTTTGTTTCCGCTGATCGCTGTCGTCGCCGCTTTTATTGTCGGCGGCATCCTGATTCTGATAATCGGTGACAACCCGCTGCAAACTTACGCGTTGCTTTTCGGCAGCGCGTTTTCCTGGCCCGTCGGCATTGGCTACACACTTTTCTATGCCACCCCGCTGATTTTTACCGGCCTGGCCGTGTTGGTCGCCTTTCGCTGCGGACTGCTAAACATCGGCGCCGAAGGCCAGCTCTACATCGCCGCTTTCGCCACCGCCTGGGTTGGCATCACCTTCGCTAACCTTTCGCCTTGGATTTTGGTCCCGCTCTGCTTTATCGCAGCGATTGTCGGCGGCGGCGTGTGGGGCGCGATTCCGGGAATACTGAAGGCTCGCTTTGGTTCGCATGAGGTTATCAACACCATCATGTTGAACTTCCTCGCGGTGGCGCTGCTGAGTTACTTCATCCAGTATCACTACAAGGCTCCCGGCGATCCAATCATGCAATCAATTCCGATCGGCCCGGGCGCGCACATCGCACGCCTGGGAAAATTTATCCCCAGCTTCCCGTTGTTTATTCCGGTCAACCTTGCTTTCGTGCTCGCGCTGATTTGCTGCGCGCTGGTCTACATTTTTCTTTGGCGCACCAAGTGGGGTTACGAGTTGCGCTCAACCGGAACCAATCCAACGGCGGCGGAATACGGCGGCATTTCGGTACGCAAGCAGATAGTGATTGCGATGACTATCTCCGGCGCACTCGCGGGAATGGTGGGCATCAATGAAGTAATGGGATATCGCTATCGTTATTACGATGGCTTTTCGGATAACTACGGATTCACGGGGATCGCCGTGGCGTTGTTGGGGCGCAATCATCCCGTGGGCGTCATCATCTCCGCGCTGCTGTTCGCGGTGCTGCAGCGTGGCGGCATTCCCGTCGACGCCTTTACGCAGCACGTGACCAAAGACATCGTCCAGGTTTTGCAGGGAACGATCATCCTGTTTGTCGCGGCTGAGGCGTTCTTCCGCGGACCGTTTGCGAAGTGGGGTTTGCTGCGACGCTCAAAGGTGTAGTCGCGTCAATGAGGTCAGTACCACCACGCGGGGGAGTTGAACATCTGGCCGGTCGCTACGGCTCCCGGTTCTGATGGGCGTTGTATTCAGAAAAGGCAAAAAAGGAATGGCAGAAATTTTTACGATAGCGCTTATCTGGTCCACCATCAGGCTGTCTACTCCGTTGATCCTCGCGGCGCTCGGCGGTTTATTTTCAGAGCGCTCGGGTGTAATCAACATTGCCCTGGAAGGGATGATGCTCGCCGGAGCCTTCACGGCGGCGGCAGTGACCTACGCCGCCGGGAATCCTTATGTCGGATTGTTGGCGGGAATGTTCGCGGGCATGCTGATAGCGGCAATTCACGCCGTCGCCTGCATTCGTTACAAAGCCGACCAGGTGGTTACAGGAACGGCCATCAACATCCTGATGATTGGCATGCCGGCGTTTTTGAGCGGTGCGTTTTTTCTGTCGTCAGGCTCAACACCGCAAATTCCCAAAGATAACTTGATACCGTGGCTGCCGATCCTGATTGCTTTTCTGCTGGTGCCCGCCAGCTGGTACTGCCTTTACAAAACTCCCTTCGGGTTGCGTTTGCGTTCGGTGGGCGAGAACCCGGAAGCGGCGGACGCGGCCGGTGTTCCGGTCGCCCGAATGAGGTACGCGGGTGTTTTGTTGTCGGGAGTGCTCGCCGGAATCGGCGGCGCTTACCTTTCAATCGGGCAGTCGTCTCTGTTTACGCGAAACATGACTTCAGGTCGCGGCTTCATTGCCCTGGCGGCGTTGATTTTTGGCAAGTGGCGCCCGTTTCAAACACTGCTCGCGTGCCTGCTGTTTGGCTTTACCGAGGCAATTTCGATTCAGATGCAGGGCGTTGTGAAGCTGCCATCGGGAGACGACATTCCGGTGCAGTTCATTCAAATGGTGCCTTACGTTTTGACGATTGTGGTGTTGGCTGGTTTCATCGGATCGTCGCGGCCGCCGCGCGCGCTGGGCATTCCGTACCAGAAGGAAAGATGAGTTTCAGGTTTCAAGTTCCAAGTTTCAAGTTAACGCGAACTCGAAGGGAACCTGCGAAATCACAACACTTGGTCTTCTGAACTTGGAACTTGGAACTTGGAACTTGAAACTTGAAACTAGTTGATGATGACTGGCGAACGCACATCCTTATCACTCTCTGGTCGCGCCGAGGAAGCAGCGCGCGCGATACGCTCGCGCACCGCGGTGGACGCGCAGACAGCGATCGTGCTCGGCAGTGGTCTGGGCGCTTTCGCTGATGAGTTCGAAGACCGGGTGGCGTTGCCTTATCGAGAAATTCCGGGGTTCGTAACTTCAACGGCCCAGGGGCACGTCGGCAGCCTCGTCGTTGGTAAGGTTGAAGGCGTGCAAGTCCTGGCCATGCAGGGACGCGTGCATTACTACGAAGGCTACTCGCTCGAGGAGGTGACCTTTCCCATCCGGGCGTTCCACTCTTTGGGAATTCGTAACCTGATTCTCACCAATGCCGCGGGCGGCATCGATGTGCAACTGTCTCAGGGTGCGTTGATGGTCATCAGCGACCATCTGAACTTGATGGGCGTGAACCCTTTGCGTGGTCCAAACGATGATCAGTTGGGGCCGCGCTTCCCTGACATGTCTGAAGTTTACTCGCGCGAGCTCCAGGAGTTGGCAACCGAAGAAGCGCGGTCTCTCGGCGTCACGGTACGTCGCGGCATCTACGCAGCGCTCAGCGGGCCAAGCTACGAGACGCCGGCTGAGATTCACATGCTGCGTTCATTCGGAGCTGATGCCGTGGGTATGAGCACGGTGCCGGAAGCAATCGTGGCTCGGCACATGGGCATGAAAGTCCTGGGGCTTTCGTGCATCACAAACATGGCCGCCGGAATAAGCGAAGCGCCCATCAACCACGAAGAAGTTATCGAAACCGGGCAGAAGGTGCGTGAGACGTTTACGCATTTGCTGCGGCGCGTTATCTCAAGAATACAGTCGGCAGACCAGGTGCGCCGACGGGCGGAAGCATTGAGTTCATCGTGAGTTTAATCATAGGCATTTCCGGCGGTACCGGTTCAGGGAAGACAACGGTTGCAAACCGAATCCTGGAAACAGTCAGGGCGAGTGAGGTCGTCTTCATCCAGCAGGATTCTTATTATCGCAACCTTAAAGACCTGCCGCGCGATTATCGTCAGCTCGCCAATTTCGATCATCCCGACGCGCTCGATAACGACCTGCTCGTTCATCATATCCGCCGCCTGAAAGCCGGCGAGCCCATTGAGCTGCCGCTCTACGATTTCAAAACGCACAACCGTTTGAACGAAACGCGCGCGGTCGAACCTAAGCCGATCGTGATCGTCGAGGGCATACTGATCTTCGTCGATCCGCGCCTGCTCGAACAACTGGACATCAAAGTTTTTGTCGACACGCCGGATGACATTCGCTTTATCCGTCGCCTGCGACGCGACATCGCCGAAAGAGGACGCACTGTCGAGTCAGTCATCGAACAATACTTGGCCACGGTTCGGCCAATGCATATACAATTCATCGAGCCCTCAAAACGTAACGCCGACGTCATTATTCCGGAAGGTGGTCATAATCTGGTGAGCATTGATTTGATTAGTGGCAAAATTCGCGAGCGATTGGCGAGCGCCTTGACCTCGGTTGGAGGTCAACCTTGAGCGCAGAGAGTTTGGAACAGTTGCTGGAAACAGCCAAGACGGCGCGACTGCAATCAATCGCGCCGTTCTCAAATTTCCTAGTGGGCGCTGCGCTCAAAACCGCCGACGGTAAAGTCTATACCGGTTGCAACGTCGAGAGTGCGAGCTATGGATTAACGGTTTGCGCTGAGCGCGTGGCAATTTGGAAAGCGCTGTCGGAAGGCGAGCGCGACTTTATCGAACTGGCGATCGTCGCGGACACGAACACGCTGACACCGCCCTGCGGCACTTGCCGTCAAATCATCTGGGAGTTTGCGAAAAACGCGACGATCATACTGGGAAACCTTCATGACGAGTCGCAGATCGTTTCCATCCGAGAACTGCTGCCCCGGGCGTTTGACGCGCGCTTTCTCAAGAAAGCCGCCGAAGAAGCGAAACAGAGTTAGTTTGCGTTGTAGGGGCGGACCTGTGTGTCCGCCCCGCCACTTTAGCGTAACGACAACGATCGTTTAGAGGTGGGCACCGCCCGCCGGTTCAAGTCGCGTAGAAACGCGCATTTCACCCAAGGGGTAACGGCGGGCGGTGCCCGCCTCTAAACGAAACTACGGATTGGTCGAATTGATTTCTATATGTCAAAAAAAATCCTTATCCTGCTTACGCTGTTCGTCATAATCTTAACAAACGCACTACCAACTGCGGCGCAACGAAACAGGGGACGGCGCATGACCCGTGTGGATCTCATCGTGCTAAATGGCACTCTGGTAACCATGGACCGCGATCGGCGCGTCATACAGGACGCGGGCATTGCCATTGAACGCGGCCGCATCGTCGCCGTCGGCTCGAGCCGTGACATCGCGAGAATGTATACCGCGCCAGAGCGCATCGAGGCCGCCGGCAAGATCATTATCCCCGGTCTCATTAACGGCCACACACACGTTCCCATGACTTTGTTCCGGGGGCTTGCCGACGATCTCGATCTGCAGGACTGGCTCACCAAGTACATTTTTCCCGCCGAGGCAAAAAACGTTACCGAAGAATTCGTGCGCGCGGGAACGCGCCTCGGGTTAGCTGAGATGATTCGTGGCGGCACAACCACCTACTGCGACATGTACTACTTCGAAGACGCGATTGCCGACGAAACAGCGAAAGCCGGCGTACGCGGCGTGCTGGGCGAGACCGTTATCGATTTCCCGGTGGCTGATAACAAAACCAACGCCGAGGCGATGGCTTACGTCGAGCGGTTTGTGCAAAAGTGGAAGGGACACGAGTTGATCGTGCCCGCGATTGCGCCGCACGCGCCTTACACAGTTTCCGAAGAACACCTGAAGGCGATTCGCGCCTTTTCCGACCGCACCGGCGCGCCTATCGTCACCCATATTTCCGAAACCAAAAGAGAAGTCGACGACAGCATCAAAGCGAAGGGCGCAAGTCCGGTCGACTATCTGGCTCGCATCGGCTTCCTGAATGATCGCGTGATTGGCGCGCACCTGGTTTGGCCCAGCGATGAGGAGATTCAAATACTCAAACGCGAGGGCGTGGGCGTGGTTCACAATCCGCAGTCCAACATGAAACTGGCCTCGGGCGTGGCTCCGGTTCCGAAGATGATGGCTGCGGGATTGAGAGTGGGATTGGGTACAGACGGCGCGGCGTCGAATAACGATCTGAGTATGTGGGAAGAAATGGACACGACTGCCAAACTGCATAAAGTTTTCAGCGGCGATCCGAAAGTGATGTCTGCCGAAGAGGCGTTTTCGTTAGCGACGATTGGCAGTGCCCGGGCTTTGCACCTGGAAAAGGAGATTGGCTCGGTGGAGAAGGGAAAACGCGCGGACCTGGTAATCGTTAACCGCGATTCGTTGAATCAGATTCCGCTTTACAACGTTTATTCCGATCTGGTTTATGCGACCAAAGCGTCTGATGTCGAGACGGTGGTCATCAACGGCCGTGTCGTCATGCGCGACCGGCGACTGCTGACACTCGATGAAGCGGCGATCAAAGAAGGGGCGCGAGTTTTTCGCGAACGGATTATCAAGAGCCTCGGCAGCGCCGCACCGCCACAGTAAGTCTCTGTGCGTTCTTTGTGAACTCTGTGCCTCTGTGGTGAGTCTTTTCGTGACGATCCGTCCACCACAG
>Ga0207650_10000891_pt1 | contig 22578 bp, 20 predicted proteins | sample KBSS63metaG_FD_184325 | JGI IMG/M metagenome (GOLD analysis project Ga0207650, IMG submission 184325) | Switchgrass rhizosphere microbial communities from Kellogg Biological Station, Michigan, USA - KBS S6-3 metaG (SPAdes) (version 2) | ecosystem: Host-associated > Plants > Roots > Rhizosphere...
TCCTTTCCCGAGAGCGCCGCGAGATGACGACGGACCGTCGCTACATCACCACGCGCGAAGGTTCCGGTTAGCGCCCGCGCCGCGTTTGCAGTCTTGAGATTGGTGACTGTGCTGGCCAGCAAAGGCGCCAGAATCTCACGTGACTTCTGCTTGCTGAGGCCGCACGCTTCGAGCATCCCGGTCGCCAAATCGAATAACGAGACCAGGTGTGGTGAGGCCATCACCGCCGCCGCGTGATAGAGAGCTTTGTTTTCACTGCTGACACTGAAACTACTGCCGCCGAGCGCGCGCACGAGCGACGCAGCGACTGCCTTCGCTTTTCGAGTTCCCTCCAGACAATAGAAAGCGCCGCGCAAGGCGTCAGCCCCGGCGGCCGGAGTGCTGATTGAGACGAGCGGGTGAATCGAGCCCGTTTCAAAATGCTTTTCAGTTAACGGAGCGAGTATTTCTGAAGAGAGCGCGCCGCTGGTATGCAGGACTGTCGCGCTAGTTTCCTTCGTCAGAACTCTGCTGAGCTGTTGTGCCGTCGCCTGAATCGCGTCGTCGGGGGTAGCGACGATGATGATGTCGGCGGCAGGCAATTGGGCTAACTCGGCAGAGGTTAGCGCGCGGGGTTTTGAGCCAAGCTTACCAATTGCCGCTGCGGCTTGTTCGGCCGTTCTGCGGTGCCGTGCGACTAAAGCAACGATGGGGTAACCGCGACGACTGAGAGCAAGGGCGAGCGCCTGGCCAAGCCTGCCGGCGCCGATGATGGCGACGGACGGTTTTGATCTCATATGGGAGTTTTGCGACATCGTTGGCCAGAGAAGCTGCCCGATCGGTAAACAGCCTCAGTTACGCAGTTTCTTTGTGAACCTCGGTGTTCTCTGTGTCTTTGTGGTGAATCTTGCTCACCATGTCATCCACCACAGAGACACAGAGCACACAGAGGACGCACAGAGCTTCAAACCGGGCGCCGCCAAACCACCAGTTTGCATTACATTTCCGGGAGCGGTGCATTATAATGGCGGCAATCCCCTCGAGCGATAAGCGTATTGGATTTGTTGCCCGCGAGCCTGATTTTTCTGTAGCAGTCGTAACTCTATCCGCGACAACCAACGCAGCGCTACCGGGCATCATAGACTGCGCCCGTGAATTAGCGAAAAACAGCTTTTTGGATGTCGCGTCAGTCCCGGTTTGAGATATACCCTCAATCGATTCTTGGAAGGATTTTCCCCAGAACTCTTTTCCGTCAAGCTCTTTCGAAAGTCTGGAGGTCTTCAAGATGAATAGCTTCTCCCGCCTCGTCACTGCCCTGCTGCTGGCTTCGTCGCTGCTGGCCGGGTCTGTGGCCAGCTTCGGCCAAACGTCCACTTCGACTCCGCCCGCGCAGAAACCAAGCGAAACCGCCCATAGCACTCCGGCTAAGAAAGACAATAGCCAGCCAGTGCCGACCAAGACCGCCGACTCAACTAAGCCGCTTTCGGTTAACGAAGACCCGGCCATGATCGGCAAGCGCAACATCAATAAAGGCATTATTGCCAAGATGAGCGGGTCGACTGAGAGCGAAGTTAAGCAGGGCCGCGAGCTGGCCGCGGAAGTCGATCGGCAGGCGAAGTTTGTCGATGATCCGGTTATTACGGAGTACGTAAACCGCGTCGGCCAGAACATCGTGCTCCATTCGGATGCCAAAATTCCTTTCACGATCAAAGTCATCGACTCCGACGAAGTGAATGCCTTCGCTTTGCCGGGCGGCTTCTTTTATGTGAACAAGGGACTGATTCTGGTGGCTGACAATGAGGCCGAAGTGGCAGGCGTGATGGCTCACGAAATAGCGCACGTCGCCGCCCGGCACGCGCGGGAGAACCAGACCAAAGCTAATCTGCTGCAGTACGCAGCCATGGGCGCGTCGATTTTCCTCGGCGGCATACCGGGCATGATTTATCAAAACACCGCGGGCCTCGGTCTGTTGGGCGCCTTCATGAAGTTTAGCCGCAGCGCCGAGGAAGAAGCCGACAAGCTGGGCGTTCAGTATATGTACGCCGCGGGTTACGACCCGAGCGCGATGGCGACGATGTTTGAAAAGCTGGAAGCGAAGAACAAAAAGAAACCGGGCCTGATTGCCCGCGCCTTCGCTTCGCACCCGGCGCCGCCAGACCGACGCGCGTCGGCCCAGGCCCTGGCAGCCAGGTTTCCTGAGCACGAGGAATATGTGATTAGCACGTCGGAGTTTCAGAGAGTGAAAGCGCGGCTGCTGCGACTTTCGAACGCGCGGGCTTCAACTGCCGGTGCGCTACCAGGCGCGGAAGAGGGACCGCCGGGACGCCCGACGCTCAAACGACGCCAACCGACTCCGGACGACTCGACCACGACGCCTGATGGAGGCATCGAGACGAAGCCGGCTGAGAAACAGGAACCACCGAAACTTAAGCGGAACGACGGGACCGTTAAGCCGCCGACACCGTAACTGAGTCTGGACTAGAGCAACAGAAAGGCTTCCGGGCAGCGATGCCGGGAAGCCTTTTTGCTTGAGCTGCGCCGCGGCGGCGTACGCATCCGTTGCGCCGCGGCAGCTTGCGCAGCGAAGGTAGCCAGACGTGGAACGTCTGGGTTTAGACGAGATTTTACGTGCGCGCTGGAGGCGCGCAAAGAAGTTTCTAGGCGCACTTTCAGCGCGCCGATTTAGATAACCCGCCGTTCCAGAGGTTTCACCTCTGGCTACCTTCTGAGCGCGCTGCCAGCGCGGCGCTATCGGCGTAGCAAGTTGCAGTTGCAAAACGCTAAGTCTCCAACTTGACAATCTTTACGGGCCACAGTTATTCTACCCGTTCGCTTTTTACTCGCTGAAAACAGAGATAGTTAACCATGTCAACTTACTTTCCCAGCGGCAAAGACCTCGCTGGAAAACGCAAATGGTTCGTAGTCGACGCCGCCGGCCAAACGGTCGGTCATTTGGCGTCGGAAGTGGCTTCGATTCTGACCGGCAAACGCAATCCGGCGTGGACCCCGTTCATGGATATGGGCGACCACGTGATCGTGATCAATGCGCGGCAGGCGGTGCTCAAGGGCTCGAAGGCGGAACAGAAAATGTATCGCCATCACACGCGCTATCCCGGCGGCCTGCGCGAAGTTTCCGCCGCCGATATGTTTGCCAAGCGCCCGGATCGCGTGATCTCGCTGGCGGTTCAGGGGATGCTTCCCAAGAACAAACTCGGCAAAGCGATGGCCAAGAAGCTGAAGGTTTACGCCGATGGCGAACACCCACACAGCGCCCAGCGCCCGCAGACCCACCTGCTCACCCCTCGACGATCCAAACAGGCAGAAGCGAAACAAGCCAAACAAAACCAAGGTTAAGCAGGCAGAGCTAATAAAGAGGACGACTTACTGTGGCTGATATTCATTACGGAACCGGACGAAGAAAAACCTCAACCGCGAGAGTTTATTTGCGCAACGGCAGCGGCGAATTCTTAATTAACCGCAAACCATTCGATCAGTATTTCCCGAACGAAACGCTGCGCATGATCATTCGTCAACCTTTGCAGTTGACCGAGACAGCCTCCAAGTTTGATATTTTGATCAACGTGCGCGGCGGCGGTCCCGCCGGACAGGCGGGCGCGATACGTCATGGAATTACGCGGGCCTTGTTGGAATTCAATGCTGACCTTCGTCCGGCGCTCAAGCAAGCCGGGTTGGTCACGCGCGACCCGCGCATCAAAGAACGCAAGAAGTATGGACAGAAGGGCGCACGCAAGCGCTTCCAGTTCTCGAAGAGATAAAATTTCGAATTGCGAATTTCGGAATTCGAAATTGCTTTTGTATTTGAAAACCCGATGGTTTTGATTCGTAAGCAGTAGAGTCGTCACCTGCTTGCGAGTTCTGAAATAGAAATTCGAAATTCGCATTCCGAAATTCTAAAATCCATTGCCATTACTCGGATTGGTTGCTCTTCTCAGTAAGAGCGCTGCAGTGATGGTGAGTACATTAAACCAGTTCACTGAAAAGGAGATTAAAGTTTGGTTTCGGTTACGATGAAAGAACTTCTGGAGGCCGGTGTTCACTTCGGCCATCAGGTGAGGCGCTGGAATCCGAAGATGAAGGAATACATCTTTGGCGAGCGCAACGGCATTTACATCATTGACCTGCAGAAGACTCAGCGCATGTTTCGCGACGCGCTCGGGTTTGTCAGTAACGCCATAGCAGAAGACCGGGGCAAGACCGTGCTGTTTGTCGGCACCAAGCGACAAGCGCAGGACGCGGTGCGCGAAGAAGCCGAGCGTGCCGGTCAGTATTACGTTAACCAACGCTGGCTGGGCGGCCTGCTGACCAACTTCCAAACCGTTCAAAAATCAATCAAGCGGCTCAAGGATCTCGAAGCGATGCAGACCGATGGTCGCTACGAGAAACTCACCAAGAAGGAACGCATCAAGCTAGACCGCGAACGTGAAGGTCTGAATAAGAACCTTTCGGGCATCAAATCGATGAACCGCCTGCCCGACATCGTTTTCATTATCGACGTCAGGAAAGAAGAGATCGCAGTCGCGGAAGCAAACCGGCTGGGCATTCCAATCGTGGCAGTGGTCGATACGAATTGCTCGCCTGAAGGAATCGATTACGTCATACCAGGCAACGATGATGCGTTGCGCGCCGTTCGTCTTTTTGCTTCGCGGATCGCCGATTCGATTGTTGAGGGACAACAGATCGCCACCGAGGGCGGCGTGGTTTCCCAAACGGAAGAAGGCGCGGAGACTGAGCAGGCGGCGGCAGGCGAAGGCGAAGAGGTTCCCAGCGCAGTAGAACCGACTACCGCAGAGGCAGCGGCGGAAATCCCAGTAGAAACAGCACCCGCGTCGGCAACGCCTGAACCCGCGCCGGATCAGTCAGGCGCCGAGGCTTCGACCCCGTCAGATGCGCCAGTTGGCGAGACTGCTGAAACAGTTGTAGCGGCTAGCTAAACCAGAGCAACGGATTCTTATTAAGCGGCCAGCGCAGCCTTCAAAGCGGACTTCCGCCGGGCTGCGCTTTTCAATAACCGAGTGCCTTTCTCCGCGTAGTCTCGCAGAGATTAAACTAAACCAGATTCACCCGCTTTCGCAGGTGTCTGATAAATCGGAGATTTTCATAATCATGGCAGAAGTAACAGCAGCAGCGGTGAAACAACTACGCGAGAAGACCGGCGCCGGCATGATGGAGTGCAAAAAAGCGCTGATTGAGACTGAAGGAAACGAAGAGCAAGCCGTCGAAGTTTTGCGCAAACGCGGCCTGGCCTCGGCGAAAAAACCGGGAGGCCGCATTGCCGCCGAAGGGATCGTCGGTTCCTACATTCACATGGGCGGCAAGGTGGGCGTGCTCGTTGAGATAAACTGCGAGACGGATTTTCTGGCGCGTAGTGAAGAGTTTCAGCAGTTAGTGAAAGACGTCGCGATGCATGTGGCGGCTGCGGAGCCGCGATATGTTTCGCGTAACGAAGTAGCCGCGACGGAACTAGACAAGGAAAGAGAAATCGCCCGGGCGCAAGCCAAAAACGATCCGAAGAACGCGAACAAGCCCGAGCAGGTAATCGACAAGATCGTAGAGGGCCGGCTCAATAAGTTTTACGAAGAGAACGTATTGCTCGATCAGCCTTTCGTTAAGGACCCCGCTAAAACCGTTGCGGAATTGGTGGACGAAAAGGTGGCGAAGACCGGCGAGAAGATTACCATTCGCCGCTTCATGCGATATAAGATGGGCGAAGGCTTGGAAAAGCGCGAAGACGATTTCAGCAGCGAAGTTGCCTCGATGGTAGGTTAGTCAGATCTGGCGTTCTGTAGGGGCGCACCTATGTGTGCGCCCATGGGCGGACACGTAGGTCCGCCCCTACAGAACAATTCACCCACAGCAAACCGATGACCGCCGAAAACTCAAGTTCCGCTAAAGAAGGGCTCGCTTACCGGCGCGTGCTGCTGAAGATTTCCGGCGAGGCCCTGATGGGCGAGCAGAACTACGGCATCGACGTGGATGTCGCGCGCATGGTCGGCGAGGAGCTCAAGGCCGTTCATGAGCTCGGTGTTCAGGTGGCGGTGGTAGTGGGCGGTGGCAATATTTTTCGCGGCGTCTCGATGAGCGCGGGAAACATGGACCGCTCCGCGGCTGATTACATCGGCATGCTGGCCACGGTAATGAATGCCGTTGTCCTGCAGGACGCGCTCGAGAAACTCGGCGTGCAAACGCGCGTGATGTCAGCCATCGATATCCCGCAACTAGCCGAGCCGTTCATTCGCCGCCGCGCAGTTCGTCACCTCGAAAAAAATCGTATCGTGATCTTCGCCGCCGGTACCGGTAATCCCTACTTCACTACCGATTCGGCAGCTGCCCTGCGCGCTCTCGAAATCAAAGCCGACATTATTCTCAAGGCGACAAAAGTTGAAGGCGTCTACACCGCCGACCCAATGAAAGATGCAGACGCGGTTCGTTATGATTCGATCACCTACCAACAGGTGCTCGAACAACAACTGAAGGTGATGGACGCCTCGGCGATCTCGCTTTGTATGGACAATAATCTGCCGATAGTTGTTTTCAACATGCGCCAGGCCGGCAACATTACCAGAGTTGTCAGCGGCGAGCCGGGCGTCGGCACCAGAGTTTGGGTCGGGAAATAAGGTTTCAAGTTTCAAGTTTGGATTGCGACAAGCAGTTCAGAGTTCAACCTTTAGGTTGTGGTACGGGCGGAAAACGCAAGCTGAAGCTTGAACTCTGAACCGCTTGACGCAACTCGGAGCTTGAAGGGCAAAACTTGAAACCTGGAACCTGAAACTTGAAACTACTTTTCGGAGCTTGATCATGAGCGAGCAGGACGTAATCAAAGAGACAAAGCCGCGGATGGATACGGTCATCGAAGACTTTCGCCGCAAACTGGCGACGGTGCGCACCGGGCGTGCGGCTGTCAGTCTGCTTGATTCGGTGATGGTGGATTATTACGGCACCATGACGCCGCTCAACCAGATGGCTTCGGTCCATGCGCCGGAGCCGGCGATGCTGACGGTACAGCCCTGGGACCAGACCCAGGTGGCCGCAATTGAAAAAGCGGTTCGCGCCGCGGACCTCGGCCTCAATCCTTCGAACGACGGCAAGCTGGTCCGCATCCCTATTCCCCCACTCACCGAAGAGCGCCGCAAACAACTCGCCAAGCAGGTCCACGAAATCGCCGAGGACCACCGCACCGCGGTACGCAACATCCGTCGAGACTCAAATGAGCGCCTGAAGAAGATGTTAAAGGACAAGCAGATTTCCGAAGACAACGAACGCGACGGTCTCGAGGAAGTCCAGAAACTCACCAACACCTACATCGGCAAGATCGATGAGCTCTCAAAGTCGAAAGAGCAAGACATTACCAGCGTCTAGCAGACCGGCATTCATGGCGGTCCCGGCTCGAAGCTCCGACAACTAGATCTAACCGCGGCAAACCTCAAGTTAGAACTGCATTGCATTATTGACGGCGGAGTCAGACTTCTATATTCTTTGCCCACCTCGCGATCGTTCCTGGTACCAAGGGAAGGGCTGGTCCTCAGAGCCTGCAACTGCTGCATCCTGCTGTCCCAGCCAAACACTTAACTTTTACCAGCTAAAGATGCAATCCCCATTGGACTCCATTCGGCCAGAACTCCGGCGATAGTCCGCGACCCGCCGTTGAAGAGGCTTCAAGTCTGTGGGCAGCCTGCCAAAATCTTTTCGCCACCGGTAGGAGGAGAAGGTCATGAACGAGATATTGGTGAAAGTATTTATCTTCATCCTGGTGCTGATCATGCTTATTGTTGAAGTGTTCAAGATCAGCATCACCTTCTGGGAAATCGTTATCAAGATCATAGTGCTGATCCTGCTGCTGATCATTATTGTTTGGGAGAAGCGCAGAACTCCCAACACCAGAGGTTGAGGCCGGACTCAGGACCGTCACCCGTTTCAGCAATCGCACGCTGCGCGAATATAACCAGCGCCAGATTCCAATCGGGCGAGCGTTGAAGACTGCCCAGTTGCAAGCCAGCATCGCCTCAAACACTCGTCCTCTTTTTTGTGCTGCAATTCCTTCTTCAGCTACCCGGTGACGGTGAAGTTTCGCGCAAGCCGCGTCTCTGCTCGGAAAGCAGATAACTGCGATGAATAGGAGGAACTATGTCTAATCAAATATCTGGCTGGCAAAAGGCCTCTACTATTGCAACATATCTTCAACTCATTGTTGTTGGGATTTCTTTGCTTCTTATTTTGTCTCAAGTGCGACAGCAAAAACTTCAACTTGCCCAACAGACCCTGCAGCTTGACCAGCAAGTTAAGCTAAGTCGAGCCGCAAATACACAAACACTAGTCAATCTCATTACTCCGCTGAATTTGAAAGTTACTGAGCGCGGCATGACCGAATTATGGGTCAAAGGAGACGATGGAATTGACCAGGTGGCTAACGCTAAAGAGCGAGACTTACAAAGGGAGCAGTATTGGACCCTGTTGGCAAGTTACTTAATTTTTTATGAGAACGCGTACTCGCAGTGTCTCGCCGGACTCCTCGATGAAGAAGTTTATTACGGCTGGGACAAGGATCTCGCTGGCTTCATCGAAGGACACAAGATAGCGAAACATTGGGATGAGTGGAAAGATTTGTATCGCAAAGATTTTAGCGACCACGTATCCCAGCTGATAGCGTCTCCAAGCTCGCCACTTCCCAAACAGCCGTGTCGTCCATAGAAATATCCGGGCACTTCATACTGCTCACATGAATCAGCCTAAACATTCGCGCCAGCCTGGAGAAGCGGACCGAAAGCGGGCGATTGAGCGCGGGCTCGCGTTTGTTTATCGAACCGCTTGCGATCGAGCGAACTTCGAGGCCTATGGATACGATTACCTTTGTTGCTTCCATTGCATCGCCTCGACATCGAAAGATTTGAACCTGCGCCGCCTGGCGCGCAAGATGGGCCAGGAAAGAGCGCTGCGTTGGCGACGAGAACACTCGCAGGTACCGGCAACCGCTGACGCGGACGCTATTGCGTATCTTGTTTTCGGCAGCTACGCGGCAGACAAGCTCGGCATACGTGATCCGGGTCTCAAGAAACAACTTCGGGAGGTGGCTGGTCGCTTCAGCGCGGAAGACTACCTGGCTTTTAATGCTGCCACTGAGGCCCCACCTGATGACGTGCCGGAAGAATGCGAGTGCGGCACGGACAATCCACGAGGGCGCAAGGCATGCCGCAGCTGCAGGAAACGATTGACGATGATGAGTCGGTATGGGGTCTGGCTTGATGCACTAATTACAAGCTACATGGGTGAACGCTATGGAGTGAGATTAGGCGCCGGTTTCGCGGATGTCATTAAGTGGCTGCCCATCATGCGTCCTTACCCTAAGTACGACGACGGAAATAACCCTGACTTTTGGTGGGCCATATACGCGGTAACGCACGTGGTGTATACGCTGAACGATTACAGCTCTTACAGTCTTTCACCTGATTGCTTACCTCAAGAGTACGCCTTCCTAAAAAGAAATCTGCAATACGCGATTCGCATGGAAGATTCGGAAACGATGGGTGAGTTTTTGGATACGCTTAAGTCGTTTGGACTTTCTGAAGATCACCCGTTAATCGTCAAGGGCGTGACCTATCTTCTTTCGCAGCAAAACCCTGATGGCAGTTGGGGGGATTCCGGAGTAGAAGACATCTACGAACGCTACCATCCGACCTGGACCGCTATCGACGGCTTACGCGAATATCGACGATTGGGCCAACGGCTGAGTCTTCCAGGACTGAACTCGACAGGCGAGGAGCGGCCGGCTTCTAAACAGACCAAAGCGGCTGACAGGAAAATGAAGAGCGGGCGAGCCTCGCTGCCGACGCTACCGGCTAATTCGGCATCGCGAAAACGTCGTCGGTCATCGCCTGGTTGAGCTTGATTTCTTTCACGTTGAACTCGGCGAAGGCCGCGCCTTGTTTCATTTCGAACCGCTCAGTAAAACTGCTGGGAATTAACACGCCTTCAACTTCTTTGAACTTCTTGTTCTCGTGCCCAAAGTTGACACCATTGTAAGTGAAGCTGTAGCTCATCACGCGTCCCGTTGCAAGGTCGACGTAAAAGTCGGTGGCATTTCCTTCAGCGTCTGCAATGCGAAAGCCCCGCGTTTTCTTTTTATCCGGCAGCGCCGTCAGCGTGTAGCCGGGCTCATCAATCCTGGTCAATAACCTCATGCCGAATTTACTCGCCGGCGCCATTTCAGCTCCCGGAAGCGAACTATAAGTCTGCTGGCCATCGAAGATCTGTTTGAAACTAAACAAGGGGCGCGCATCAACTTCCATGCGAAACTTATCGCCGGCGGTAACGAGCACAAAGCCACCGGGTAGCGATTGCGTCGAGTTTGGACCATAGAGGTCTACCGAGCCGCGCAGGATCGCACTCTTCATGGCTTTGAATTTTTCCCCGCCCTGCGCCGCGAGCGCGGCTTTCGCCAGTTCGATGGGGGTGGCTGTCGCGGTTATGGCCGTCGTGGGAATGGCTGCAGACGGAGTGTCTGCGGGCTTTGCATTCGTCTCGGCGGATTTTGAGTTGTTGCCCGTTTGGGCGTAGGCGCTGAGCAGAAGGGATGTAAGCAGCGCCAACAGAGAGAGTGATCTGATGAGAATTTTCTTCATGACGTGTTCCTTTTGTTTACAGGAAACGCAAACTGTTAGTTTGCGTTTCGCTTGATCAGAAGCGAGGCGAATACTCTGTTGAACTTAGCGTAGCAACCCACCCGGTATCGCGTGGTGGTACTGACCTCATGACCTTTAGAAGTTAAAGCGCACCTGAGCGGTAACCTTGCGGTTTCCCGCGCCACTGCCGCCACCCGCGCCGCCGCCACCGCCCGGACCACCGAAGCCGCCGAAACCGCCGTTCAATGAGAGACTCTCGCCAAAGAATGGCGAGGACAAGTTCCCCACCGGCGGCGACAGGTTCACATGGTTCAGGATGTTTTGGAAGTTCAACGAAAACTGCATGCTGTAGCGCTTCGCCTCGGCGCCGCCTCCGCCTCCCGGAGGACCACCAATGCTGGTCAGCCCGCCACCGCCGCGTGGGCCACCGCCGCCGGTCGCTCCCGGAATTCGTGGCACACCGGCAGTGCCGCCGCTACCGCCACGACCGCCGCCTCCGCCTCCACCGCGCTGTCCTCTGCCGCCGCGCTCCTGGCCTGACTGGTTACCGCCAGCTGAGGGAAGATTGCCGAAGTTCCAGGTCTTGCTGATGCGCATGTTGACGGAGAGAAATCCTGGGCCCTGTCCGAAGTTGCGCGGAATCAAAGCATCACCCGGCGCGGGTCGCAGGTTGAAGTTGCCATAGGGTGTGCAGACTATGTTCGCGCCCGGGTTATTGCAATCAACCCCGGCGGGTGCAAACGACGGACGCTCTGTGAAGAGTCGATCGCCGTTAAGATCCTGGCCCGTAGTGATGTTGAATGGCGCGCCGGTGCTGGCCACGATGAAAGGATTCAAACTCACCTGCCACCAGGGCAAGTTCAACGTGCCCGCGAAGGTGAAGCGATGCCTGACGTCAAACGCGGCGCGGCCAAACTCGCCGCTCATATCGTAAGAGTTTGCCGGAAACAGCGAACCGCCCTGACCGTCGGTATCGTTAGTCGTCTTGCTGAGCGAGTAGCTCGAGAAGAACGTCAGCGCGCGGCTGAACCGGTTATTGAATCCGATGAACAACTGGTTCTGATTAAAGCGCCCGCTTGATTCGTACTGATAAATCTCGCCGACGTTTCCATAGGGACGAACGCCGTTGGTTCCCGGAATCGGAGCGTTAACGTCGCGCGCGCGAATCACGTGCTGAATGCGAACCAGGAACACACCGGCGAACATCGTGAAACGTTTCGGCAACTGGCGCTCGACCTGCGTGCCGGCGAGATAAACAACCGGCGCCTGCAGATCGTCGGAAACGCGCCAGGTAATCTGTCGTCCCAGTGCGCTCAAGCTGCTGGTTGACGGCACGTTCGGAAACGTGTCGAGTGGCGACGCAGCGGGAGCAACATATTGTCCAGCCGCGTTATAGAGCGGCACTTCACTGACGACGAACTGTTGCTGGTTGAAGCCGTTGAAGCGATTTGCCTGCAGCGTGTTTCCTTCGTTGAACCGGTTGTAGAAAACACCACCACCGCCGCGAATAACCATCTTCGGCGGCTTCGCGCCGTTCCCGGCGCCGGGTGACCAGGCCACCGCGAGACGCGGAGCGAAGTTCAAAATGCTGTTGATGTTTGACTGTCCCTCGTAACGCAAGCCGTAGCTGAACGTCAGGTTTGGCCGGATACGCCAATCGTCCTGACCATAGATACCAAAGTCAGTCTGCGATACGCTCGCGGTGGGATCGCCGGAAGCGATACTGAACTGCGATGGACCGCCGCCCATGGCGCGAATCTCAGTCGCCGAAAGACCCAGTCGCTGACCGAGGAGGGTGCGGCGGTAACGCTCCAAACTATCGGCAAAGATTGGCTGATTGGTAATCGGTTGATTGTTTGCGTCAAGCGTCGGCACAAGCGCGCCGGTAAATGTAAACGTGCCGCCGAAGTTATTGGGATTGATGTCGGTAATCTTCACGCCGCGCACACGGCCGCCAAACTTGAAGGCGTGGGTTCCTTTGGACCAGGCGAGAAAATCCTGCAGCTCCCAGTTGTTTCGCGTGTTGGTTACGTTACCAATCTGCGAGCTGCCGCCGATGAATGAACTGCTGACGTTGAGCGCCGGCAGCGTGTTGTCTGCCAGGCTGCCGTTGCGCTGATGCGTAAACTGAAACTTGACTTCGTTAATCATAGAGGCGTTCAGCACCGCAGTTTCAGTGAGCTGAATGTTTTGCTGCGTCGACGAAGAATTGTAAGCGCGCTCCGGCAGGGAGAATCCGCCGACGCCGCTGTTCTCAGTGCTGGAATGGTTGTAGCTATAGCGAGCGATGAGCGTGTTGTTGCCGTTGATCTGAAAATCCAACCGCGGACTGAACGTAATGTTCCGGCGCGGCACGACGACGCCCAGACCAAGGTCAAACGGATTCAGGTTCGCGTCAAGGATGGTCGCCTTGACCAACTCGTTGTCGTCAATCTCGCGACGCTCAAAGTCGACGAAGTATGACGCTTTCTTCTTGACCAGTGGCCCGCCAAGATTGCCGCCATACTGCCGGACCTGAAACGGCGCGCGTTTGCGCGAAGTGGTGAAGGGATTGCGCGAGTTGAAGCTCTCGTCCTGGAAATTGAAAAACGCGCTGCCGCGAGTTTTGTCGGTGCCGGGGCGGGTCAGGATATCGATTCGTCCCGAAGGCTGATCGTTCTCCGCCGCGAAGGGGTTCTGGTTAATGCGAATTTCGCGAATGGATTCCTTGGGCGGCAGACGGCCACCGGAAAAACCATCGACAAAAATCTGCCCGCCATTTGGCCCCATCGATGGGCCGGCCAATGCCTGCAACGCCGCGGCCAACTCATCAGGATCGTCCGGCAGTGCGTCGAGATCCTTGCCGGTGATTAGCGTTTGGTTCGCGTTGTTGGTTGATTCGGTGCTTAGCGGCGTCTCGGCGGCGATGGTTACTTTTTGCTCTTCAATCGTAACCTTCAGCGTCAGGTCGAGCGATTCGCGCGCGCCCGCTTTGAGGTCGACTTCGGTCTCGTCGGCATTGGCGAAGCCGGTGGCACTCGCCCGCACCACATACTTTCCCGGAGCCAGCCCGATGAAAACGTACGCGCCTTCCCCGTTGGTGGTCGCTGATTTTTCATCGGGCTTGGCATCGACGAGGGTGACAGTGGCCCCGACGATCGTCGCGCCCAGCTCATCTTTAATTACGCCGCGCAAACTTCCGCGCGTTTGCTGCGCAAACGAGACGGTCGCGCACAAGGTTAGCATTGCCGCGACACACAGTAGCTGCCGCAAGAAATTTCTGGAGACGTTCATAATTAGACCTGATGAATTCGAAAGTTTTCCTAAGTTAAGTAAAGCAAACTGTTAATTTCTGCTGTTTACGGCAAGCCGATGCCGAATTGAATTCCGCTTCCCAAGCCAGCCGCCGGATTTGGCGCGGTTTGACCGGCCGTCTGCGGCTGTCTGGCGGCAAGCATGTTCAGCAGCGTGTCGGCTCCGGATATCAAACTAATCGCCGTGAGCCGCGAAGGATCGGCGCCTCTGGTACTGGAAACGATGATGGTGTCGCCCACCTTAACGTCGGCCAGGGCAATTGTCGGAAGGCGTTCGAGCATCTCCTGCACGTTCATGCCGCCGCCGCCGCCCATGCGCATTCCACCGCCGCCACCGCCGCCTGAGCCTGGTCCAGCGCCCGCTCCCGCTCCCGGGCCTGCTGCTCCGCCGCCGCCTCCTCCTCCACCGGGACGAACCATCATCATGCCGCCGCCCTCACCCGCCGACGGAAACTTGCGCAGCACCGCGTCCTGCTTAACCACGATGGTGAGCGGCTGCTTGGTTTGCATGTCATTGATTTTTAACTCGCCCGTCGCCGGGTCGATGGCCGTGATCACTCCGGCGACTGTCTTGAACGATCCAGTCACAACTTTTTCGGCGGTGAACTTCGTTCCTGCCGGATCGCGTTCGCCAAGAGCGCGCAATTGATCGCCGACTTTCAACTCTTCAAACTTTGCTGTCTGCGCGTCCGCAAACTTTATCGAGTCGGGCGCATAGCGGCGCAGCTCGACCTTGTCAGACACGGGAATGATCACCGATTGCGGCCCAGCCATGGTGCGGCTGCTGATCGTGATCTCCTTTGTCTCCGGTTTGAGTGCGGTGATGATTCCAAGAATCCCGCGACGCTTCCACTCTGCCCGGTCCGCTTCCTGCTTTTTGGCAATGTCCGCTTTGGTCATGACGATCAAAGTGCGCGCGGGAACCAGCTTGTGATCGTCGGAAACTTTACCCATCGCCATTACCCGGTCGCCTTCCGCGACATCGGCGAAAGTAATCTTGGTTGCCTTGGTCAGGGTTGTTTCGCCCGGAGCCACACGCATATAGGAGGTTGCGTCGCTGAGCGTGACGGTCACGAGCGTGCCGGCGTCGGTCTTGATGATCAGCTGTTTCGCAGCGGCGTCAATCACCTTGACTTCGCCGAGGGCGCGATTAGCGCTGATGGAGGGATCGCCGGTTTGGGCAGCGGGAGCAGCAGCCGGAGTCGTCTGTGCGAGCGCACTCGACGAAGTTCCAAAGGCTAAGATTCCGGTAACGGCCAACGAGAGTGCAAAAAACGGCGCTTTCATTATTCCTCCTATTTCCCTGAGCAAGACAACGATGTATGAATTTGCGGGCTCTGGACGAGCGGGTCCCCGATATACAAACTCTGTTACGCAGCGCACGTAACGAATGTTCTTATTAACTTGGCCTGCCGGGGCGCTCCCGGCAAAAATATGCGCACGAATACCTGGGTATTCACGCGCGCTGTTCGAAAAAGTTGCACAAAATCCGCTATCGCCAAAACGGCAAGGTTTTGGATGCACGAAGGGCGGAATTAGTTCTTAGTTTTTTGGGTCCTTAGACGCGTAGCGTCGACCTGAGTTTAGCCCGGCGTTTCAACGCCGGGGTGACCTCAACCGTTTGTCCCCGTCGCGTCAGCGACGGCTGAACCGCTTTCAAGCGTCGCTAGCGCGACGCAAACATAACTCGAACTCTGACCCCGGCGTTGAAACGCCGGGCTAAACTCATATCGGCGCTACGCGTCGAAAAGCCGGAACACTCAGGTTAGGCGTGTTGCTTTCTCTTCCAGCCCACGCGGTATCGAGCGGTAAGAGCGAGGCCAAGGCTCAACACCCAAACAACTGCCACCACGAAAGGCCAGAGATAGGGCAGTGACGAAAGCATAATCCATACGACGGTGCCGAGCAGCAGGGCGACCGCCTCGGAGTTTTTGTTCTGTTTCAGCAGGCGCCGCTGGAGCCAGCGACCGGTGGCGGCATAGATCATCACGCGGCCAAACAAGCCGGCGATGAGTAGCAACAAGAGCGCAAGCAGCCCGACTACGGCGCTGATCGGTGTCGGCAGGAAACGCAGGGAAAGAATAGCCGCCGGACCAATCGCCACGACGCCAATAACCCCGATAATCGCCACGCGCAAACTCGTCAATTGCAGCCGGGCTATGCCGCGGCTGATCGTGCCGGGCATCGCCGCAGTCACGGCGAGGGAAACGATGAACCAAAAAAGAATCGCGAGAATTCGAAGCCCGATGGATCGCGCCGACCAGTGTGGCGCCAGCAGGTCGGTGGGATTGCGCACCATGTTGCGCAGTTCCTGTTCATAACCGGCGAACATGAAGATCTGAGTTCCGGGCCGACGAAGCGGCACCGCGTCAATATGTCGGTAGGTTCCGCCAATCACCATGACGTCGCCGTCAATTCTCGCGCCGGCAAGCTGAATAACAGAACCACCCACAGCTGCTACGTCGTCCTCGACGATGCCCTGCACGATTACATCGCCACCGAGGACGACAACTCCCTTTTTCGCAGTACCGTTAATCTGCACCGAGTGGCCGATGGCGTGGACGACGGTATCGTTGATTCCTTCAATTACTACCGGACTGTCGGCGGGCAACGGCTCGACCGTTGTTTGGGCGTTAACTGCTCCGGCAAGCGCGATGATAGTTGCGAAACAAATCCAGAGTGCCGCGGCTCTGCAAAGTTTATTTAGACAAAGCAGATCGAGTCGTGGCCAAAAAACATCTTCGCTGACAATTGATGCGCTGGACATGTATCTGGCGAACTGCGCCGTTATTCCATGAGGCGAGTTCGGTGGTAACGTGAAATCAGGCGGGAAAGAATGGCGATGGCGAGCACAACCAGGGAGAGACCGGCGACAGCCGCGCCGCGTGAATCCGAGATGAAGCCGCGACTAACAACTCGCGAAACCACAATGAAGCCGGCCGCTGCATTCAGGATCGTTTCGAACAGCAAACTGATAATCGCAAACACCCGCGTAGCCAGGGCTTGGGCACTGAGGACCACGGACTTGCTCGACGCGAACCCCAGCAGCGCGAAAGCTGCCAATCCCAGCACGATGCAAAAACGCAACGCCCGCTTGTGTTCAGCCGTGTCGCGCACGCCGCGCATGTCGCTCTCCGCGTGAACAGCCACAACCTGGGCGAAGTTTGGCGGCACCGCGAGATCGAAAGGACTGGCCAATACGCAGTCAAGCTCACGCATAAACAAACGCTGCGCCTGCAACTCGCCGGCGCAATGCCGGCATTCCAAAAGATGCGCTTCGAGCGCGGCGCCCACCGATGGATCGAGGTCGCCGTCAATGTAGGCGGCGATGTTTTCCCTCTCGCAGATGTAATCCCCGGTGGACATGAATGTTTGAACTAAACTCCAGTGATGCCTTTGGTCAGAAACTGTTGCCGCATCATTTCGCGCGCACGAAATAGACGGTTCTTGACTGTGCCGAGGGGGAGTCCGGTGACTTCGACAATCTCCTCGTAAGTCAGGTCCTGCGAATGTCGCAAAACAACCAGCTCGCGATAGGCAGTTGGCAGCGAACGGACCACGCACTCAATTTCCAGCCGCCGCTCTTCCCTTTCGCTCTGTTGTTCGGGACTGAGGCCGTCGCTTTCAAGCGGCAGCTCGTAGTTGTCGCCTTCGGCTCCGTTGGTGAGCGAGCGCTCGCGGCCGGAATTCCGGCGCAGGTGATCGATGGCTGCGTTATGGGCGATCTTGTAAATCCAGGTCGAGAACTTAAACTCAGGTCGATAACGCGCCAGCGAGCCGTAGATCTTGATGAAGATTTCCTGAGTCAGATCGAGTGCCGCTTCGTAATCTCCGACCATCCGGTAAACGTAACCAGATATCGGCCGCTGGTAGCGCCGGACCAGTTCCTCAAAGCCGCCTTCGAGGCCCTGCGCCGCACTGGCCACCAGGTCGCGGTCGGCGGCCGAGCTCAAACCCAATAAGCTGAAGGAAGCGGAAGTGCTCATAGTGCCTGGATATTACGTCCCAAAAAGCCTGGATGTTTCAAGTGGAAAGATCAGCAGCCGCGGATTTGCGGGGATAAACGCGAATCAGAACCGCGAGCGGTAGCGACCGGCCAATACATGCCAGCTTTGCTGATATGCGTATTGGCAAACTCGACGTTTTTCAAGTGGACTCTTTGGCCGGTCGCTACCGCTCGCGGTTCTGATCTGTGCGTTCATCCGCGCAAATCCGCGACTAATTACTGCCACGAAAGCGTCGCCAATCCCGCCGGCGCCGCGATCGAGTCGAAGTCTAGTTCGCGGGATGCCAACTGCAATCCGAGGTCTGCCGCCGCGAGCGGACGCAGGCTGGCTCCCAATGTCTCGCCGACAATCTCGCCGGCGCGTTCCCTGCTTATCAAATCGCCTACTATCAACATTCGCGACAGCTGGGCCGGTTGTTCGCGCTCACCGCCGCGGCGGTCGCGATAGAAAAGCAGCAGCCGGTGCAACTCATCTTCGCATTCCTCGGCATCGCAAATCACCGTGCGCACGATCAGCGGCTGCTTGCCGCGAAAGACGACTGCGGTAAACGCGCTTTCAGACGAACTCAATAAGAGTGCATCGCCGGCGGCCCCATTTTGGGTCAACCACTGCCCTTCGCCGATGTGGCGGGGAACGATCAACCCAGCACGCCAGCCGAGCGAATGCAGCGCATGTTCGTATTCAGCGAGCACCGCGGTGGGCGTCGCTACCACCAGATAACGATCGCGCCCCTGCGCGTCTGCCGGCAGTCGCTCGCGCGAAATTGAAAGCTCCGCGAGCGGGACTCCAAAGCCGCGTTCCATTTTCCAGGTCAACACTTCCTCGAGCTCGGCGCGCGATGAAGGAGCTGATTCGAGCGTGAGAATCAAAGTGCGACTGGCGCTTTCGGGCAACGCCACGGACCAACGCTTTTGCTGCAACAAGCCCGCGCTCGCCGCCAGATCGCGCAGCGCCGCACTCAACTCTGCCGGATCGGAAATGTTTGACTCTTCGAAGCTGGGACGGATTAAAGACTCGGGCAGGGCCATGGTGGCGGCGCGCCGCAAACTGGAAGCCCCGCCGCGGCCGCGCTCGAGCTGGACCATCGTCGCGACTCCCTTTTCAAAACCGAGAGCCGTCGCCGGATAGCGCGGGTTGACGAGTTTGCTTAAAGGGTTTGGCATTTAGGAATTTCGGATTACGGATTTCGGATTGCGGATTTGAGTCTTCAAGTGGTTGTTAACACCAATCCGCATTCCGCATTCCCCAACCCGCAATCAGTTCACCATTCATTGTAATGCGTACCGTCTGACGCCGTATCGGTGGAAGCGCTATGAATGTTTAGCAGACCCTGGCCGCCTTCAGGCAGATTTGGATCTTCGCCGACGTCAGGCGTCCAATCCGCGTTGCCGGTCATCGGGTCCTTCGGCACTTCGCGGATGTAGCCGTCGGCAACGAGGGCGTCCAGCGATTCCGGCAGCTTCTGTTTATCTGACGCGTATTGATCGATCAGGGTCCGCAGCTTGGAAAGGTCTTCGCGCAACACTGCTTCGCGAGTAGCCAGGATCGTCTTTTGATACTGCGGCAACACGATTGCCGCCAGAATTATGATGACCGTTATCACGATCATCAATTCGAGCAGGGTGAAACCCGCGCGCTTGCGCGCGAAGGGTAAGAGGTTAACGGGTAAAAGGGAAAAGACAAGCCCAGAGCTTATTCGACGTTTCCCTCTTCCCCTTTTCCCTTTTTCCCCGTATCTACCAGTCACTATACTTCTCCCCGTTCAAAGCCTTTTCTTTCGACTTCGAGTGAACGTCAAAAACATTTTCCTGCCCGCCGGTGCATTCGATGGTCGGGTCGTCGTAATTGGACAGCATGCACCAGTCACGCTCTCCCGTCATCGGATCAATCGGAATCGAACGCAGGTAAGCTTTCTTCTTGGTCGAAAGCTGACTGCCCAAAACACTGCTTGTGTCGCTGCTTCTGGTGCCGGTGCTTTCCAATCCCTGCCCACCGGCGCCTCCGGGATTGCCGCGAGGAATTACGTTCACGCCCGCGACGAGCGTTTCCAGATCCGGAGGAAAACGATCGGGGTTATCGACGCCGAAGATCGTGCAGTCCGATATGACGACCTTGCTACGCGGGTCGACCGGCGCGGGCGGGCCCGGTTGACCGGCCCCCGCCGCATTTCCAGTGCAAACGATCCCCACCGTGTCCCGATGAAACTCATCAATGGCGCTGCGAATCTGCCGTAACGCCTCGTGAAGCTGCTGCTCCTTCTGGCGCTTAACCGAAAGCTTCATCAGCGGCACCACGCCCATCGTCAGGATCGTCAGCACCGTGATGGTGATCACGAGCTCGATCAGCGTAAAGCCGCGTTCACTTCGTCGCCCAGGGCCGCTCAACTCGTGGCGCCACAGAGTGACGCGGCGACCGTAAGGCTTAACTGGCCTCACCGCATCGCCGCGTATTTGTTTTTTCAAACTTCGCTCTAGCAGGTAAATCATCTTCTTACTGCTTCACGGTCGCGCGCACCGGCATCAGCTCGACGCCAAGATCGCGCGCGTCTGTGGCGACTAAATGAGTCGACGCTTTATCAAGCAGGAGGCCGGTATCGCCCAGCCCGATGCCTTCCACGTCGATGAACAGCAAGGTCTTCGAACCAGTCATGCTGCTGAGGTTTGAAAGTGATATCAGGCAAACACCCGATGGATCGACTGACTGCGTAAAGCTCGAACCGACACCGCCGGTCGAACCTTCAGAAACAGCGCGCACCCTGACAACCTTCGGATCGAACCGGAGCGCAATGATCGCCAGCGCCAGCGGCACTTCAGACTTGACCTCGACGGCGAAGCGGCGCGTTTCACCCACTCGCATCGACTGATCGCCCGGCGCGAGAGTTAGCTGCGCGGTCCTGCCACGCATGCTGACCGGATCGAGCGTAACGTCACTGGGTTTTGCCGACAGGCTGGTTAAAGTAGCGCGCGCATCGCTGGGGACATTTGTATTCACCGCCGCCACTTCATTCGCCGCGGTGCTGCTCACGAGCGACTTCGGCGCCGGCACGAACGCCGGTAACTCTTCGGCCTGCTTCGTGTCCTTAACAACAGTCTGGCTTACAGCCTGATTCGCGGGAGGGTTTTGCGGCGCGCCCGAATTCACGGCCACAGTCTCCGCAGGCACGGCCGCAGGCGGATTGTTTACCGGAATGATGGGCACCACGTTAGGAGTCGCAGCCCGTGCGGAGGCCTCGCGTTGTTGTTTGCGCAGCTCCGCGAGCTGATCTTCGCGATCCGCTTCGCGCAGCATTGCTTCGAGCGAACCGGTGGTCGGCGACTGCAGCGTTCCACTCGGACGCATCTCTTCGTCGCGCGGCGTGACGGCCGGCGCACGCAACACGCGCGGCGTAACCGCGATCACGATATCAATGCGGCGGTTGTCATTCGTCGGTGAAGAAAACAGTCGACCCAGCACCGGAATCAAACCGAGAATTGGCAGCCCCTGGCGGCCCTGCGACGTCACGTCCTGAGCCACGCTTGCCAGCATCATGGTGCGATTATTTTGCACGCGCGCCGTACCGGTGATGGTTCGTTCAGTAAACGTCGGAGTCAGGGTGCTGGCTCCCAGCACGTCTTTCGACTCAATCGACATTTTTACCTGCACGTCCTGGTTGGGAAATACCTGGGGCGTAAACTTCAGGGTCAAGCCCGTCGGCTCATAATTAATAACGGGAAAACCGCCGGTCGGAAAACCGTTGTTGGTTGTGCCCGTGCTGGTCTGTACGCCGAAGGGATACGCCTGCGCCGTCTGCACCGGCACGCGCTGTCCGATACGCGCGCTCGACTCTTCGCCGTTGAAAGCATGGACCTGGGTCGAGGCGATCAGTTTTGTATTGTTCTTGCTCTGGAAAGCAGTCAGCACCGATGGCGGCAGCACGAAAGCTGCGGCCAGCGCCGTCGGAACACCGCCGACAATCCCCGCCAGGTTCACACCGCGACCGCCGTTGATGGTGCCGTTATCACTCAGAATTGAAACGCCCGGTGATCCGCCGAGACTAAACGTGCCATTCGATCCGGGCGTGCCGACTTGATTGCCCAGTTGCAGGAAATTTGTTTTTGAGACTTCATAAATATTGACGTCCATCACAACTTCCGCGCGGTCCTTGTCGACGCTTTGAATCAGTTCCCCGATCAAGCGGACGTTTTCCGCGGTGTCGCGAATCGTCAAGCTGTTGGTGTCTTTATCTGAAACCACGATCGTCTGCGGCCTGCCGACGGAAGGCGGTATGGCCTGGCCCACCAGGGTCTTCACCTTGTCTGGATCGCTGTTGGCGAGGAAGAAAGTGCGCAACACCAGCTGTTGATATTGTGGCCGGCGAGTTTGATCCGCGACCAGAATCGTGCGGCGGCTCAGCTTCTGGAAGAACAAGCTCTCCTGGAGAAAAATGTAATCGAGCGCCTGGGACGTGGTGACGTCTTTCAAGTTGATATCGATCGTGCGCGGCTGCACAAACGACTGGCGATCGAAAATCACGTTCAGGTTGAGTTGCTCGGCGAGACTGCGAATGAAAGCTTTCAAGTCTCCGCTGTAACTAATCACGCGCATCTCGGTGCGCGGCGGCTCAAGCGCGGCTTCCTGCGCGCTGGTCGGCGTTAGCGTGCCGGCGTCCTGAGTCTTAGCGCCGTT
>Ga0207650_10000892_pt1 | contig 22571 bp, 19 predicted proteins | sample KBSS63metaG_FD_184325 | JGI IMG/M metagenome (GOLD analysis project Ga0207650, IMG submission 184325) | Switchgrass rhizosphere microbial communities from Kellogg Biological Station, Michigan, USA - KBS S6-3 metaG (SPAdes) (version 2) | ecosystem: Host-associated > Plants > Roots > Rhizosphere...
CTTCTCACCCGGATCGGAGATCAGCATCCGGATTGGTCTCCACGTTCCGAACGGCCTGCGCGCACCGAAGATCGGCATCGGCGCCAACAACACGCGTGGCGAGCGCATCTTCGCCGTCGCGACCTACCTGTCTCCGACACCGATCTCCCGGATCGGGGAGACGTCTTCCGTTCTCGTCAGCTTCAAGCTTCCGGCCCTCTATCCGGGGCAATACATGTTCGATGCGAGCTTGTCGACTGAAGAAGGGCCGTTTCTCGACCAGGTGGACGAGGCCGCTACTTTCGAGGTGCTTCAAGACGGGTATCTGGGATCCAGTCATCCGTACTTCGCGGAGATGGGGGTCGTTCTCGTACCCAGCGACTGGTCGGTCAACGCGGTCGCGGCGTGAGTTCGTCCGGGCAGCACATGGGCGGGCCCCTGATCGAGTGGTCGGTGATGATCCCGACCTACCGGCCAGACGAGTCGCTGAAGGAGGCGTTGCTCAGCGCCTTGGCGGCACTTCACAGCGCTGGAGTCACAGCCCAGGTCGAGGTCGTCGACGACGCCTCGCCCGAGATGGACGTGTCCGAGTTGCTGCGTGGATGGGGCATCGATGGCGTCAATGTCTATCGACGCGCCGCAAACGGTGGCCTGGGAGAATGTTGGAACACCTGCATCGAGCGCTCGACCGGTGCGCTGGTCCACATCCTTCACCAGGACGATGCGGTTCATCCCGACTTCTACGCGAAGATGACCGCGGCGAGCCAGCGATATCCCACGGCCTTGATGCTCTTTTGCCGAACCCGAATTCTTGACAGCACGGGCACGTGGCTCGCGCCGCTGCAACAAGAGCAGGAAGGACTGCTGCCGGATTGGTTGGCGACTATTTGCGCGAAACAAACCGTCTACTGTCCCGCCGTCGTGGTGCGCCGTTCGACCTACGAAGCGGTTGGCGTATTCGATCCTCTTCTTCGATACATCATCGATTGGGAAATGTGGATCAGGATTGCGGCAGCGGGCCCCGTGGCATACCTGCCCGACCCTTTGGCGTCATACCGTGTGCACGACGGGTCCGAGAGCGGCCGTCTGCTCGCCGGTGGACGGATTTCCAACGACTTCGTCATCGGCATCCAGAGGATACGGAAAACGCTGTTGTCGGTGGGCCGTCGAGACTGTCTCAAGCTCGCTGTCAACTACGCCTGCGAGGTGTCGGGGGCGGTGACGTGGAGTCACGAGGCAGCCGGTAGGTCGCATATCGCTGCCAAGGAGCTCCTCATCGCCTTCAAGCACTTTTGGTGGGGCATGACGCCGTCGCTCTTTCTCAAGCATCTGAAGCGTTATCTGAAGCTTTGCCTGCAGGCCTGGCGGGAGATGCGGAGTGTTACCTAGTGAGCCGACCTTCTCCGAGTCGGCTCGGCGCTAGATAGGCACGCGCATTTGGGGATCGCCAACGATGCACGTCGCGTTCTATTCGCCCGCATGGCCTCTGAAGCACCATCCGAATGGTGTAGTGACGTATGTTCACTGGATGCGCGAGGAACTGCGCCGGCTGGGGCACCGCGTGTCGATCTTCACGACGCTTCTGGACGAGCCAGAGGCCGACGTATATGCGGTGGAGGGATCTCTCGGGCTGCGCGTTCGATCTTGGCTTCGACTCGGAGGTGACCCTACCGAGCGAAAGATCATGGAGTGGGGCCGGCTCCTTGCCGCAACCGTGCTGAGCGTCCATCGGCGCATGCCGATCGATGTCTTCGAGATGGAGGAATCGTTCGGCTGGGTGGCCGACGTTCAGGCAGCCACATCCATTCCAACGGTTGTCAAGTTGCATGGGCCGGCATTTCTTTCGCTGATAGAAGAAGAGCTCGAGACTCCACTTGCGCGAGCGAAGATCGAGCGCGAAGGGCGCGCGCTCAAGCGAATGGCATACGTGACATCGCCGGCGCGGCACACTTTGGACGAAACCATTGCCCGCTATGGGCTCACACCGGTCGTCGCCCGACACATCGACAACCCACTCTCCCTGCCGGCTACTGCGCCGCTCTGGGCGTTGGACCGCTGCGACCGCAAGCGCCTTCTCTTCGTCGGCCGATTCGACAAGCGCAAGGGTGGGGACTTGGTGCTGCGCGCCTTCGATGCTTTGGCGAAGAGCGATCACTCGCTGCAGCTTACGTTTGTCGGCCCGGACGGTGGGGTGATCGATTCACAAGGTCAGCGTCTGTCCTTCAACGACGCGCGCACGACCCTGTGTGCCGAGTCGACCCGGTCGCGGATCGACTACCGCGGGGGACTCGACCCCCACAAGATCTATCCGCTGAGAGCAGAGGCGTATCTGACCATCTTGGCATCGCGCTGGGAGAATCAGAGCTATGCGGCGCTGGAGGCGATGGCGCAGGGATGCCCGCTCGTTTCGAGCGAGGCCGGGGGGCAGAGTGAGTTTGTCGTCGATGGTTCGACGGGGCTGCTTGCCAAGACCGGGAGCGTCGACGACCTTCGACAACGCATTGCGATCATGCTGCACGACTCGCACGAGGCGGCCGAACTCGGCCGGCGCGCGCGCGACTACGTGCTCGCGCAGCACGCTCCGTCGGTCGTTGTCGCGAAGACTCTGGAAGTGTATGAAGCCGCGATCGGCATGGGCGGCAAGTAACGATGACAGGACAAGTGGCCAGTGTCTTCGTCAGCATCGTCAACTTCCGCACTGGTCAGCTGACGGTTCAATGTCTGGCGTCGCTGGCCGCAGATGTGTCTTGCCTCGGATCAGGCCGAGTCATCGTCGTCGACAACTGTTCGGAAGACGACTCGACGACGCAAATCTCGGCCGCCATCCAGGGCAACGGCTGGGGAGCATGGGCCGAGCTGCTGCCGATGCCACGCAACGGCGGGTTCGCCTATGGCAACAACGCCGCCATTGCCCGCGCTCGCCAGCTCGATCCCCACCTTGCCGCCGTCGTCCTTCTCAACCCCGATGCGGTCGTACGAGCCGGGGTGTTGGCCAGACTCATGGCGCTGCTGAACTCGCAGCCGCGCGCCGGCATCGCTGGCGCGGCGATCGAAGGACCTGGCGGCGAGCTCGTCGTCTCCGCGCATGTGATGCCGTCGCCGCTCGGAGAGCTCGAAGCCTCGGCCGGATTTGCGCCTCTCACCCGGCTCTTGTCGCGCCACGTCGTCTCGCCACCGCCGTCGAGCGTCTCGCGCGAATGCGATTGGGTATCGGGCGCCTGCATGATGGTCCGTCGCGAAGTGCTCGATGCCGTCGGGCCGCTCGACGAAGGCTTCTTCCTCTACTTCGAAGAGGTCGACTTCTGTCGGCGCGCGCACCGGGCAGGCTGGTCGTGCTGGCTCGTTGCCGACGCACGTGTCATGCATCTAGAGGGCGCTGCGACCGGCATCACAGCGGCGAGTCGTCGTCTGCCGGCGTACTGGTTCGCGTCGCGGCGGCGTTTCTTCGTGAAGGCATACGGGATCGGCGGCCTGGTGCTGGCCGACCTGCTGTGGGCGTTTGGCCGGGCGAGCCTCGTCCTGCGCCGTGCGCTCGGCCTCGGGGGACGCGGAAGGCAGGCCCAGGAACCGAGCCGAATCGCGAGCGACCTGTTGCTCGGGGATGCGCGGGCGGCGCTGAGCGGTGAGCTCATGCGCATCGCGCGCGAGCGCTGATTTGACGGCAAGCCCATCGCCGATGAGTGCTAGCGTGGGCATCGTCGTGATCGGCCGCAACGAGGCGGATCGTCTGGTCGCGTGCCTCGAGTCGATCCGACCGTCGGGCTGCCCGGTCGTTTACGTCGACTCGGGATCCACCGATGGCAGCCTCGAACGCGCCAGCGGCTATTGCGACGTCGCGATCGCGCTCGATCCGACTCGCCCATTTTCCGCAGCTCGAGCGCGCAACGAAGGGTTTCAGGCATTGGTCGCGGCGAGGCCGCAGGTGCGGTTCGCCCAGTTCCTCGATGGCGATTGCACGCTGCTGCCAGGCTGGCTGGCCGCAGCGGAACAGGCCATGGCCGCCGACCCGATGCGCGCCGTCGTGGTCGGTCCGCTGCGCGAGCGGCACCCCGAGGCTTCCGACTACAACCGCCTCTGCGCCCTCGAGTGGAAGTCGCCGGCCGGCGACCTGACCAACTTTGGCGCGCTCGGCGGCATCATGCTTGTCCGCGCCGATCTGTTTGCCCGCCTGGGTGGCTTCAACGAGCAGGTCATCGCCGGAGAGGACTCCGAGTTCGGCGTGCGCGTCGCGATGGCCGGGTTCAAGGTGACCAAGATCGGCGTCGAGATGGCCACCCACGACGCCGACATCCACCGCTTTTCGCAGTGGTGGCGCCGGGCGGTGCGCGGTGGCCACGCCATCGGTCAGCGGTTCAGCCTTCACGGCCACGAACCGATCCGCGACTGCGCACGCGAGCGGCGCAGCGTTTTGCTCTGGGGCTTGGCGCTGCCGGCGACAATAGTCGCCTTGGCACCGGTGACCCATGGCCTCTCACTGTTGCTGGCAGGCGGCTACGCGGTGTTGGGGCGGCGGATCGCCAGATACCGTCGCGGCCAAGGCGACAGTGCGGCCGATGCAAGGCTGTACGCACGATTTGTGGTGATCGGCAAGTTCGCCGAGGCCTGGGGGCTGCTGAAGTTTCATGTCAACAGAATGGTCGGTCGCTTCCGGATCATCGAATACAAGTGATCCGAGCAGAACGATGACAAGGTGCGGTCCGTGATCCGATTCAAGGTTGGTCTGCTCGGCGCGGGCTACATCGTTCAGGCGCATGCGAGGGCGCTCGCCGCGCTGGAAAATGTCCAGATGACGGCGGTATGCGACGTGTCGCAAGAGCGAGCGCGCGAGGTTGCTGCGTCCTTCGGTATCGCGCGCGTCTTCACCTCCGTCGAAGAGTTGATCGCGTCCGATTGCGACGTCGTGCACGTGCTGCTGCCGCCCTACCTGCACGAGCAGGTGACAAGGCGTCTGCTCGAGGCGGGCAAGAGCGTGCTTGTCGAAAAGCCGATGGGGCTGAGCGCCGGCGACTGCAAGGCGCTGGCCGAGCTGGCCGCCTCCCGCGGCCTGCGTCTGGGAGTCAACCACAACTTCCTCTTCACGCCCGGCTATGAGGCGATGAGGCGGGATGCCGCGAGCGGTGATCTCGGCACGCTCGACCACCTGAGCGTCAACTGGCTGTACGCGCTCGGCCTGATCCAGTTCGGTCCGTTCAACAACTGGATTCTCGGCTCGGAGGGCAACCTGCTGTACGAGCTGGGGTCCCACCTCGCTGCTTTCGCCACCGATCTGCTCGGGCCGCTCGACGATGTGGCGGCGGTCGCGTCGCAGCCGATCGATCTGCCCGGCCGCCAGCGCGTCTATCGGCACTGGAATGTCATCGGCCGCCGCGGCGGCGCGTCGGTGAGCCTCAACCTGTCGGTGGCACCAGGGCAGCCCGACCGGAGCGTCCATCTGCGTGGCTCGGCGGCGGTGGCACGCCTCGACTTCGAGCGTGACCTCTACTGGCGCGAGCGGGCGAGCAGCAACAGCGCCATGTTCGATCCGCTGCGCACCGCGCGGGCGATTGCCACCGCGATCCGCGGCCAGGGCTGGCGCAACGCCGGTCGCCAGCTGTCCTCCACCTTCACGAGGACGCCGTACAACACGGCGTTCCAGGCAAGCATCTCGAACAGCGTCGCGGCGTTCTACCGCACCTTCGCCGAAGGGCTCGATGCGCGCCTGCAGGGCAGCTTCGGGGCCGAGGTCATCCGCCTCTGCGAGCGCATCGTTGCCGCCGCTGGCGCCGAGCCGGCATCACCGCCGAAGCCGATCCTCACCCGCGATGTCGCGCCCCTTGCGCCGCCGCGCGCGCTGGTGGTCGGCGGCACCGGTTTCATCGGCAAGCGTCTGGTCGAGGCGCTCGTCAAGCGCGGCGTTGGCGTGCGGGTCATGTCGCGCAGCTTGCTCGCTGCGCGCATCGCGCTCGACGGCCTCCCGGTCGACATCGTGCCGGGCAATCACAACGACCCGGCGGCGCTCGATACGGCGCTGCGAGGCATCGACGTCGTCTATCACCTCGCCAAGTCCACGGGTCAGCGTTGGGGAGACTACCTCCGCGACGACGTCGAGCCGACGCGCGTTCTCGCGGAAGCGGCGCTGGCGCACGGCGTCAAGCGCTTCGTCTACACCGGCACGATCGATTCCTACGATTCGGCCGACGCCGCGACCGTGATCGACTCGCGCACGCCGGTCGACCCGCGCATCGCCCGGCGCAACCTCTACGCGCGGTCGAAGGCCGCGTCCGAGGCCGTGCTGCAGCGGATGCACACCGAGCGGGGCCTGCCGCTCGTGATCTTCCGGCCCGGCGTCGTCATCGGCAAAGGTAGCCCGCCGGCACACTGGGGCGTCGGCATGTTCCACTCCGACACGCGTGCGCAGCTCTGGGGCGACGGCACAAGCAAGCTGCCGCTGGTGCTGGTCGACGACGTGGCCGAGGGCCTCGCTCTGGCAATGGATGCACCCGGTATCGAAGGAAAGACCCTTCTTCTCACCGATGAGCCGCTGCTGAGCGCGCGCGAGTACGCCGACGAGGTCGCGGCGGCAAGCGCGACGCGCATCGATGCGGTGCCGACGCCGATCTGGCGCTTCTTCGCGCTCGACTTGGCGAAGGAGGCCGTGAAGTTTCTGATCCGCCATCCGAACCGGCGCGTGCCAAGCTACCGCGATTGGGATTGCCGGGCTCATCGCGCGCGCTACGACAGCAGCGAGACCCGCGACGTACTCGGCTGGAAGCCGGCGAGCACGCGTGACGCGATGGTGAAAGACGGCATCGTGTCCGCGGTCGATCACTACTTCCGCTGATGGATGCGGTGACGCACGCGGATGGGTCGGTCGGCGTCGGTGTCGGACCGGTCCGTCCCGAGGTTGCGGCGGTCGCGGTTGCCTACCTGGTCAATCAATATCCCAAGGTAAGCCACACGTTCATCCGTCGCGAGATCCAGGCGCTCGAGCAGGAGGGCGTGTCGGTGACGCGCTTCGCGTTGCGCGGCTGGGACGCGGACGTCACCGACGAAGCAGACCTTCAGGAAAGGGCGCGCACGCAGTACGTGCTGGAAGGTGGTGCGCTGCCGCTGGCGCGCGCGATAGCGGCGGCGTTTCTGCGCTCGCCCGTGCGGTTGGCGCGCGCGCTCACGCTCGCCCTGCGCATGGCACGGCGAGCGCCGCGTCCGTGGCCGTACCACCTGATCTACCTCGCCGAGGCCGCCTGGCTGTGCGAGCGACTGAGCGCCGCCGATCTCACGCACCTCCACGCGCACTTCGGAACCAACGCCGCCGAGGTCGCGATGCTCGTCCGTGAGCTCGGCGGGCCGTCCTACAGCTTCACGGTGCACGGCCCGGAAGAGTTCGATGCGCCTGCGTCGCTGCACCTGAATGCCAAGATCGAGCGCGCCGAGTTCGTCGTCGCGATCAGCTCGTTCGGGCGCAGCCAGCTCTATCGCTGGATACCCGCCGCCCAATGGCCGAAGGTCCGCGTGGTGCACTGCGGCGTCGACGCGGCATTCCATTCGGCACCTGCGAGCGTGCCGGGGAGCGCGGCTCGTCTCGTCTGCGTCGGTCGCCTGTGCGAGCAGAAGGGGCAGCTTCTCTTGCTCGACGCCGTCAAGATCGTGGTCGCCCGGGGTAGGGCCCTCGAGCTCGTCCTTGCCGGCGACGGCGAGATGCGCGAGACGATCGAAAGGAAGATCGACGCGCTCGGCCTGCGCGACCGCGTCCGCATCACGGGCTGGATTGACGGCGAACAGGTGCGCGCCGAGATCCTCGCTTCGCGTGCGCTGGTGCTGCCGAGCTTCGCGGAAGGACTCCCGGTCGTCATCATGGAGGCGATGGCGTTGCGCCGCCCGGTACTGGCCACGTTCATCGCCGGCAACGCCGAGCTGGTTCGGCCCGGCGTGGACGGCTGGCTCGTCCCCGCGGGCGACGTCCAGGCGTTGGCCGATGCGATCGAAACATGTCTCGAGACACCGCTGCCGATCCTGGCGCGCATGGGCGACGATGCGCATGACCGCGTCGTGGCGCGCCATTCGATCGCCGTTGAAGCGCGCAAGCTGGTCGATCTGTTTCGCGAGCAGGCCATGCGCGCTGCCGCGATTCCATGATGATCGCGTCGATCGTCGGCGGTGTTCTGCTCGCCGGGGCGATGGCGTTGCTCGTGCCCGTCGCGGTTTTCGCGATGCAGGTCCTCGCGGCGCGCCGGGGCGTCCTGCCGGCAACGATCGATCTGGAAGGGCACCGCCCGACGACGGCCATCTTGATGCCGGCGCACGACGAGGCCGCGGGAATCGCGGTGGCGATCGAGACGATCCTGTCGCAACTGCGCGGCGACGATCGGCTCCTTGTTGTTGCCGACAACTGCAGCGATCGGACCGCCAGCATCGCCGCGGCTTGCGGTGCACAGGTCGTCGAGCGCACCAACCCCGATCGGCGCGGCAAGGGTTACGCGCTCGACCATGGCGTGCGCCACCTGGCGGCCGCGCCACCTGCGGTGGTGATCGTCGTCGACGCCGATTGCGCGGTCGCGCCCGGTAGCGTCGACCTTCTCGCCCGCGAGTGCCTGCGGCGGGGCCAGCCCGTGCAGGCGCTCTATCTGATGCTGGCACCGTCCGGCGCCGGGCTGAGGCAGCGCATGGCCGAGTTCGCCTGGGCGGTGCGCAACCAGGTGCGCCCGCTCGGCTGGCAACGCCTGGGCGGGCCGTGCCATTTGATGGGCACGGGAATGGCGTTTCCGTGGGCGACGCTCTCGACTGCGGCGCTCGCGTCGGCGAGCATCGTCGAGGACATGCAACTCGGGCTCGACCTCGCCGCGGCCGGGTCACCGCCCTCGTTCTGCGCCGGGGCCCGCGTCACGAGCATGTTCCCGACGCAGGCCTCGGCGTCCGTGTCGCAACGCACGCGCTGGGAGCACGGTCACCTCGCCACGATCGCGTCGCGCGGGCTGCCGATGCTTTGGTCCGGCATCGTCTCGCGAAAGTTCGCGCTGGTCGGCATGGCGCTCGACCTCTGCGTCCCGCCGCTGGCGGTCCTGGCGCTATCGCTGTTCGGACTTTTCGTGGCGAGTGCGGTGCTGGCGGCATTTGGGGGCAGCGCCGCGCCGCTCGTGCTTGCGCTCGGCGAGCTCGTCTTGCTGGTGGCTGCCGTCGGTGGCGCGTGGACGCAGGTCGGGCGCCGCAGCGTATCGCTCGCGGAGTTGCTGCTGGCGCCCCTCTATGCGCTCGCAAAGATCCCAATCTACCTCCGGCTGTTCACGGCGCGGCAGCTCCGCTGGGTTCGCACGAGCCGGGACAACGGTGAAGGCTGACGCAGAATGATCGAGTCCGACGATCGCCCCGTCGCGGATTGGGCCGCCAGACGCATGGACGGTGCAGGATCCTTCACCGAGGTGGACCCGTCCGCCAGCGTTCCCGAGTGGTCGCGCGAGCACAAGTCTTTCTGGTCGTGGATGCCGTCGCGCTCACTGCTGGCGAGCATCCGCGCGTACCAGCGCATCTCGGGATCCCGTCGGCCCTGGCACGCGCTGCGACGGCGCTGGCTCGTGCTCACGCACCGCTTCTGGAGCGTGGTCACCGGCGCCGATATTCCCCTGCATTGCGGCATCGCTGGCGGGCTGCTCCTGCCCCATCCGAATGGCGTTGTCATTCACAGCGACGTCGAGATCGGCCCGAACTGCCTCATCTTCCAGCAGGTGACTTTGGGTGCGCGGCACGGCCGCGTGCCGCGCATCGGCGGCCATGTCGACATCGGCGCCGGCGCCAAGCTGCTCGGCGGCATCGTCGTCGGCGACGATGCGGTCATCGGCGCCAACGCCGTCGTGCTCGACGACGTGCCGGCCGGAGCGACCGTCATCGGCATCCCGGCCGTGGTCGTGGCCAGTCACGGCGTGCGGCCGCGGTGAGCGCGCAGGCGGTTACGAACCGGAGTGCGGGGTGGCGCTCAGCTCGCGGATGAGCGCATTCGTCTGGCGGATGTTCGCCCTTCCCGATGCGCCGAACACGATCGACTCGATCTGCGGCTGCCCGCACACATAGGCAATCGCCTCGCGCGGCGAGATCGCGCCCGACGCGAGCACCGACATCGCGATCGGCCGGAAGCGACGCCTGGCGATGGCATCCTCATAAGCCGGGATGCCGCCGCACATCCGAAAGCCGATCTTGTTGATGTTGGCGCAGACGATCGGATTGACGATACCGAGCGCGTCGAGCGAATCGAGCAGGCGCGGCACGTTCATCGTGATGTAGCCGGGCTCGGCACCGTAGCGTGCGCGGACGTGGTCGTGGAAGATTCGAAAGCACTCGTCCATGCGCAGGCCGAGGAGCAGGTCGGTGATCACGTTTTGCATGAACACGACCGGTGTGTTGAGGCCGTGGAACATCTTCATCTCGGCGTCGATCAGCATTTGCATGATCGCCTCAATGTCCTTGTTCGCGAGCGCCACGCCGCCCTTGAGCATCGCGGCGATCGCTCCCTCCTGCGGCAGGAACATGCGCAGCGCGTCGATCATTCCGTGCTCGGTGACCGCGTTGGCGTACTTGTGCGCGTACGGCATGCACGGATAGAAGCGGTAGTCCGGATACTTCTCAGGATGGGCGCGGAAGTGGTCGCAAATGTCGCTCACCCGGTCATGCGACGTGCACATGAAGGTCCGGATGCCTTCCTCGTAGGCCGCGTCGAGCACGTCGATGATGGCGCCCAGCTCCTGGAATCGCATCGACTGGCTACGCGCCTTCTCCTCGGACATGTGGTTGACGCCGAAGAACTGGTTGTCACCGAAGAGCACCCGGTCCATGGCGTGCGCGGCGAGCGGAGCGGTGGAAGGCTTCATGTGCTCAGCCGAAGATTCGCGACAGCAGGCCGGGGCGTGCCGCCGTCTTCGCCGGCACCAGTGGGCCTCCGGCCTCGGCAAGCATCATCGCGACCACGCGGTCAGCGTCCAGGGCCGAGGCGAAGGAATTGACGCCGTCGATGCGGCCTGCCTTGACGCTCGCGGCAAAGTAGTCGATCTGCGCCGAGTATTCCTCGCCGCGCAGGTAGAACCAGACCTGATCGGAGAGATCGGTGGTGTAGCGCACCGTCCAGCCGGTGCCGACACCGGGCAGGGCGGCGTGCGGCTCGCGCAAAAAGAGCTGGCACTCCTGGCGGTCCGCGGTGAGCCGGCCATTGGCGCCCCAGACGCTGATCTTGGTCGACATCTTGCGAAAGCTCTCGTCGCTCCAGTTGACGCAGAGTTGGCCGCTCGCCCCGTCGGCGAAACGAAGCGTCCCGTAGATCTCGTCGTCGACGTCGCGTGAGAAGACGCTGTTGCGAACGACGCCGTCGACGGCCGAAGGGGTCGCGACGATGAAGTTGACGAGGTCGATCGCGTGACAGGCGTAGTCGTACAGAGCGCCACCTCCCTCGTTCTTGGCCGAACGCCAGGTCGCGCCCTTGGGCCGCAGCACGACCGGCCCGTAGGCTTCGGCGCGAACGTGATGGATCGTGCCGAGCGCTCCCGACTTGACGATGCGCGCGGCTTCCTTGAACGCGCCGACGAAGCGGTAGTGGTATCCGACCTGGGTGACGAGCGACTTGGCGCGCGCGAGCTCGACCAACTCCTCGCCGTCGGCGACGTCGAGCACGAAGGGCTTCTCGCAGAAGACGTGCAGGCCCCGGTCAAGTGCCTTGCGAACCATCGGCGCATGCAGCTTCGACGGCGTCGCGACGACGATTGCGTCGAGCTGCTCGCTCTCGAGCATGCGGTCGAAGTCGCCGTAGCACTTGAGGCCGGCGTGCTTGTTCAGGATGTCGGTGAGATAGGCAGTGGCATCGCATCCGGCGACGAGATCGATGTCGGGATGGGCACGGACGATCGCCAGATGGGACAGCCCCATCTTGCCCAGCCCGACCATGGCGGTCCTGATCATGCGTCGTCCTTTCGAAAGGCGGGCGGACGATACAGGCCGAGGCCATCGAGGAGGACGAGCCAGAAGAATTCCATGTCGCGCAGATAGCGCCGCCAATAGCGCTTCGGCTCGGTGGTGATGCGATAGACCCACTCGAGGCCATTTCGCGTCATCCAGCGCGGCGCGCGAACGACCGCGTCGGCCTCGTAGTCGATGGTCGCGCCGACGCCCATGAAGACTTTCACCTTCGGCATTGCGGAGCGGTAGCGATCCATCCAGATTTCCTGCTTCGGCGCGCCGAGGCCGACGATGAGGACGGTCGCGCCCGAGTCATTGATCATTCCGATCACGTCCGCAATCTCGGCCGGATCCGTGACGAAGTTCATCGACGGGCCGTGGGCGCCGACGACTACCTGGCTGCCCTCGCGCCGGTTGATGCGCTCGCGTGCCTTCTGCGCGATACCCGGCGCCGCGCCAAGCAGGAAGACTTTCACGTCGGGATTGTCGCGGTGATAGTGGCAGAAGGTCGGGACGATGTCAGAGCCAGACACCTTCTCCTGGATTCGTCGCCCGATCCAGCCGAGCGACCAGTACACGTACTTGCTGTCGGATGTGATGAAGTCGGCCTTGCGGTAGGCCGAGAAGAATGCCGGGTTGCGCTGCAGGTGGTACAGGTGGTCAGGGTTGAGCGTGAACAGCATCCCGGCGTCGAGGCGCTGCATCAGCTCGACCATGGTTACGTCGTCGACCCAGACGTTGAGGAGGGGAGAGCGAGGCCAGGGGCGCGCGGGCGGCAACTCAGCTTCGGATCGTGACATGTCGCGGGGCTCGGTATGCGGCGTGACACCGAGACGGGCAGGGTGCGGCTTTCGCTTCGGATCGAATTTTACGTTGCGCCGGGCAACTGGCGCGGCTGCGTCGGGCAGCAGCCCGGCGTCATCGCGCACAAGTCGGCACGATGGCGCCGCCACAGGGGGCGACGACCCATCTCGACGCCGGACGGTCCCTGCCGACCGCCGCCGATACGCGCTCCTGAAGGAGCGCCGCCAAGGGCGCTACGCTCGAGTCAGGCGCCCACTCCGAGCAACATTTGGCCGTTGCCGAGGAGGTGCGCGAAGCAGTCCCGCGACGCCTGGTCGCAGTTGCGGATGAACGCCTCCATGATCTGGGGCTTCCAGCCGTTGAACCAGTCGGCGTGCAGCGAGTACCCGGCCGGAATGCTGCTGTCGTAGTTGTCGGACGCGAGTCGCCAGCGGGCCAGTGCTGCGGCATCGGTGACTGTGTATGCAAAGTTGAGCGTCACTTCCGGAAACGGCACAGGGTGGGTCGCGGGGCAGCCCCCGTTGATCGGGTAAGCCATGTGACTCTTGTGGTCCGGCGAATCAAGATGAACGCCGTCCCAGCATTGCGGGAACGACACGGTGGCCCAGATCGTGTTTCCGGTCGGACACGTCGTCGGGAGCTCGACCGTTTTGGGACCCTCCCCGGTGGCTGGGGCTAGGCAGTTGAAGATCGCGATTCCGCCGGCTGTCGGCGCGCTGGCATTTGAATCGCCGGCGATCATTCGCAGGCCTGCCGGCATCGGCTGGACAGCTGCCGGCAAGATGCCGCGATATCCGGTCTTGTAGTAGATGATCAGTGACTCCGGCTTTACCGGGGTCCCATCCCTAGTGTCGATGATGGCAGGAGCCCAATACGCTGTGCGGTTGGCCGTTCCCCCACGGCAGGTCGAGTTGCCGCTGCCGGCGATGGACGCAGCGGTCGAATTGGCGTCGACGCCCGTGTTGCCGAAGAAAGCGTGCAGGTGTGAACTACCGGGTTGACCGGGGTAGACGATGGGATCGTCAAACGCCATGTGCGAGAACTCGCACACCGTTCTGAACGCGCCGATGTCCGTATACATCGGTTGCTGCGTGGTCGGCGCGAGGAGTTCTGAGGAATAGCCGACGGATCCCTTCGGGATCTTTGCCTTGTCGACGGCGGGGACCATCGCGGTGACGGTCGTGGGGGCCGGCGCAGGCGCAGGCTCGACCGTAGGTGCGGATACAGGCGTAGGCACCTTAAGCCTATCAGAAGGCGCGGACACCGACTGCGGCGTCATCAGGGCATTCGAGGTGCTCTCGGCTCCTCCGCAAGCCCCGACGGCCGCGGCGGCGATGATGGCAAGACAACCGCTCACACGGGGGATGGTACTAGGATTCGGGGACATGAAACTCCGTGGTTGGCGAGGTCGTTTCACAGATGTGAACTCGCAACCTTGAGCGCAACCTGCATGCCACGCCTTAACGACGTTGAACGCGGCCCGAGAGGGTCAGAAAGCGGCGCATCCGTAACGGATCAGAGGAGCTGTCGTTACAGGATCGACATTCACCGCGCTGAAGGTCTCGTTCGCAAGCAGTCGTTTCCAGTTGCAACGTGGCCGCATTTCCGGACCCGATCCGCGGTCTCTCTCCTAGCGGAATTCCTCCAACAAGGAACCAACACATGGCGCTTCTCGACAAGGTCTCGTCCGGTCTGACGAAGGTCCTTCCCAAGCTGCAAAGCGACCGCGAACACGCTCAGTTCATGCGCGAGAACCTTCAGCCGATCCCGCCGAAGGTCGCCGACGACACGCTGAACAAGCCGCTTTCGATGCTCGATCCGCCGGCGATCGACTTTCGCCTGGAGTCGCAGCTCGCGCTGCTGTCGTCGTTCCAGTCCCCGGCGCATCAAGCCCTGTTTCGGGAGCTTCGCGAAGACAGGGTCATCAACAAGTTCGGCTTCGGCAGCGAAGGCGTGTCGAACACTTACTGCAATACGCCGGACGCCGAGATCTACGCCGCGATGATCCTCGATCGAAGGCCGCCGCGAGTCGTCGAAGTGGGGTCAGGCTTCAGCACGCTCGTCGCGAGAAAGGCGGTGTCGTACTCGCACTCGGATACCAAGATCGTCGTCTATGACCCGTTTCCCAGGACCGACGTCAAGCCGGCAGCCGACGAACTCAACTTGATGCCCGTCGAGCGAAGCGACCTGGCGCAGAGCGACTGGTCTCCCCGCGATCTCCTGTTCATCGACTCGAGTCACATCTGTCGGACGAGAGGCGATCTGCCGTATCTCTTCTGCAAGGTGATTCCCGCTTTGCCGGACGGCGTGTTGGTGCACGTGCACGACATCTTTCTTCCGTACGACTATCCCAACCTCTATGATCAGTGGTGTCACACCGAGCAATACTTGCTGGCATGCATGCTCTCGCATTCGCGCCGCTATCGCGTGGTCATGACCACCCACTGGTTGTCGCGTACCCAGTCGTCGGCGATGAATGCGACCTTCGGGCCGCTGGCGGGTACCGCCGCCTCGGCACCGCATCACTTCGGCTGCTCCTTCTGGTTCGAGGTGCGCAGCGCCTGAGTTTCGGGAACCGCTCGAGAGCCTAGCCCGGCTTCTCGAGATAGAGGCGCTGCATGTCGCGGAGATTCAGCGTCATCGACAGGCGATCGAGGCCGAGTCTCCTCGACGTCGCTTCGAGCGCCTTCTGGACTCCTTGACTCTTGCTCACGACGCCGAGGTTGTACAGGAGCCTGCTCAAAGTCAACGACCGCCCCACCCGATCGGTGCGGATCAGGCGAAAGCCCGCTTTCTCGGAAAGCGCCTTCAACGTCGGCGACGTGAAGAAGTAGATATGACCCTCGCACGAAAGGCTGCGTTCGCGCCGGCCGAGCAGCTTGTACATGAGGGTGTCATAGCAGGGAGTCTCCATGACCAGCGTGCCACCAGGACGAAGGACTCGCAGGATCTCTTTCAGCGTGTCGAGTGGATCGGGCACGTGCTCGATGACATGCATCATCAACACGGCGTCCATTGATTCGTCGGCGATCGCCGCCTTGGGCAAGATGGCAGGAACGACGCGCAGACCGAGCACCTTCTCGGCATGCCGCGTCAGCCCCTCGTTCGGTTCGACCCCCAGGACGCGCCAGCCATCGTCCCGGAACGAAGCCATGAGGTAGCCAAGGCCACTACCCACTTCCAGCAGGTCGCCGCGCTTCGGATAGCGTCCCGCGAGAAAGCGCCGCGTGTCGAAGTAGTCCCGAACCTGCAACGCTTCCTTGGAGAATCGAGGATCGGTGCGAATCCCGGTCACCTTCTCCACGAAGTCGGGGTCGTAGGACTCGATCTGAACGTGGTCCGGCTCAACCGATCGCGGGTTGGCGTACATCAGTCCGCAGCGGTTGCAGGTGACGATCTGGTTTCGCTGTGCCCTGCCAGCCGGGAACTGGACGGTGAAGTCGTCGGCACCGCACAGGTTGCACGCAACTTGGGTCATCGCGTTGGTCCGAACGACAAGGGGCGGTCAATGGCAAACGCATCCCGTTCGTCGAGCATTCGGAGAGCGTCCATCGTAGTCAGCCCGGTTCGGCACTTGCTTGCAATCGTCATGCCATCACCCTGATTCGCGCGGTACCTGCGCCCGCCTCTACGTGCCAACATGCCTCATTATCCGATGCTCTCCTCGGCGGTGGTGCAGGGCGGTTTTTTCGCCACTCGGCCGAAGTCGCGGGTGAGTCCTGAACGCATCTGCGGCAAACTCGTCACCCATGGCGGACTTAAAGATCCTGATCGTTGCCGACCATGCGTCTGCACGGTTCGGCGGAGAAGCAGTGCTGCCGGTCCACTATTTCCGTGAGCTGCGAGCACGCGGGCTGCCGGTCTGGTTGCTGACGCACGCACGCACGCGCGAAGAATTGGCGCAACTGTTCCCCGCAGAGGATCGGATCGTCTACATCGAAGACACGAGGTTTCATATCGCCATGTTTCGGGTCGGCCAGCACTTGCCCGATCGGGTCGGCTACCTGACGACCGGTTTCTTGTCGCGCGTGTGGACGCAGATCTCGCAGCGGCGCGTGGCACGAAGACTGGTCCGCGAACATGCCATCGATGTGATCCATCAACCGATACCGGTGTCGCCGCGAGAGCCGTCCCTGCTGTTCGGCCTCGGTGCGCCGGTCGTCATCGGACCCATGAACGGAGGGATGGAATACCCGCCTGCCTTCCGCCGGCGCGATGGCAGCTTCGAGCAGGCGCTGGTCTGGGTCGGGCGAGCCAGCGCGAGGATTTTGAACGTGCTGATGCCGGGCAAGCGACGCGCGGCGATGCTCCTGGTTGCGAACGACCGGACCCGTGCCGCGTTGGCCGTTCCGACCCGGGGGCGCGTCGCCGAACTGGTCGAAAACGGCGTCGACCTGTCGCTATGGACGCCGCGCGAGAGCGGGACCGTGACGAGCGATGTCGTCACCTTCGCGTTCATGGGACGCCTGATCCGTTGGAAGAGCGTCGAGCTGTTGCTGAAGGCTTTCGCTATCGCGTGCAAACGCGCCCCGATGCGGCTCTGGATTCTCGGCGACGGTGACGAGCGGGTTAGCTTGGAGCAGCTGGCGCGCGAGCTGTCCTTGCCGGAAGACGCAAGCGAGAACTCGGCGGCGGGGACGATCCAGTTTGCCGGCTGGTTGTCGCAACCGGACTGCAAGGCGCGATTGAATGTCGCCGACTGTCTGGTTCTGCCCAGCCTGTTCGAGTGTGGCGGAGCGGTGGTGCTCGAAGCGATGGCGCTCGGCAAGCCGGTCATCGCGACTGCCTGGGGAGGGCCGCTCGACTATCTCGACGACGAGTGCGGGATCCTGGTGCAACCGGTGTCGACCGAGGGACTGGTCGACGGCCTGGCGGCGGCCATGCTGGAGCTGGCGAGTTCGCCGGAGAAGCGCCACCGCATGGGGGCTTGCGCAGTGGCCAAGATCCGTTCGCAGTACAGCTGGAAGGGCAAGGTCGGCCAGATGATCGAGTTCTACGATGCCGCACGCCGCCCGGGCGTTCCGTCCGAGGGCAAGGGCGCGATCCATCGCGGCTGATGCGGATCCTCATCCTGAGCGACGTCTCCGGCTTCATGCCAGGTGGGGTGCCTGCTGAAACGCGAGAGCTGATTGCCGGGCTGGCGCGCCGCGGCCACGAGGTGGCCTTCGCCGGCGACGTCCCCGTCACGGCGGCCGAGCTCGCGCGCCACTTCCCGATCACGATTCCAATCGACCGCTCGCTTCGCAGGCAAGTCGCCGCGACCTTAGCCGACTTCAAGCCCGACTTTGTCCATGTGATCTGCATGAGCTCGCGCGGGGTGCTCATCCTCGCGCCCCTGCTGCGCCCGCACCGATGGGCGCTCACAGTTCATTCCGTGTCTCCCCACGAGCGCAAGTTCAAGCTCTTTCATCGCTACGAGCACCTGCACTACGCGCTGCGGTCGCTGCGCTGCCTGCCGAACAGCTTGGCGTGGCGCTGGGTCCTGAAAAGCGGCAAGGTGCCACGGGTGATCGTGCACAGCGACTTCGTCGCGCAGATCGTCGAACGCTATGGCTGCCCGGCGGACCTCATCGAGCTCGTCCCGCTGCCCTTCCTGCCACGGCCGCTCGATCGCGGGTCGGAAGCGCGGCCGTCGAACGGAGAACTGCAGCTGACCACGGTCGGCGGTCTCGCGCACACGAAGGGCCAGCACGACGTGATCAAGGCATTGCCGGACCTTGTCCGCCGCTTTCCGCGCTTGCGCTATCAGCTGATCGGCGAGATCCGGGACGACTCGTACGTCCGATGGCTGAAGCGGCTGGCGATCCAACTCGGCGTCGCCGACCGGCTGCTCTTTTCCGTGGATCTCGATGAGGACGCGAAGGTCGAGGCGCTGCGACGGGCGAACGTGTACGTCCAGCCGTCGCACGAAGAAGGCTTTTGTCTATCGTATGCCGAGGCGGCGGCGCTCGTGCCGCGACTGGTCGGGACGCGCACCGGGGCGATCGCGGCGATGAGTCGCGACGACCGCGGCGCCAGAATCGTGCCGGCGCGAGATCCTCGCGCGCTCGCCGAGGCGATCGGCGCACTGGTCGCCGTCGATCTCCCTACCGACCACATGGCCGATCGTGCCAGGCGCTTGTCGGAGCGGTTTTCCCATGAGGCCTACCTACGCGCGCACGAGGCGATCTATGCGCGTTGAAGGGACGTGCCTCTCATGACCGCCTCGGTCATCGGCATCAGCCTCGGCCACTTGTCCAGCTTCGACGCAGGGCTCGGCGAGTTCGCGCGCCGGCTCGGGGAGGGATTGGCAGGGCGGTCCGCGGCGTTCAGGGAGAACAAGCTAAGGCTCTGCTTTCACATGCCCGAGCATCTGCATGGTGCCTTCGGCCCGGAGGTGGACTACATCGCCTATCGGCCGCGCCATCGCTTCGTGCCCTGGCGCCTCGACCGCTGCGTTCTCTGGCACAACACGTTCCAGCACAACGTCACACGGCCGCCGACGGCGGTGCCGCAGCGCATGCTCACCGTGCACGACCTCAACTACCGATACGCCCGGGCAGGCCTCGGTTCGTGGCGCGATGCCCTGCTGACGCGCATCGCCATCGCGCGCAGCAACTGCCTCGTGTCGATCAGTGACTACGTCGGTGAAGACGTTCTTCGTCACATCATCGCCCGCGGTCGCCGGGTGACGATCCACAACGGCGCCACCGATCTGAGCGATGCACCGCAGCGCGCCGTCGACGGACTTGTCGGTCAGCGTTTCTTCTTCCACGTCAGCAGAATGGCACCATCGAAAAACGTCCAGTCCATCATCGGCCTCGCGCGTTCCTGGCCCGAGCGGACGTTCGTGCTCGCCGGTCCCGCCTGGGGCCACTCGAAGCAACTGCACGACGAGCTTGGCGACTCGCTGCCGAACGTGCGCGTGCTGCTCGGCATCGACGACGCGACGAAGGCATGGCTGCTCGGGCACTGCGAGGCGTTCTTGTTTCCTTCGCTTGCCGAAGGCTTCGGCTTGCCACCATTGGAGGCGATGTACTTCGGCACGCCGGTGTTCTTGTCCCGGCTCACCAGCCTGCCCGAGATCGGCGGCTCGCAGGCCGCGTATTTCGACGACTTTTCGCCGCGGTCGATGCGCGCGACCATCGAGAGCGAACTGCCGCGCTTGCAGGCTCAGCGCGACGACATCCGCAGCCGCGCGCGGCTGTTCGACTGGAGCGCCTGCATTTCGCGGTATACGCGGCTGTATGGCGAGTTGATCTCCGGGCTCGCCCCGCGCGCACGCGCCGCGGCCTGAAGTCGAGCACGGTCGCGGAGTGCGAATCGGTGAAGACTTTGCTTTTCGAGCAGTGGCAAGGCGGCCACTACTTCAACTACCTAGAGTGCCTGGCCCCTGCGCTCGCGGAGTTCTGCGATGAGGTCGTCGTCGCGGTCACCGAGCGCGCGGCCTCATCCGAGTTGTTTGCTCGACAGCTCGCTCCGCTGGCCCGGCTGGGCAACGTCCGCTTCGACACCGAGGTGCCCTTTCCGCAGGGGAGCGGGCTGGCGTTTCGGCGCCAACTCGGCACGAACGTGCTCGAGGCGATCGCCCGTCATCGACCCGACTTCGTCTTCCTTCCGTCCGCCGACGAGCAGCTGTTGGCATTGCCCTTGCTCGCGCTGTCAGGCCACCGTCGCGCCCTGCGCGGGGTGGCGATCGAGGCCGTCATCCACTACCCTTCCTATACGGCGAGCGACACTGGCCGCGAGCGTCTGGTCAGCGCCGCGCAGCGCGGGCTGCTGCGCTCCGGGGTCTTCAGCCAGCTCCATTTCGTGAACTACCTGCAGTATGAGGATGTGCAGGCGCACCGGTGGCGGTGGCAAGGCATGGCGCGCGCTGCCGGCGATCCCGTGCCACAACCGCCGCGGCTCCAGCGCCGCGCAGCTCGCTCGGCGCTCTGCCTTGATCCCGGCGGCCGCTATCTCGGCATGATCGGTGGTCTCGACAGCCGCAAATCCGTTCCGGCGACGTTGGCGGCGTTCAGGGCGGCCAAGCTGCCACTGACCGACCGATTCCTGCTGGCCGGCCAGTTGACGCCCGAGTACGCCAAACTAGTGCGCGAGGACTATGCCGACCTCGTCGGCAGCGGCAGGCTCGTCGTGCTCGATCGTTTCCTTTCAAACCAGGAGTTGGCGCAGGGGTTCGCAGCACTCGACGTGCACTGCTCCGTCTATCACCACTTCGCCGGCCTGTCGTCGCTGATGCTGAAGAGTGTCGCTGCGGGAGCGCCGGTCATCGTCGGCGATCAACCCAGCTGGGCGCGCGCGACCGTGCGTCGCTTCGGCGTCGGTCACATTGCCGACCATCGCTCGGTCGCTGGATTTGCGCGCGTCCTGACGCAAGCGCTGGACGCAAGTGACGGCGCGCCGCCGTCCGAGGCCGTCGAGCGCCTGCTGCGCTTCCACTCGCTTGCCAATTTCACCGAAGGCCTGGTCGAGCGGGCGGCGCTCGCTGCCGGACGGCCGCGGCCGGCGCCGGTGCTTCCTTGGTCGTGGGTCGTCGAGGCGCTGGCGCCCGAACGACGGCTCTTGCGTTGAGCGGCGAGTTCGCACACGCTTTGCCAAGCCGCGACATCACTTCGTAGCCAAGAAACAGCGCCGCCATGGTTTCGAATCAAACGCCGTCGGGCGCTCGCACCAGGCCCTATCGATTCGGGTTCATCCTGAACACCTCGATCGGCAACATGACGCGCTATCTCAACCTTCGCAAGTATGCAGAGCAGGATCCGGAAATCGAGCTCGTGTGGGCCCCGGTCGCCCACTACACGCCTCCCGACATGCCGAGTCGACTGCGGTTTCTGCCCGATCCGCTGTTCATGCGCGCCCGCGTCCTTCAGCAGGCGCTGCCCCTTCTGAACGAGCTGGCTTCGCTGGACGCGGTCATGATTCATCTGTTCGAAGCCGACATCCTCTGCTCGCTGCGCAGCTACCTGCGCCGCGACGCGGTTCACGTGAGCAGCACCGACGAGGCGCCGATCACCAACCGAGCGGCCTATCCGCTCTACCCGAGTGATCTGACGAAACCGGTCTGGCGGCAGAAGCTGCGCCTGGCGATCGACATGTGGCGCGTGCGCCATACCGACCTGTTCATCCCCTTTTCACGATGGGCGGCTGACATCCTCGTCACCGACTGCGCTGCGCCGAGGGATCGCGTCTACCCGATGCACGTCGGCCTCGACCTCGACCTCTGGAGTTGCCCGCCGCGCCCGCTGACGCCTGGCGGCGCCAAGCCGAAGATCCTCTTCGTTGGCACCGACTTCGTCCGCAAGGGGGGCTCATTGCTGCTTGAGGTGTTCGAGCGGCGCTTTCGGGGGCGGGCCGAGCTCCATCTCGTCACCATGCAGGCACCCAAGGATGCGCGCGAGGGTGTCTACGTGCACTCCGATTTCAAGCCGAACGACCCACGCCTGGCACGCCTGTACCAGGAGTCCGACATGCTGGTCGTGCCCACGACAGCCGATACTGGCCCGCTCTGGGTGTTCATGGAAGCCATGGCAATGCGCCTGCCGGTGATCGGCACGGACACGGGCGCCAACAAGGAACTGGTGCAGCACGGCAAGACCGGCTTGATCGTCAAGATCGGCGATGGCGCCGAGCTAGGCGCCGCGATCGAGACGTTGCTCGACGACGCCGAGCTGCGTCGCGCCATGGGTGAACGCGGTCGCGAGCTGGTCGAGTCGAGGCACAGCGCGCGGGTCAACGTTCCGCTGATCCTCGCTCGCATGAAGGACGCTGTCGACGAACGGCGCGGCGTCGACTCGAGCAGAGGCCGGCGGGGCAGCCATGCCGGCGCCTGATCGAGCGCGTCTGCGCGCGGCCGTCGTCTCGGTGCACTACTACCCCGAATATGCCGCGCAGAG
>Ga0207650_10000893_pt1 | contig 22564 bp, 15 predicted proteins | sample KBSS63metaG_FD_184325 | JGI IMG/M metagenome (GOLD analysis project Ga0207650, IMG submission 184325) | Switchgrass rhizosphere microbial communities from Kellogg Biological Station, Michigan, USA - KBS S6-3 metaG (SPAdes) (version 2) | ecosystem: Host-associated > Plants > Roots > Rhizosphere...
TGGAATATCAGCGCGGTACGTCCTCAAAGCGTCGAGAGTGCGGTCGATAGCGTCCATTCCGATTCTGGTTTTCAAATGCTTGATTTGGAAAAGCCACCGCTTATTGAATTTGTGAGCTAGAACATCCGCCCCACGATCAGAAGTCTGACCGACCAACCTGATGCCGGCGAATCCTTCATGGAGCAGGAGTCGACAAACAGCACGCTCAAAGGCCTGCCAGGTACCGTGCCTTAGGCTTTCATAGCTAATAAACACTTAGCTAGACAATCCTTTGCTGCAGGAAGCTAAGCGAGGCCCTCGCTCTTTGGAGAATAAGGGGATCTGGATCTTTGTATTCAAGGAAACGCGCCACATCCACTAGGCAATCCAGATAGATTGATCGTACGCGCTGTTGCGCTCGTTCAATCACATTTTGAGGTAGGTCTATGACAGAACTGTACGTGTCGTCCCAAAATCGTTTGTCGAAAAAACATTCTGGCGTCCTTCTGAATATTTCTACAAGCGTTCGCGGCTCCATGAAACGAATGTACTGTCCGGAAGTCTTCATCTTTCCTAGCAGTGAAATGTCAATCCCTTGGCCCAGCATGTTATCAACAACGCTCTTCTTGTGGTCCTCATCCAAATCGTCAAAGAAATCGCTTGCGCCGTCACCCAATAGATCTGGCAATCGATCCCTTAACGTGCTGAAGAATCCTTGTACGTCATTTCTGACGCGCTCTGAGCTATCTTCAAGAGTGCTAGCCCACCGATCTTTTAAGATCGACCAGGCAATCGTTGAGAGAGAATGATGACCGACATATTGTGGGCTATTTAAACGGCTATTTAACGTAAATACATATAGGGCGATTTCGGCGGCGATCGTTTGCTCTGGCCTAATTCGAAAGAGTTTGAATACTTGATGACCTTTATCCAGAAAAATGCTGATCCGTTCATCCTTAAAGGTCACCATTGGTAGCGCCTTGCTACGCAGAGGAGTGATGATTGGGCCTTGCGTTACGTAAACATCCACGTCGATTGGTGCGCTGTAGGTATCATCCGCTAGTTGAATAGAGCATCCTGGAACAGACAAATCGTCGGCCTTGTTAGAGTGCTCTAGTAGAAATTCTTTCGAAAGCGGATCAGCAGCTCCGAGGGCAGAACCACAGTCAATGCAGATCTCGGTACCGGGGCTATTAGTCCGTCTGCATATTTTGCAGGTCCACGATTCTTCGATTTCCGGGACTTGCGACTCCCCGCAATGAGGGCAACTTGAAGCGGACTGCGGAATACTCTTATTACAGCTTTCATTAACGCACGATTTCCCTATTAAGATACTTCCACAGACGTTGCAAACATCATGTTCTTTTAGGTTTTGGCTTCCACATTCGGTGCATTCGACTAGCTCTTGCACCGGTCGAGAATCAGCTTGTTCTACAAGTTTCCACCATTCAGAGTCGTCGTAAAATCCTGGTGTTCTTTCCTTAAACTTCTCATAGAGCTCCCTTTCCTTGTCGCGGCTGATACGTTTGGCTTTATCTTCTTCACTATCCCAGTACCCCATGTACATGTCGGTCTTTCCTGGGGTGCGAACGCGTCGGTATCCTTGATATAACTTAAATACTGGACTCTCATTGATTTCTCCAGCTTTTAGTTTCCCGGGCTGCAAAGGCGTGTCCCCGCGAAGGTACAACATAGCTCTCTGCCATTCCGGACTACTCCTTTGAAAATCTTGCTTCAAGAAGTCGACGGGAACATGATTAAGATGGACCTCTCCAACTATTCGCCCGTATGGACTATCGATAGGATAGTCCTTCACCATTCTCTTAAACTCGTCCACGAACTCGAAGAAGGCGCTCTTTTCGCCTATCCTGATCGCTCTTCCGTTCCGCACTAAATCAATTCCGAATTCTGTCTCATGGTCGAACCGTTGGATTCCGACCCATCCACGCACGCGCTCTTCGATCGTCCTAAGGCTTGATGAGGCGCAGGCAGGGCATGAGTTTTCACCTGAGGGTACGAGTGCCGTGCATGAGCCACATCTTTTCTGGCTACCTATTAGCTCGTCAAAATGGAAGGCAGCTGGGACGATTCCCGCCCCCCGTCGTTCCACACTTCTCGAATCAGACCATCGACAGTGTTCAAATGGTTTACAGTATTCGCCATTTATCGTTATCCGGATCTTTTGTCCTCGGAGAATCGAGGCGTATCGTCTACCAACTTCGTTTCGTACCGTCGGCATACCGTATTGAACTAGTTTTCGAATGAAGCCACTATTTGGATTTCCTTCCGGCCACCACGTCCCGATCTCGACCACGGTTCCGTGGTCAATGCCGGAAGGCTTGTCCACCAATTCGAAAGGTACTTGATAACTGCCTGATTGGGTGATCTGCTCAAGGTTTATCAAGACCTCGATCGCTCTCTCCTCCTCTTGGCGGGCCGTGAGGAAGCGAGTAACTCGTCCCAACTTCCCGGTCGAGATATTGAATCCCATGCCGAACAAGCCCAGACTATCGTAGGGGTTGTTTCCCGAAAAACCGGCACGAATTGCTTTTTCAGCCATGTCACTGGTAAGCCCAATTCCGTTGTCCCGGATTCTCAATAACCCTGCATTTTTGTTTAGCTCCGACAGGCGAGGTAGGTCGATGACAACAAGGGGATCCTGAACCGGAGTGCCTTGCAAATACGCTACATGAAAGGAGTCGATCGCATTATCGATGAGTTCGCACAATGCATCGAGAGGCTGCATCGGCGTGTGTGTAAGTGCGATTAGCACTTTTGGGTCTGGTGTCAGGTCAAAAGTTTCCATTGAATTCACCTTTGAGCACCTTCGCTATGGACTCAGCTACCGCCCTTCCCAATTTGACAGGCACACCATTGCCAATTGTTTTGAACTTGTGAGACAACGGCATTTGACGTGGAAGCACATAGGTATCGGAAACGGTTTGAATTCGTAACGCTTCTCTAACTGTTAATCTTCGGGCCTCAATAGGATGAAGATGAACTTCGTTATTCCCATAGGCGGCCGCTGGACTATAGCGCCAACGATGAAGACGCTTGAAACTCTTCCGGGAGTCATCACCTTCAGCAATGGTCTTGAATCTGCCACTTTTAGGCTCAAAGCCTTCAGTGCCGTTTGGCAGGTTTGCTGTTTCGTCTGGCTTGCAGATGTATTTTTGAACCATAAGCTCATCCGGAATTCCGGGTGGTCTTTCAGGCTCAGACCCAAAAGGCGTCTGCCCTGGCCATTCAAAGCGCTTTTTCGCATTGCTATAGCGGTCATCGAGAGGCCACGGAAACCAGTGGTCGCTCTTTAATCCTGGTAAACCATTCTCCCGGTTTTTGGGGACTAGATTAGAAGAGAACAAGAAGTCGTTGACGTTATGGGGAATCTTCAATCTTAATTCAGTTCTCAGCCAAGCGCGTCGAAAACCTACAATAAAAACACGCTCGCGATCTTGGGGAACACCTTGATCGAGAGCGTTAAGGATCTTTATGTCCAAAACATATTCCCTCTCAAGCTGCAACATTAACTGTGTCAGAAATGATCTGTGTTTACTCGTTTTCAACAAACCCGGGACGTTCTCGAAAAGAAAAAAGCTTGGGCTCAGTTCCTTTATGCGCTCCACATACACCTTGGACAACTGGCCCTTCTCTCCCTCGCTGCCTCGATTTTTTCCACCCACAGAGAAATCCGGGCATGGCGGTCCACCTATGAAGCCAAAGGTTTTTGGTCTTCCGGATTTACCGAAAGCTTCTTTCAAGATTTCTTTTGGCCCAACGTCTATGATGGAATTCTTATTGTGAATCTTCGAGTCCGACTCCGAACCAGTTAGCGAGAACATACCGTGGGTGAAACCGATTATGAACCATGGATCACACTCGTTGCGCCAGATAATATTGAACCCGGCATCCATGAAACCCATATCAAGGAAGCCCGCGCCTGTGAAGAATGACAGAACTGGTATGTTGTTCATTGAGACCGATTAAAAATAATTCAAAACTAAGAACTAGGTGAAGGGGTGCGAGCGTGTGTTATCACAAGCGGATATGAACGCAGACTACGACATTAAATCAACGACATTGAAAAACAAGCGGGTAGGTCATCTGAACGCATGAAATCAAGAGCTTTCTTCAAGCAATGTAAGTATAGCATGTTGGGCGATATCCAGCATCTCCAATGCGGCCACGCTCCTTACAAATCCGGCCGAAGGTGCACATTCTTGATGTGGGTCGCCTCCTTGCACTCAAGTATCGTCATCGCCCGATTATCAGCAATCCGACCGCGGTGACATCGGCCCCACGTGCGTCGCGCATCATGCGAAAGACTTAAGCACGAGGTTAGTGGCTGACCCCCGATTTCCATTCGGTACGCGGTCGTATACCGTTCGCGAATATGCTCGTCTGCAAGAAGTACCGGACACATTTAGTTTCGTAGGAAGCGATAACGATGCTTACAGAATGATGGGAAACGGAGTGTCAGTGCTGGTGGACAAATGGATCGGGACCGAGATAATGCGGTATTTCCACTGAGCGATGCGAAAGTAGAGGTGAGCTCGGATCTTGTTAAGTGGCGCGTTGTATGCTTCGCCCTTTAGGCGAGAGAGTATTGTGAGTCGTAGCTGTGGGGCCACGAGCTTTATAGGCGGTCTACAGTTTCTGAATTAACGGCGCGTGTGATCTGAACTGCAAGTAATCCAGAACACACGCGCCGTAGTTAGGAGTGGGAGTACCAGCGAGTGCGCTGTGGGGGCCTTCGGTGGGATCGGCGAGGACGCCGTTGACGACTTGTTGCGCCTTGGCGGCAAACGCCGTGTCGGCTTCTTCGCGCGCGTTGATGGCGCCGGTGAGTTGGTCATCGAGATCGTCGATCTGTGCGCGCGCGTCCATGGCTGGGTGGGCCGCCGTCTTGAACTGCGTGAGCGTCCGCCAAAAGATTTGGTAGGCGCGAGCGTCTCCCAGGCGCTGATCATGCGCTGAGGCAGTGGGCCGTTGGCAGTGGGCAGTGGCGGTGGCCGGCGGGCGGCGGAAAGACAGGATGTCTGCGGTCCCAGAGGGCGGTGCTTTTATGTCGAAGGTTCTGTCGCCCCTTCAGGGCGAAGATGTTTTGTTGGGGATCGATCCGGGGGTGGCGCGCGAAACGCGCTTACCCCCGGCTACTTTCTGTTGCGCTTTCAGCGCGAGGGACCGGGGCGCGCGAAGCGCGCTTACCCCCAGCTACTCTCTATCGCGCCTTCAGCGCGAAACTGTCCAGAGTTACTGCCTACCTGCTCACTCCTCACTGGCCGAGGAGGATGCTGATGCTTTTGCTATCAAGATTGGTTGTGACGACGTCTAGTTTACGATCGCCGTTCAGGTCGGCGACTGCGAGTCGCCAAACTCCGCTGCCGGTAACGAACGGCGAGCCGGGCGCAGGTTTGAAGTTACCGCGGCCGTCACCAAGCATGACGTGCACGCCTTCACCGGAGGCGGCAAGCGCGTCAAGCCGGCCATCCTGATTCACGTCCGCCAGCAACACCGCAAAAGCGCTGCGACCGAAACTGAACGGAGAGCCAGCCGCTTCCGCAAATCGACCAGCGCCGCCGAGCAACACACTCAACTCACTCTGCTCGTGATGAGTGGCGATCACATCCTGTTTACCGTCGCCATTGACGTCGCCAATCGCCGCAAACCATGGTTCACCGGTACGCAAAGGAAGTTCGCTCCGACGAAAGCCACCGCGTCCATCATTCAACAACAACGTCAACGCAAAACTCAAGGGCAGTTGTTGACGACGCATGGGACCGGTGGCAGTGGCAGTCGAGATGATGTCGGGCCGGCCGTCGTTGTTCACGTCACCCAGGGCAAGCGGATATGGACTTGGCCCAACAGCAAAGGTCGCGGGAGCTCGGGTGAAGCCGCCGCGCCCGTCGCCGTAGGCGATCGACAGATCGTTGTCTGCATTGTTGACCGTGACAAGATCAAGTTTGCGATCGCCGTTCAGATCGCCGAATGCCAAACCGTGGGTGTGCGGATGTTGGCCGTCCTTCATGACAATTGGAGAATTCGGCGCGAGAGCCAGTCCGCCTTTGCCGTCGCCGAGCATCAAGACAACTCCGTAGCTATCGTGGCTGTCCATCGCCAGATCCAGGTTGCTGTCGCCATTGACATCGCCGAGCACGATGTTACCTGGACCGTCGGGCAATGGAATGGGAGTGGAGGCGCGAAAGTCTCCGTTTGTGCCGGTTGCAAGCAGAACTGTCAACGCGCGATCTTCTGCACAGGCGACGACCAAATCAGGTCTTCCGTCGTTATTGAGATCACCGGCGACTACGTTACCCGGCCCGCAAGTGACGGGAATTGGCGAACCAGGGGCAGGGGCCAATATCTTTCGCTGGGACCCGGCGAAGTTAGTCTGGCCCGTAGTGCAGGACAGTAATCCGGCGGTCAGCACCACAGTAAGCGCTACGAAGTGATGGTAACTGTTCACATTGCTCCTTTGTATTGCTTTTAGTTATTAGACGAGCGGCAGGCCGGTTTTCTTCCATCAAATGGTTCGACGAAGCACAAAGTTGGACTCGGTAGCTACGGCTCCCCGTACGAACTGCTTCTCCCCTCTCCCGTTGGGAGAGGGGTTCGGGGAGAGGGTCTAGACGCGCCCTAAACCCCCACCCCAACCCTCCCCCAGCGGGGGAGGGAACCAAAGCAACCCCTTTTGTCGATGCTCGAGATCGAGGGCGACATCGTCGCTGCTTTCAAGCGGCAGCCACCTGGTAACCTCGTCGTTGATGGTCTTAACAATCTTCTTGCCGTTTTCGGTGCTTTCTTCCAGCTGTGTTAATGCCGGTTTCAATCCTTGCGCCAGATGATCGAGTAGCGCCAGAGCAGATGTTTTCGAAGGTGCGCGCCCGGGAAGATGTCGGCGCAGAGCGCGTGGACTTGCGGTAGCGTCGGGTAAATGTCGTGGAGTTCGTGAGCGGCCCAGGCGGCGCGCGCTTCGCGAGTTGAAAACAGGCGGCGGTGGTGAAGCAGTCTTAGGGCTACGCTCAGGGCAATCGCAGGAGGATTCGTTAACGCATCTAACACGCCGCGCGGTTGGAACAGATCGAGGATTAACAACGCGCCGCCGGGTTTCAGGGCGGCTTTCATTTTCAAGAGGATGTCGCGCAGAGGCAGATGGTGAAGCGTGGCAATGCTGGCGATGCAATCAAAGCTTTCAGGTGGCAACTCACGCTGCATTACGTCTGCAAGCTCGAAGTCGATGTTCGAGAGCGACGCGGAAGCGGCGCGCGCGAGCCGGATCATCTCGGGTGAAAGATCGAGCGCGGTGACGTGCTCAGACCTGGCCGCGAGCCGGCGCGAGAACTCACCTTTGCCGCAGCCGATCTCAAGCGCGTGCTCGCAAGGCGACGGCAAGTGACGCAGCAGGAAGTTGTGGTAGTGATCGTTGTGCAGCGAGCCGTCAGGCGAGACGAGGGCGATGCGATCGAAGTCTGATTGCAGGGACATGAAGCAGTAAGCAGTAAGCAGGAGGCAGACAAGATGTCTGCGCTCCCAGCGATCGGCGCTCCCGGTGGTCGACGCGCCTTCAGCGCGAAGCGGACAAGATGTCTGCGCTCCCAGCGATCGGCGCTCCCGGTGGTCGACGCGCCTTCAGCGCGAAGCAGACAGGATGTCTGCGCTCCCAGCTGTTTGTTATTCAGCCGCGCAGAGGCGGGCGACGGTGTCAGAGAACGGCTTAACTTCGGCGGGTGCCCGCGCGAGTTTTTGGCCGTCAGCGTCGGAGAGAATCTCGGCAGCTTTTACACCGTAGGTCTCCTTATTCAGATTGTTATCGAAAGAAATCGCAACGTTCTTGAGCAGGTTTTTCAAGTCCTTACTTTGCAGCCGGTCGTCGTCGAAAACATAGGAGAAGACGTCTGCAACCGGCACAACCTCTTTTTCCTCCGTCTTGATTTCGCCAATCGGACCCGCCACCGGCGCCTTCGCGCGGTCAAACACCACGCCTTTCTTGTCCAGCAACCAATCGGCCGACTTGTCGTTCATGAAAAGCAGTATCACGCTGAACGAGCGAGCATTGAATTGCGGGCCGATACTGAACGCAGCCATGCGAATGTAGGCCGGCGGACTCCATTTGCGGTTCGCAAAGCGGCGAGTCACCACCCCGCGACCGTCGCCAGCGCCCTCAAATATCAGTCCCACGGTTTTCATGTTGTTGATGACGGCGACGGCCACGACTCTAGAGAGCAGGGCTTTGGGAATTCGCTCGCCGGGCTTGGCCATGGCCAGCTCAAACAAGTTAGCGGCCTGCTTCGACTGCTGCACTGCCTTGAGCGGGATCGCGCGCTCGGGTTTTTGTGCAACGAGCGGAGCGATTAGAAGCGACAGCAGAACGATCGCCAAGGCGCTCAGAAATTTGTATGAAACATGAAATGGTTGATGCATATTCGGATAGCGTGTCGATTTGGGATTGCGAACGGAAATAGGCCAGAGTTCCGACTGGCCTTGTACAAAAAAGTAAATAAACATCTGAGAGTCGCCGCATCAGAACCGGGAGCGGTAGCGACCGGCCAGAGATTCAACTTGAAAAACGAAGGTTTGCAAAACGCATGAAGAGCATGTGGCCGGTCGCTACCGCTCTCGGTTCTGATGTTGAGTTCTTTTTTTGCAAAGCCTTCAGCGCGAAGCGGCAGGCAAGGATGCCTGCGCTCCCAGCGTCAACGCGCTTCGCTTTCGTTGTCGTGCCTTCAGCGCGAGGCGGCAGACAAGATGTCTGCGCTCCCAGCGTTCAGCTTACTTTTTTGCGCGGGTTTTTCTTTTCAATTTCAATCTCTTTTCCGGTGGCGCCGCGCAGCAGTGCGAGCACGTTTCGATAATTATCTTTGTGCGCCTGGATTAACACGCCGGCCTTTTTCTGATCCGCAGATTCATATTCAATACTGACGTAATGTTGTACGTTCTCATTAAGAAATCCTATCGCGGCAATAGGGCCGACCAGTATGCCCAGGGCGACCCAACGAGCGATATGCCTGGTAGCTTCGCGTCCGTAACTTATCGAAGTCACGCTTCGTGGATCGATACTTAGCTTTTGTCCATCCTTGAGTTCAAGCCGGATCTCGTCAGAAAGGATGGTGAGCTTGTTGCGCCACTCGTCTTTGTCAGTTTTGGTTTCGACGCTGCCGCCGAGGTAGCGAACGTCGAAGGCGTTACGCTGGGCCAGCGCCGGTGGCGAAGCGACGAGGCAGAGAAGAATAACAAATACGAGCTTCATAACTTGATTGGGCTTTCCTCTTACCGCGAGATTTCTTTTGCCCCTTCAGGGCGAGAATGTTTTGATGGATGTTCGATCCAGGAGTGGCGCGCGAAACGCGCTTACCCCTGGCTATTCTCTTTCGCGCCTTCAGCGCGAGGCGGCAGACAAGATGTCTGCGCTCCCAGCGATTGTCGCGCCTTCAGCGTGAAACGCGTTGCCTTCGAGAAGCGTTGCTTACCGCTTACCGCTTACCGCTTACTGCTTACTGCTTACTTCTTACTTCGGAACGCCCGGGATGATGGTGGCGTTGAAGGTTAGCCGGCGCGTACTGTGTCCGCGCTGGTCCGCGCTGGGAAGTTCCTTGGTCTTCTCCAACACGATCTTGAAGCCGGCTTCTTTCGAACCGTTCGTTACGGCGCCGCGCCAGGCGTAAGTGCCGGCCTCGCCTGCCGGTCCCTGGCCCATCGTCGTTTCCAGTTCCCTCCCTGACGGTCGGGCTTCTGCCACGGACTCTCTGCGGGCGCGCGGCGTGTCATCAACCGGCGAGGCCGTGATTGACGTTGGGGTTGAGGTTGGGGGCGGTCCAGGCTCCGGTTCGATGTCGAGTTCAATGCCAAAGCTCGCGATGCTGGCGGTGTCGGGCGTGTGCGCCGGGTCTTCGTTGTCATCGGTATCGAGTGGCGTGGAAGCGCTAAAAAAGAAAGTGCCGTTGTTACACCCGGTGAGGGTTGAGGTTTCGCCATTGCGGACGCTCACCGCCGAACACTTGCCTTTGAGTTTTGGATTAATGAAAACCTTGATCTTGAACCCGTTGCCGGTGTCGGTGTATTCAGGCACGCTGAGCGTGACGTCATCGGGACCGAGTGGACCACTGAAGTTACTGGTCGCATCGTAGCTGTCGCCGCCGGTCGAGCCTTTTACATGTCCCTGGTACGAAGTGGAGCCGGCGACATAAGCAGCGGGCGCATTCTTCAAATCCGAAAACTCCGCGTTGCCAACCTCGTTCGTTCCCATCGTGAGCCAACGCGCCGCTTCAAACTTGATGATTAACTTTCCTTCCGCCTTGCCGTCGCTGGTGGTTCCGTTGAAGGTTTCTTCATACGTGCCCTGGACGAGCAGACGCGCGGCCTGTGGTTTCGTAGCAGCAGGAGACGGCGCCGGACGGCGCTGCGGCGATGCGGTGGTGCAGACGGCGACTAGGATTAAGGTGAATAAGAAGAGTTTATGTGACATTGGGTGATTGTGTGTGTTCAAGCTAGGCAACATCAAAATAGACCTTCGTGTTTTTTCGTGATGCTGGTTCGTGTGGGTTCGTGGTTGCGATCCTCAAAGTTTGGAAAGAAACTCCAGACCACGAAATCACAAGAACAAAAGACGAACCACACGAACGTATAAATCTGATGAGTCAGCTATGTTATTGCCCAAACGAGGAACCGGTCGCTACGGCTCCCGGTTCTGAATTTGTGAAAAGCATGAAGCTCATCATTTTCTGTCGCCCCTTCAGGGCGAGGAGGTTGTTTTATCTTGATCCAGGGGTGGCGCGCGAAACGCGCTTACCCCTGGCTACTTTCTTTCGCGCTTTCAGCGCGAAGAGGCAGACAGGATGTCTGCGCTCCCAGGGTATGCGCTCCCCAATGCTCGACCCGCTTTCAGCGCGAGGGCAAGCGGATGACGTTGCCGACGCCGCGGTCGCGCAGCAGTTTGTTAAAGGCGTCGAGGTGCTGGCCCAGTATTTCGTCAAGCCGGCGTCGATGCGCGGCCAGTTGGGTCTCAAACATCGTCTTTACTTCGCGTTGCTGTGCAGTTGGTTGGAAGTCGCCGCCGGCAATTCCGTTGGCCAGGTAATTAAGTTTACTTATCAACTTTGGCGGATAACGGACCGTGTCTTGTCCCTGGCCGGTCAGCTTGCGCTGAATCAGATTGTCCTCGAGCTCGGATAGTTTCTTGTCGAGATCGTCGGCCGCGCGTTTGAGGGTTGAGTGATCATTCGCGGAAGAAGCGGGCGGGACGCCTGCGGTCCCAGTAGAAGAAGGCGAGACGCCTGCAGTGCCGGCATCAAGTAGCGCGGTTATCCCGGCGAGTTGGCTGCGGACGAGCTCGATCTCGTTGACCATATCCGCGGCGTCTTCAATGTCCTTTCTCAACTCGAACAGCAGCGCCATTTGCGCGTTGATATCCGCCTCCGTGCCTTCCGAGTTCGGATCCTTTCGAACTACGAGCGGCTGACTCGATTCAGCTCCGCCGGCCGAAAGTTTGACATTGTAAGTTCCGGGCGGCATCAGCACAGATACGCGACCACCCTCGGGCGCGAGCCGCCAGCCTTCGGCGCCGTTGCGAACTTCAGGCGCGTAGGCCGGGCTGGTGCGCAGTCGCACCTCTTTGGTTTGTTCGCCACGCAGATCCCAATAGACGCGATTGATGCCGGCGGTCTTCGTGCCATTGATGGTGCGCACCAGCTGCCCCTTCGAGTCTTCAATGCGAATCTTCACGTCGCCGCTCAGCGCCGTCTTCAGGTAGTAATTGATCGACGCGCCGTAGCTCGGATTCTGTCCGGTGGTTGGATCGTAATCGACCGCAGCGGGCTGGGCCGTATTGCGGAAACGATAAGCGGGACGGAGGGGAAACAGGTGCGCGTTCGCGTTGCGCACGTTCGCGTTCAGCTGTTGCAACGGGCCGAGGTCGTCGAGTATCCAGAAGCCGCGGCCGTAGGTAGCGATCACGAGGTCGTTAAAATTTTCCTGAACCACCAGCCAGTAAACCGGCGCGCGCGGCAGATTCGATTGCAGCGGCTCCCAGCTGGCGCCGTCGTCGAAGGAAACAAGCAGGCCGCCTTCCGTGCCGAGATACAACAAACCGGGCCGCACCGGATCTTCGCGAACGCAGTGCGCGTAGCTCAGCATCGTGTGCGGAATGCCGTTGGTGATTGCCGTCCAACTCTTGCCGTAGTTCGTGGTCTTGTAAACAAACGGATCGCGATTGTTGACCTGGTGAAAATCGACGGTGATGTAAGCCGTGCCGGCGTCGAAACGCGAAGGCTCGATGTTGCTGACCGTGCCCCAGGGCGGCAGGTTCGGAATATTTTTGGTGACGTTGGTCCAGTTGCTGCCGCCGTCGCGCGTGATCTGGACCAGGCCGTCGTTAGTGCCCGCCCAGATTAGTCCCTTTTCTTTCGGCGACTCGGCAATCGCAAAAACCACCGGCGCATACTCGACGCCGATGTTGTCGCCCGTCAGCCCGCCTGAGAATCCCTGCTTGCTTTTATCGTTGGTAGTTAAGTCGGGACTGATTAACTGCCAACTCTGGCCCCCGTCGGTCGTTTGATGAATGTATTGACTGCCGACGTAAAGCCGATTGTGATCGTGCGGCGAAATCGTGAGCGGCATGGTCCAGACGAACCGGTATTTCAACTCGGCCGCGGTTGAGCCATTCGTCTGATCCGGCCAGACCTCGACGTTGCGGCCCTGCCCGGTCGTCAGGTTGAAACGCTCGACGATGCCGCCGACGCTGCCCGAGCCCGAGGCGCTGGACCAGATGATGTTGTTGTCGACCGGGTCAGGCGTGGCCCAGCCGCTCTCGCCGCCGCCAACCGTCTGCCAGGCGCCGCGCGGAATCTGCCCGCCGCCGCGCGAGTTGCTTGGGCCACGATACGACGGGTCGTCCTGTTCGTTCCCGTAGACGAAATACGGAACGCGATTGTCGACAGTGACGTGATACATCTGCGCGATCGGAAGCTGGATGCGATGCCACGTCTTGCCGCGCGTGACGGAAATTGAAACGCCGCCGTCGTTGGCGACCGCCATGCGGTTGGCGTTCGTCGGATCGATCCACATGTCGTGGTTGTCGCCGCCGGGGCTGCTGGCGAAGCCGGAGCTCGGGCGCAGGTTTTCGCCGCCGTCAATCGAGGTGCTGAAGGCGGCCGTCAGGAAATAGGTTTCGTTTTCATTGTCAGGAGCAGCGACGACACGGAAGTAGTAATGCGTGCGGCCGCCGAGCGTGCGGTCGTAACTCACGAGGCGCCAGTTGTCGCCGCCGTCTTCGGAGCGCCAAAGTTTGCCGCGATCAGTTTCCTTGCCGTTGACCGGCACGCCGTCGCCCGTTTCGATAAGCGCGTAGATGCGATTCGGATTTGAAGGAGCGATGGCCATGGCTACCTTGCCTGTGGTCCGTGTTGGCAGTCCATGGGCGGTGATCTTTTTCCAGGTCAGGCCTTCGTCAGTCGAGCGATAAATGCCACTGCCCGGGCCGCCGCTTTCGCGCCCCCAGGTGTGAATTTCGAGCGACCACATGCCGGCAAACACATTGCGCGGGTTGCTCGGATCCATCACCACTTCCGACGCGCCGGTGTTTTCGTCTACAAACAACACGCGGTCCCAGGTCTTGCCGCCGTCGCTGGTGCGAAACACGCCGCGCTCCGGCTGCGGGCCGTAGCTGTGGCCCATGGCGGCGGCGAGCACGACGTCGGGATTCTTCGGATCGATAACGATGCGGCCGATGCGCGCGGTCTTCTCGAGGCCCATCAGTTTCCAGGTTTTGCCGGCGTCGGTAGACTTATAAATGCCGGCGCCGACGGAGATGTGACTGCGAATGTGCGCTTCGCCGGTGCCCGCCCAGATGATGTTGGGATCGGAAGGCGCAATCGCGAGCGAGCCGATCGACGAGACCGGTTGGCCGTCGAAGATCGGGTCCCAGTGAATGCCGCCGTCGGTGGTTTTCCAGATGCCGCCCGAAGCCGCGCCGACGTAATAAATGTTTGGCTGCCCGGGTATGCTGACGACGGAAGTCACGCGGTTGCCCATTGGCCCAATGTAGCGGTAACGCATCGCACCGAGGATGTCTTTGTTAGGTTCCTGGGCCTGGGCCGCTGATAGAAAACTAAGAACGACGATTACAAGCAATGCTTTTAGAAGCTTCGACATGATGGGTCTCCAGAGTGAAATGGGCTGCAGCCAGGAATTGGCCGCAGATGAACGCGGATGAACGCAGATCAGAAAATGAAGATTTTGAATCAAGGTGCGGTTCACAACCTGCGGAATTTCCGATTCGTGTGATTTCGTTGGGCTTTTGTGTGCCTTCGTGGTTCGTATTTCTCACCAGCGAGAAATACAAACCACGAACTAACACAAAATCGATAGGAAGCAACACTAATCAGAACCCTGTATTCAGTACCTTTTCAGATCCGTGCTTATCCGCGTTCATCCGCGGCTAATACTTCAACAAGCATCGCCGGTGGTAGTAAAGACTTGCAGCCACCGCCCGCGGGTTTTTTTATAGATTGCATAACCGTAAGCGTCAAAGCCGTGTTGCTGAACGAACACTTCGCCCATTCCGTCGCCGTCGAGGTCGAGTTGATCGACAAAATCAATGGCCGAGTCAAACTGTTCCGGCGGCAAACGGTAAGCCTGAAACTTTTCCAACCCCACTTTGAAATCGCCGCCCGCCGGCTCGGCGATCAGGAACAAATCGCGCCGCGCTTTGGCAGCGGTTTGAATAACGAAGCTGCCAATGATCTCAAACTTACCGTCGCCATCGAGATCCGTGGCCGTGAGGTTCGTTGTCTTGAGCAAGCGCAGCAAGGGCCGGGCAGTCTGGTGTGAACTGTAGATCCGGTTGACGAGTTTCATCACAGCGTCTCGTTCGATCTGAGTTGGCGCGCGGCGAGCGCTCGGCTTGCGGCCTAACAAATCCGAATCGGTTGCCAGGGCTGACAGGTGCGGCGGAATCTTGCCGTTGTCTTTCAAGTTCGCCTTTGCATGAATGTTGTTGCAGCCGGTATCGAAACCGGTAACGGCCGCGCTTCCAACTTCGCCGCCGCCGAAGGTGACGCGGTAATTTTTTCCGGTCGCGAAATAGTTGTTGCCAAACTTTTGTTGCGCGGCTTCGTTGTACTCAGGAATCGGTTGGCGCAGCTTCCCCCTGGTTACCAGGACCACCGCATCCATGTTGCCTTGCGCGTCTTCAGGCTCATTGCGAGAGACGACGCAGATGAGGACGGTGCCAGTCGCGGGTTTCTGAGCGGTGGCGCGTGTCGCTTGCAAAGGAACGATGAACAAAGAAACAACTGCGATCGCCAGGGCGCTTAACATCAGAACCGGGAGCGGTAGCGACCGGCCAAAAAATTCTCGTTTGATGAAGGGAGCATTGACAGACTGCTCGTTTTCCAAGTTTGACTCCTTGGCCGGTCGCTACCGCTCGCGGTTCTGATGTCGCGAGCCCGGCCTATTTACTTTTTGTGCAAAGACCGCAGAGACGCAGAGTTCGCCGAGAAAACGCAGAGGCTGAAATGATGTCGTGCTTCATCGAGATCGCTTCTGTTTCAGACGAGCCTTGAACACTGTTTCGCCGCCGGTCTCGCCTTGATGTGCTCCGCCCTGACGCGCGACAGTTGAAGGTGAATTCGATTCAGGAGTCACCGCGTCGCCGCCAATGTTTTGCGCCGAAGCGTCGCCAAACATCTTGTTCGCTTTCATGCGACCGCCACTGCGTGCCGGCGTTGCATTCTTCTCCTCGCGGTTTTGGTCCGGCGCTCCCGCCCTTCCCATCTGCTGCCCGCGCGGCTTCGCCTTCGAGCCGACGTTGTGCTGATCCTTCTTCCGTGGCATTGCCATTTCCCTCCTGTAGGGGCGGACCTGTGTGTCCGCCCTGGGCGCACACATGGGTGCGCCCCTACAACCCATTCTTAACCCTGCCTACCCGCTTCGGTCTTTCTTCTTCGGCGTGCGGTCGAGTGACCACTTCAACAGCGGCGGCGTCACCAACGTCGTAACGATCACCATGATCACAACCGCACCGAATGTAGCCGAACTGATCACGGCCTGGGGTACGCCCAGCGAATTCCGGAGCATCAGAGTCGCGCCGATGCCCGCAAAGATAAGGCCCACCTCGCCGCGCGGAATCATGCCCAAGCCAATCGCCAGTCGGTTCGTGCCTCTTTCAAGCACACCAAGCGAACATACTTGTTTCCCAATAATCGCTGCGAGCGTAAGCGCAATTGCAAAACCGAGCAAATCAAGTCGAGCAAAAAACCGCAGGTCCACTTTCATTCCCATCAAAACAAAAAAGATGGGTACCAGGACAATGCTAACCGGTTGCAGCAGTTCGCTGAGATCGCGCTCCTTGCGCGCCTGCGCCGGTTTGTAATGGACCTCGTCGAGCACCAGACCGGCGGCAAACGCACCGACGATCGGCGCCAGCCCCACCTTGGCGGAAAGCCAGGCGAACAGCAGGCAAAAAGAGATCGCTAAGGTAAGCAGTACGCCTTCGGATTTCAATCGCCCGGCGCCGCGCAGCAGACCCGGCACCACCAGTTGGCCCAGCGCGATTGCTCCAAACAGAAATACGATTGCCTTAACCGCAATTACAACGACCGCGATGACGGACAATGCGGCGCCGGAAGCGCTGGCTTTGATCGCCCCGGCGACCACCGCGAGGATTATCAGCCCGAGCACGTCGTCGATCACCGCGGCGCCGAGAATGATGCGCGCGGGTTGCGTCGCCAGTTTGCCAAGGTCTTTGAAAACGCGTGCCGTTATGCCGACGCTGGTGGCGCAAAGTGTCGCGCCGATAAAGATATGAACCAGGCGCGGCTCGTTGGGAATGAAGTAAGCAGACACCGCCCAGCCCAAAAAGAATGGCGCGATTACTCCCAGCGCCGCAACCAGCAGAGACGACCAACCCACCGCCATCATCTCTTTCAAATCCGACTGCAGCCCGACTTCAAATAGCAGAATGATCACGCCGACTTCGGCTATCGCGGCGATAACCTCATTCGTCTTGAGCGGCTCGGCCCCGCTGAAACCAAACAGCACCAGATTTCCGAGCACAATGCCGCCGATCAGTTCGCCGAGCACAGTTGGTTGTTTGAACCGCTCAAACAGTTCACCGCCAAGCTTTCCCACCAAAAGCATAACGGCGATTCCGAGCAGCACGAGTGGCTGCAGGCCGTGCGCATCTCCGGCGGCCGCAGGCGCGGCACTTTCAGCCGCCTGCAATGATCGAACACAGATCAGCAGAAGGCCCACGCTCAGGAGGGTCTTGCAGAAGAGGTTTTTCGGCTGAAACTTAGAAACGTGCATCTACACAAAGTCAACGAGGTGGTGCTGTCGGATTTGCCCCAGCGGGGCAAGATGTTTATAGCGGGTCTTGGCTCAATAATGGAAAAGTTTCGCTCCTCACGGAGCGAAGATATTGAGGAATGGTTTGTTCCTATAAACATGTCGCTCCTGCGGGCGAAGCGCCGATGCAGAAGGGCGATTATTACATATCTAATGCACGCGCGTTTTATTGTTGTTCATCGTTTGCTTCGACTGGTGTGCGCCTCTATAATGCGCCAGATTTCAAGCGGCTCAGTTTTGCAAGGGTTGCGCCGGCAGCAGCTTTGAGACGCTAAGAAATCAAACCAACTTACAACATGTCAACTCCGATTAGATGGAAAGAGCGCAGACGTGTCGCGTCTAACGCTTCGGGACGACCGCAAACGCCTCTGCGCGCTCTCGCCTTCAACCTCAGCGAGGCCGCGCGTTCAGCTTTGACCGAGCCTTTTCGCCTCACCATAGAACACCGTCAGATTAAGTTGCGGCGTTTGCCGCGCGAGCTGGACGGCTTCCGCATTGTTCAACTTTCAGACCTGCACCACAGCCCCTTCACCAGTCGGGAACAGATCGAACGCGCCATTGATACCGCCAATAGTTTGCAGCCGGACATCGTGGCGCTAACCGGCGACTATGTCTCAAAGGAACGCGAGTATGCGGCTCCGTGCGCGGAACTGCTCGGGGCTTTGCGTCCGCGACATGGCGTCTATGCGGTGTTGGGCAATCACGATCATTGGACCGACGCGGCTTTGATTACGGACCTGTTTCGCGCCGAGGGGATAACCGTTCTGGTTAACCAGGGTATGCGCTTCGAAAAGAATGGTGCGTCATTTTGGCTGGCAGGCGTGGACGATACGATGGTCGGGCTTGAAGACTTGCCACTCGCGCTCGCAGGTTCCAGTGAACACGAGTTCAAACTGTTGCTGGCCCATAACCCGATCATCTTGAGAAAAGCCGCGCGCGCTGGAGTCGATCTGGTGCTTAGCGGTCATACGCACGGCGGACAAGTAAGTCTGCGATCGGAACGCAATGCTGCAGGTCGCCCGCGTCGTCGTCTGCTCAAGGGCCTTGCTCGTCAGGGTGAAACGCAGATTTATGTTACCCGGGGACTCGGCACCGTTGTCTTGCCGGTCCGCTTTGGCTGCCCGCCTGAAGTTTCACTACTAGAACTACGAAGCGCCTGACACAGTGAATGTGAATCGCCCGGTGAATGGGTCTTAGGCCTGCTTTACTATTCACGATTTACGATTCACTATTTACTAATCGATGTCCTCCCGAATAGTCACCGTTCCGAACATGCTCACCATCTTTCGGATGGTGCTCATTCCTGTCTTCGTCACGCTCCTTTTCTATCAACGATTTCTTTGGGCGCTGGGTGTTTTCGTAATCGCCGGGCTCACCGACGGACTCGACGGGCTCCTGGCTCGCCGCTTTGCTCAGCAGTCGCAGCTTGGCACTATCCTCGATCCGATCGCTGACAAGCTTATGTTGGTGACGGCGTTTGTCGTGCTCTCGATGCGCAGCGTTTTTCCCCAGCCACTCCCGGGGCACTTGCCGGTGCCTTTCTGGGTGACGGTTGCAGTAATCAGCCGCGACGTGTTCATCATTGTCGGCGCGGCCGCGATTAACATGATGACCGGGTTTCGCGGTTTTCGGCCCTCGTGGCTCGGGAAACTCAATACCACTGTGCAAATTTCCGGCATTGTGGCAATCATGTTTGCCGCCAGCGTGCCCTATTACACCGGCTACTACCTCCCTACGGTTTACGCCGCAGTCTTCGCTCTGGCGATACTTTCCGGCCTGCACTACATCTTCTTCGCCTCGAAGCTGCTGAATGAAGACCGCCGCCAAGCGCCAAATTCGTAAATTGTTTGGCAGAAGCTCAACTGGCTTCTGCAATTACCAGCCAACCTTAGCGCCCACGCTGTTATCAAAGTTGACAATGAAAGGCTCAGATATTATATTACCAGTCCGTTCAAGTCGTCTTTTAACCAGCGGTTGAGCGTGTTGGCCGCAATACCAAACCCGAAGGAATGGGGCAGGCGGCACAGCCTTTCGGGCTAAATAACGTTTTGGAGAACAAAAACAAATGAGCAAGATTATTGGAATCGACCTGGGGACGACCAACTCCGTGGTGGCAGTCATGGAGGGCGGCGAACCCACTGTGATTACGAACTCGGAAGGCGGCCGAACCACCCCATCGGTGGTTGCATTTACAAAGGACGGCAGCCGTCTGGTTGGCCAGGTGGCGAAACGACAAGCCGTGACCAACCCCGAGAACACCGTTTATTCAATCAAAAGATTTATGGGCCGGCGCTTCGACGAAGTCACTGAAGAGACGAAGCAGGTGCCTTACAAAGTGAAGCCCGCCGGATCGGGCGACGTGCGCATCGAGGCCGGTGGCAAGGAATGGAGCCCGCCCGAGATCTCCGCGATCATTTTGCAGAAGATGAAGCAGTCGGCCGAAGACTACCTTGGCCAGAAGGTGGACAAAGCGGTGATTACCGTTCCCGCATACTTCAACGATGCTCAGCGCCAGGCGACTAAGGATGCCGGGAAGATTGCCGGGTTGGAAGTGATGCGCATCGTGAACGAACCCACCGCGGCGGCGCTGGCCTACGGTCTCGACAAAAAGAAGGACGAGACGATTGCCGTATTCGACTTCGGCGGCGGTACTTTCGACATCTCGATTCTTGAAGTCGGTGAAGGCGTTGTGGAAGTTAAGTCGACCAACGGCGACACACACCTTGGCGGCGACGATATCGACGAGCGACTGACGGAATGGATCATCGAAGAGTTCAAGAAAGACCAGGGCATCGATCTTTCGAATGACAAGATGGCGCTGCAGCGTCTGAAGGAAGCGTCAGAGAAAGCGAAGATCGAACTCTCCAGCACCATGGAAACCGAGATCAATCTGCCGTTCGTTACTGCAGATCAGTCTGGCCCGAAGCACCTCGCGATGAAGCTTACGCGGGCCAAGTTTGAGCAGCTGGCAGAGCCGATCCTCGGACGTTTGAAGTCGCCTGTGGAGCAGGCGATCAAAGACGCGGGCCTCCAGGCGAGCAAGATCGATGAAGTGGTTCTCGTTGGCGGCTCCACGCGCATTCCTAAAGTTCAACAGATGGTGAAGGACTTGTTTGCCGGCAAAGAGCCGAACAAGAGCGTCAACCCCGACGAAGTGGTAGCCATCGGCGCGGCCGTGCAGGCGGGAGTCTTGTCAGGAGAAAAGACTGACATTCTGTTGCTTGACGTAACCCCGCTGAGCCTGGGCATCGAAACTCTTGGCGGCGTGTTCACTAAATTGATTGAACGCAACACCACGATTCCCACCCGCAAGTCGGAGATATTCTCCACCGCGTCTGACAATCAAACGTCGGTTGAAGTCCATGTGCTTCAGGGTGAACGGCAAATGGCCGCGGACAATCGCACGCTCGGCAAGTTTCATCTGATCGGCATCCCGCCGGCGCCGCGCGGCATGCCGCAGGTCGAAGTTGCTTTCGACATCGACGCGAACGGCATCGTGAACGTGTCGGCCAAAGACATGGGCACCGGTCGCGAACAAAAGATCACGATCACGTCATCTTCCGGTCTCTCGAAAGAAGAGATCGACAAGATGATGCGCGATGCGGAGTCGCACGCGGCGGACGACGTCAAGAAGCGCGAAGAGATCGAAGCGCGCAACCGGCTTGACGGTCTGGTTTACCAGATGGAAAAAACGCTTACCGACAATCGCGAGAAAGTCGGAGCGGTGGCCGCCGAAGTTGAGACGGCAATTGCAGAAGGCAAGAAGGCGCTGGCCGAGGGTGGCGTGGACCGGCTGAACGAAGCCTTCAATCAATTGCAGTCTGCTTCGCACAAACTGGCTGAAGCGCTCTACCAGCAGACCGCAGCATCAGGCGGAACTGAAACGCCGCCGGCTGACGATCAGGCTTCAGCAGCCGGAGCTTCATCTGCGGGGGGCGCAGGCGAAGACAACGTCATCGATGCCGAATACGTCGACGTCGACGACAACAAGTAAGGGCAGTGACAAGTGAAGAGTGACGAGTGACAAGTTTTCCTGAGCTTGGTCACTCGTCGCAAAGAACGTGAGGCAGTGAGCAGATTAGGTTTTGATCTTTACTGCTCACTGCTTACTGCTAACTGCTCACTGATTCGAAATGGCCAAACAAGACTACTACGAAGTTCTGGGCATCAAGCGCGACGCGAAGCCGGAGGAGATCAAAAAGGCTTACCGGCGGCTCGCGCGCAAGTATCACCCGGACGTTAATCCGGGCGACAAGGCGTCGGAGGAGCGTTTTAAGTTAACCACTGAAGCGCACGACGTGTTGTCTGATCCCAAGAAGCGAAAAGTCTACGATCAGTTTGGCCAATACTCCGACAATCTTGCCGACGCAGCTGCGCGCGGCGCTCGTCCTTCCAGCGGTCAAACTTCACCCGGGTTCGATTTCAGCGGCTTTGATTGGAGCACGAGCTCGACGCCAGGCGGCGCCAGCGGCAGCGGTTCGAGCTTCCGCGACATCTTCGCGGATCTTTTCGGCGGCGGTTCGGCGAAACAGGAAGAGCCACCGCGGCCGCAGCCCAAGCGCGGCGCCGATATCGAGATGCCGCTCGCACTCTCTTTTGAAGAAGCAATTCAGGGCATGACCACCAACCTGACGGTCAATCGATCGGAACAGTGTTCGCGCTGCAACGGCGCCGGCGACATCGGTGGGCCAGTGATGGTGTGTCCGACCTGCAAAGGCTCGGGACAAGTTCAGCGCGCCGGCGGTCGTTTACGATTTGCCCAGGAATGCCCGGATTGCGGCGGCACCGGTCGCCGGCGTTCACCCTGTTCGTTGTGCAAGGGCAAAGGCACTGTGCCGAAGACTGAGACTGTGAAGGTGCGTATTCCCGCCGGTGTTGAAACGGGATCGCGTGTGCGCATTCCCGGCAAGGGCCACGGTGGACGATTGGGCGCGCCGCCGGGCGACCTGCATATCATTACCAACGTCGGCACGCACAAATATTTCACGCGCAAGGGCGACAACATTTACGTGACGGTTCCGGTGACGGTGCCGGAAGGCGCGCTGGGAGCGAAGATTGAAGTACCGACCGTTGAAGGCAAAGCACAGCTGCGCATACCGCCGGGCACGCAGTCGGGTCAGAAGTTTCGCTTGCGCCAACGCGGCGCGCCGTCTCTGAGAAATCCCGGCGCGCGCGGCGATCAGTTCGTTGAAGTGCAAGTGACGTTGCCGAAAGTAATTTCGGAGGAGACAAAAGAACTGTTGCG
>Ga0207650_10000894_pt1 | contig 22547 bp, 19 predicted proteins | sample KBSS63metaG_FD_184325 | JGI IMG/M metagenome (GOLD analysis project Ga0207650, IMG submission 184325) | Switchgrass rhizosphere microbial communities from Kellogg Biological Station, Michigan, USA - KBS S6-3 metaG (SPAdes) (version 2) | ecosystem: Host-associated > Plants > Roots > Rhizosphere...
GATGAGCGGAAAGCTGCCGCTCAAAGTGTTGCAGACTTTTTTTCGGAATTGGGGCGCGTACACGATCGAAATCAACACGCTCACCGCGTGCACGTACCACCGAAACATCACATTCTTGAAAGTGAATCGCGATTTGATGGGGCCGATCGGCGAGAAAATCGCCGATGAATTCATTCATCCGAAGCCACCCGGCCATTTTCTTGTGATGCTCCAGACCGCGCAAGCCTTTGGTTTAACCGAGGAGGAAGTGTTTACTACGCCGATGCTCTCGGAGTTTCGCGGCAAAATCGACTTCATGCGCGGCATCGTTTACGAGGGCACGGCGGCAGAATGGTACGGCGCGGTCACAACCGAGGAGCAAATCGGTCACTGGTCGGCGGCATGCTATAAGGCGCTGACGGCGCACTACGGCTTTGACCGAGACAAGGCGACTTATTTTGCAACTCACGTGGAAGCTGATCTCGAGGAGCACGAAGAGGGCGTGATGGGACACGCGAGCTTCAATCGTCTGGCGCTGCAGCGTTTGCTCGAAACTGGGATGGCCGATGAGCGGCCAACTTACGGGATTGAGTACTGCGCTATGACGTCGGTGGACTTGCATGGAGTAATGCTGCGGGCAGCGATAGAAGAGGCCGAGCGGACGAGTTAAGTCTAGGGCGGCGCGTTTAAAATTTCAGAATGGCAACATCTGATAACAAAACAAATCCCCCTGTTTCCGCCTTTTCCAAAGGGGGAATTCTATTTCTTCTAAACCTGATTATCATTGGCATAATTCTTCTTGAACATGCGGCTGCGCAGGAGCGCGTCCGGATGGCTCTGTCCGTGCGCAATGTTGTTTTTCTGCCCTTTTACTATGCGAAGGATATAAAAATTTTTGAAAAGCATGGCTTGAACGTCGAGTTGATTCAGATGCGCAGTGATCTGCAACTCGCCGGGTTGGCGTCGGGCGAGATCGACTTCACTCCATCGGTCGGTCCGGCCGGTGCGGCGATCGCCAATGGATTACCGATAAAAGCGCTAGCGGTGCTTTATCGCGCGCCATTATTTTCTCTGGTCAGTCCGGCCGGGCTCGCGAGTGTGAAGGATCTGGAAGGCAAAACCGTGGCGGTATCGCGCATCGGTTCGGAAAGTCACCGATACGGCTCATTGATGATTGAAAGCGGCGGTGCCGATCCGAAAAAAGTAACATTTATTCAGACGGGCAGCACCACGGTGAGCTTGACGGCGCTCCAGCAGAGTTCGGTGAATGCCGCTGTGCTGAGCCCGCCCTTCACGGGAATCATGGCGGAAAAGGGTTACAAGATCCTGGCGCGCAGTCGTTCGCTGCTTCAGGATGCGCCATGGCTGGGTTTGGTTGCGAGCCGCCAAAAAATCGAGCGCCAAACTGAACAGGTGAAGAACATGTTGCGCTCCATGCGCGATGTGATTGTCGCGATCAAAAAGGAAAAATCCGCGGTGGTGGCGTACATCGAGAAAAATTTCAATGTCAGCGCAGCCAATGCGAATGAATCCTACGACGACATCATAGGAGTCATGGTGGAGCCGCTGTTTTTACGCGACGAGCAAATTCAAAAATATCTCGATGGATCTTTCGCGCGCAGCGAAATTCCCAAACGGTTGACAACCGCCGAAATGTTCGATTTCACCCTGCTCCGCGGAATCAAATGAGAGTGCTTTCCATGCTGCTTCTAGCGACAATCTTGGGCTTGATCGTGGCACCAGCGGTCGAAGCCGATGACACGGTTCGGATCGCCGTCTCAGTCCGAAACGTAGTCTTAATGCCTTACTATTTTGCTCGGGACAAAGGCTTTTTCGAGCGCGAAGGTTTGCGCGCCGAGATCATTCAAATTCGCAGCAACCTACAGGTCGCCGGCGTGGCATCGGGCGAGCTGGATTTCATGTCCGGCGTCGGCACGGCGATTGACGCCGCACAGAAAGGCGCGCCGCTCAAGGTGCTGGCAGTGCTTTATCGAGCGCCGTTATTTTTCCTGGTTGGCGGTGCGCCGATCCGATCACCGAAAGAATTCGAAGGCAAGAAAGTCGGCGTGTCACGCATCGGCTCGGAGAGCCACAATGCGGCGGTATGGATGCTGGCGCATGGCGGAGCTGACGTGAAAAAAGTCACCTTTATTCAAACCGGCAGCACTATTGTGAGCATGATCGGCCTGCAGCAAGGCTCTCTAGATGGCGCGGTTTTGAGCCCGCCCTTCAGCGGGGACATGGCGGCGCGCGGCTACAAAATTCTCGCGCGGACCGCGGATGCCGTCGAGTCGCCGTTCAACGGCATGGTGACGAGCCGTGAAAGATTGCGCAGTCGGCCCGAACGGATTCGCGGCAGTCTCAAAGCGCTGCTCGAGTCATCTCGGCAGATCAAGCGCGACCGCGCCGCGACCGTCGACTATATCCGGCGCAGTTTTCAGGTGAGCGACAAGATTGCCGAAAACTCTTATAACGAGATTCGTGACGCCATGGTGGAAGATATGATCATGCCCGAAGAGACCATCAAAAAAGCCGTTGAGGGTCCGTACGGCCGCGGCGACAGCGCCAGAGGCGTGCCCATCGCTGATATCGTCGATTATTCAATTTTGAGGAGTTTGCGATGAACTATAGTCAAAAACCCAGATTGTCCCTTGCCGCCGGTTATCATCTCCGCGCCAGGCCTCTATGTGATGGCCGGATCAAGATGAAAGACTTTGAGCTTGAGGCGGTGCCGTTCGAAAACGACGGTGAAGGTCATGATGAGTTTTTGTCGGGGAAGTTCGATACCGGCGAATTTTCTCTGGCGAATTATTGCGCGCTCAAGAGCCGCGGCGAACCCTACATGGCGATTCCGGTATTCCCCAACCGCAAGTTTCGCCACTCCTATATTTTTGTGCCGGAGAACTCTCCGCTCAGGGAGCCTGGGCAGCTCAAGGGTAAAAAAGTCGGCATTCCCGGCTGGTTGAATACGTGTGGACTCTGGGCGCGCGGAATACTCAGCGATGAATATGGCATCAGGGCGCAGGATATTCACTGGATCAGCACGCGGCCGGCCAAGCTAAGTTTGTCTTTGCCCGCGGGGATTCGCATCGACATTGTGCCCGGACAAGGTTCATTGGCCGCGCGCATGCTTCAAGGCGAACTTGACGCGATCATCGTGCCCGATTTTCCCGAGGAGAAAGGCTGGCGCCGGCTGTTCGCCGACTCGAAAGCCGTCGAGCAGGATTTTTTTCGGCGCACGACAATTTTTCCCACCAGCCACGCGATCACATTTCACTCGTCCTATCTGGAAAAGTATCCGGCGGCGGCGCAGGCAATGTTCGACGCGTGCTTGCAAGCGAAGAATCTGGCGCTGCGCGATGATGCCGATGCCACCTATTCGAATTTCGCTTGGAATCGTCAAGTTTGGGAAGAGCAACAAGACGTCCTCGGCCCGGACCCGTGGAAATTTGGCATCAAAGGCAACGAAAAAGTGCTGAACACATTGATTCGTTACGCGGAGCAGCAGGGACTTCTGGCAAAGAAGGTGACGATTGCGGATCTGTTTGTGCACATTGATGAAACAAATTGAAGGGCCTGCTCGACTCCGAGCATCCGACGGTCAGGGCTCTCGACATGATTGCTCCGCATCTCAACTGTCATTCTGCCGTTCGCAACGTAAAAACCATAGATGCTTCTCTCAGCATGACATTTTCGAGATTGTGTCCAGAGTGTTGGAGCACGACGCGAACTGAAGCTATAAAAATGTCGATTCGAAACGAAAATAGTGAATTTCTAATATGACGATCTTAACTCACGAGCATCACGGCCACGGCGAACACGGACACGATCACGAGGGCGCCGTGGGGCCGCACACTCATCTCACCAGTGTGGGCATCGACATCGGCTCGTCGACATCCCATCTCATGTTCTCGCAGCTTTTGATCGGCTATCCTTCAGTGCTGCAGCGAAAACCGATTGTTCTCGAACGAAATGTGATTGCCCGCTCGCCGATTTTACTGACCCCTTTTAGCGGCGATTGGCATATAGAAGCGGAGCCGCTGAGAGAGCTGGTGGACGAGACCTTCCAAGCGGCCGGCTTGAGCCGAGAAGAAATCGACACGGGAGCTGTCATTATTACCGGTGAAGCCGCGCGCCGGGACAACGCGCAAAAAATCGCTGAGCTATTTTCCGACGAAGCGGGGCGCTTCGTGTGCGCCACTGCCGGGCCGACTTTGGAAACGATCATGGCGGCGCATGGCTCCGGCGCGGTGCTGCACAGCCGCGACCAGGGTATAACTTTGTTGAACATCGATGTTGGCGGCGGCACGACTAAAATCAGTTTGATCGTAAACGGCAAGATTCGCGCCACTACGGCGGTAAACATTGGCGCGCGCCTCATTGCTCATGATTCCACGAATATAATTGTCCGGTTAGAGAAGGCGGGCCGGCGATTTCTTTCCGATCTCGGACAGAATCTAGATCTTGGGCAGAACATTTCCAATGATTTAAAGGCTCGCCTCGCTGATCGAATGGCGAGCGGGCTTTTCGATGCATTGACGACCGGGACTGGTCCCTGGGCGGAGTTTTTCATTACGGGAGCAGCGACACTGGGCGAATTGCCGTCCATCGATGGCGTGCTTTTTTCCGGCGGCGTCTCTGAATACATTTATTCTCGGGAAACTCAGGCGTTCGGCGATCTGGGCCCTGAGCTGGGCCGGGCGATTCGCCACGAAGCGGAGAGGCGCACCTTCAACATTCTGGATGCGGGCGAGGGTATTCGTGCTACTGTGATCGGCGCCTCGCAGTACACCGTACAATTGAGCGGAGAAACGATTTTTATTCCTGAAAGCATGACCCTCCCGGCGCGCAATCTGCGGGTTTTTGTAGCGGAAAGCGATTGGCAAGCACCGGTTCTCGAAAAGACCGCTGTGGCGGTCGCCAGGACGCTTGGCGAGCGCGATCCGGAAGTGCGCGGGGCTCCGTTTGTGCTGGCGTTTTCGACGCCGCCATTCACCGGTTACGGCGCGGTGCAAGAGATGGCGCGAGGAATCGACCGCGCGCTGGAAAATTTACCCGCCGACGATCGGCCCGTCGCTTTGGTATTCGTTCATAATATTGGACAGGTTGTCGGCGGCATGCTTTCGAGCAAATGGAACATGCCATGCATCGATGAAGTGAGCTTGTCCGAGCTGGATTTCATCGATATCGGCGAAGTCGTGGAAAGCGAGGGCTTCGTACCGGTGGTAATCAAGAGCCTAACGTTCGGGGTTTAAAGCGAGATTGAGGTGCAGCGGTGCGTTGTTAGACAGCGCGGAATTGCATATGTTAGAAGCTCCACGGAGATGAATATCGTGGCTGTTGTCGCCGACCTCCCGGTCCGATGCCTTGCCCTATGAAAAGCGGATCGAGGGGGATTTGCTTAAAGAAGACGATTTCTCGCTTTTCTCGACAATCCGGTAATCGACGCAAGAGAAGCTGTTCATGAAGACGACGCCAAATGGAATCGAAACGCTATGGACGGAACTCATTCGGATGTGTAACGAGCAGTTTGCATCGAAGCCGTTCAGGCGTTTGCTGAGTACTAGGTTTACGAAAGCGCGCGCGCAACAGTACTCGATTCAGATGGCGTTCTATGTTCAGAACCGGCGCGACTGTTGGGGCTATGTGCAAGGCTCAGCGCCGCTGGAGATCAAGAAACTGATCTGGCAACACGAGGAGGACGAGCTCATCGGCAGGAAAAGCGAAGGCAAACAAGATCACATCACTTTAGCGGTCAAGGAAGGTGAAATCTTTGGTCTGACCGCGGAGGCGTTCGAACAGAACCCGCGTCTGGAAGGTGGCGAGGTCTGCTTCAGCGCATGGATCCGCGTGGCCCAGCGCTCCTGGCTCGAAGCGATCGCCGCATCAGCAATTCTCGAAATGCGCAATTCCGGCGAACTGATTCAAGGCGGCTCGCTGTCGCGCCGCATCGGCGATATGCTCGAACGGGATCTCGGGATCCCCATGAAAAAGCAAATCAATACCGCGGAGCACGTGGTGATGGATGTCGAGCACGCACATTTGTTGATGCAGGTGGCGCGAAAATACGCCAGTTCGGAGACCGCGCGCAAAGCGATTCTTCGGGGCGCCGCCGAGAGCCTGATGATCGATCGCGTGTACCGCGGTCATCTCGCGGACATGCTCGAGGCGCTGCCCGACGCATAGAGCGCAGCAAGCGGAGGGAACAATAAAATGGATATTCTGGGCGATTTGCTGAAAACCCTCGACCAGATGGTCAACGATCAATTCGAGAGTATCGAGTTCAAGAGATTTCTCGGCGTGCCGTTGACCCTCGAGCGCGGCCGGTTCTACGTCGTGCAAAATGCGCTTTATACGAGCAATCGCCGCGATTGCTGGGGTTATGTGCAAGGCGGCGCGCCGCTGCAAGTGAAACGGATCATCTGGGAGCACGAGAGCGACGAGCTCATTAATGATCCGCGTGCGGGTATGGATCACTACGCGCTGTCGGTCAAGCAAGGCGAAGTGATCGGGCTCCGGCCGGAAGATTTCGAAAAAGCCGAAGTCCCGTCGATGGTGCGCGCGTGCTTCTATGCGTGGCATCACGTCGCGATGCACAATCACTGGCTTTCCGCCTACACTGCGTCACATATGCTCGAGCGGCGCAATAATGGCAAAATCGTCAAGGGTGGAGGTATGTCTTACCGGGTCGGCAAAAAATTCGAAAACGAATTGGGCATCAATTTGAAAAGGATGATTTCTCTCGACGTGCACGTCGTCGCCGACACCGATCACTCGGAAAATATTTCGGAAATGTTCGAGCGCTACGTTAAGACCGCGGAAGACTGCGAGTTGGTTCTGAAGGGCGCGCGAGAATCCATGGCCATTGATCGCGCATACCGGGGCGCCCTCGGTTATTACATGGAACAAATCAACTAATCTTGTTTGGTGTGGTCTCAGGATAAGATGATCAGCAGAAGGAGGATCGGGAAATGACGAAGAACTTGAATCTGAACGAAGCAGCAGCTTTTTCGCCGAAGAGTCCTTACGAGATTTACCAGGAATGGGAAGGGATACCGGTCTACAAGGACTTCATCATTCCCGATCTGCTCAAATTGGAGCTCGGTGACTGGGCTCGCACCGGCGGCAAGGCCGGCTTCGTCAATATGGATGGCTCAGGCGGCACTTGCGATATAATGATCGAGGAAATCGCGCCCGGTGGTCAGCTCAAACCGATACGTCATATGTATGAAAAAGCGATTTTCATTCTCGAAGGCCAAGGCGCAACGACGATCTGGAACGAAGGGGGCAAAAAACACACGCTCGAATGGCAGAGAGGCAGTCTGTTTTCGACGCCGCTCAATACCTGGCACCAGCACTTCAACGCCCAAGGGAATGCACCCGTGCGGATGATCTCCTTGACGGACGCACCGGTGATCGTCAACCGGTATCGCAATCTCGATTACATCTTCAACAACAGTTTTATCTTTTCCGATCGTTACAGCGGCGGTGCCGATGAATGGGGCAGAGGCGGGCGCTACATCCCCGAAGTCAAAAGAGGACGTGTTTGGGAATCAAATTTCATCGCGGATTTGTGGGGCTTTCAACCCAAAGATTACAAAGAACGGGGCGGGGACAATCGCACCACGCTGTTCGAGTTCGTCGACAATACCATGAGCGCTCACCTCTCGGAATTTCCTGTCGGTAAGTACAAAAAAGCGCATCGCCATGGGGCCGGCGCTCATATCGTCATGTTGACCGGAGCGGGATATTCCTACCTTTGGCCGGAAGGCGAATACGATAATAAGCGTCGCGTCGAATGGGGCCGCATGAGCATGTTTGTGCCGCCGATGCAGTGGTGGCATCAGCATTTCAATCCCGGCCCCGAGCCCGCACGGTATCTTGCGCTCAAGCCGTGGGGATTCAAATTTAATGTGGAAGATCTCAAGGACACGGGAGAAGACGTCAAAAAAGGCGGCGCGCAAATCGAATACGAGGACCAGAACCCGGAGATCCACAGAATTTTCCTGTCAGAATGCGGGCGCCGCGGAGCTGAAGCCCGCATGCCGATGTTCGGTACGTAATTACTAAACGGATAGCCATCGATCACTCTGACTCTGTCAAAACCAGGGCTTGGACCCGCGGCTCTGATTTTTTTCTCGCCAATTTGTCGATTTTTTGGTATAAAACAGGGTTAGGTTCGTGTCGATGAGTACTGGCCAGGAAAATACAGTTCGGAACGAGCAAGGCTTTACTCTGCTCGAACTAATCGTGGTTGTCGCCGTCCTGGGCATACTGATGGCGATCGCAATTCAGCAGTTCTCGCTTTATCGCAGCCGGGCTACAGACGCGGCGATGCGCTCCGATCTCAAAAATGCGGCGCTGGCAATGGAAAGCTACTACGGCGAATTTCTTGACTATCCGGCATCGGTAAATGCGCTACGACTGGTCGGCTACAGGAATACCAATGGCGTAACGTTGACAATCAATGTGAGCTCGCCATCGAGCTTCACCCTGAACGCGGCAACGCCGAATGGCACCCAGCCAAGTTTCACCTTCGATAGCAGCACCGGCCTGATCAACTGAGCCTTTTTTTGGGTGCGTAGGATGAGTTGAGCCTTCGGCTGTGGTCAGGAGGCGTCCATCACTCCTCCGTAAGAAACCCGGTCCGCCTTATTTGGGTGTGCGCAAAAAGAAAGTCTGACCCGTGACGAATTTCGTCGCATCTGAAAGCAGGTAGCGCACCAACCCGACGATCTCGAATTTATGTGTGAGGCCGTCCATCAGGGGTGGGATCTGTTCGCGCTTCTTAAACTGTTCCGGAGTAAAACCGATCCTCGACATCGGCGTATCTGTCGCCCCGGGGCAAACGCAATTAACCGTAATATTGTCCGGGGCCAATTCGACGGCCAATGATTTCGTAAAGGCGATCACGCCGGCCTTAGACGCGGCGTAATGAGCCGATCGCGGGGCGCCGGCAACCCCACGGCCGGAAGCGATGCTTAAAATTCGCCCTTCCTTGCGCGGAATCATGTGTTTTGCCGCCGCCTGGGCGCAAAGAAAGACGCCCTTCAGATTGATTCGCATCAAGCGATCCCAGACCTGTTCCGGCATCTCAATCACGGCCACGCGGTCCATAACTCCAGCGCCGCAAAACGCGTAATCGATTTGACCGTATTTAGAGATTGCTCTGCTCATCATTTCGGCGACGCTCGCGGGATCGCCTACATCCACTTTCACTGCCATTGCGTCGCCGTTGTTTTCCCGGATTTCCGCGGCAACTTTTTCGGCGGCGTCCTGCGCGTAGTCGGCAACGACGACTTTCAGTCCGTCAGCGGCGAGCCCTCGGCAAATATCGGAGCAGATGCCTCCAGCTCCACCCGTGACAAGAATTGTTTTGCTCATGTGGAACGCTCCTCGTGAGAAACTCTGCTGACGCTACCATTCGCACTCGGCAATGGTCAAATTTGGATACGTCAGGCCGAGCTGTTGGGTGCGTTATATATCAATTGATTGTGACTGCGTTCGCGGAAGGTATCGGCGACTCGACCGTCTCCGGGTGGATGATGCGGGCAAGAATTTCCAATCCGTTCACCAAGCGCGGTCCGGGCCGGCTGAAGTAGGCGCTGCCGTTCAGAGCGTAAACATGCGCGCGCTTGACCGCCTGTAATTCACCCCAGCCTGGAAGTTGTCGCAGCGCGCTTGCTTCTTTTACGGTCCGGCGCACATCGAAACCGCAGGGCATGAGCAAGATTATCTCGGGATCGGCATCGAGCACGCTCGACCAATCGACTCTAAACGATGGCTCACTTTGACGCCCGAGAACGTCATGCCCTCCGGCAAGAGCGACCATCTCCGGAACCCAGTGACCCGCAGCGTAGAGTGGTTCAAACCATTCGAGGCAGACTACGCGAGGCCTATAGTTGGGCTCGGCGAGCCCGATTTGCGCGACGCGCTGTCGAAGCTCGCCGACGAAGACGTCGGCTGCTGCTGCAGAATTCGTCGCCACGCCGATGCGTACGACGTCGTCAAGCACGTCGGTGAGGGAGCGCGGATTGAGAGAGAGTATGGTTGGCACATAGGTCAGCCCCGCAGCGGCTTTGACAACTTCGTTGTAGTCGAGGGCGCAAACATCGCAAAGCCCTTGGGTCAGAATGAGTTCCGGCGCGCTTGCCTCCAACGCGTCTTTATTAAGGAGATAGAGTCCTTTGCCCGCCTCCAGGAGCTCACCGACTCTACGATCGATCTCGTCGCCGGAAAGACGATGCGTATCGATGGCGCTTCGCACCACAACGAGTTTTTGCTTCGCTTCAGCCGGGTAGTCGCACTCATGCGTGACGCCGACGATCTGATCGCCAAGACCGAGCGCAAACGCGATTTCCGTCGCGCCGGGAAGTAATGAGCAGATGCGCATCAGCTATGAATAGCGCAAGCGATGTCGTGTTACCACTGCCCGCAGTGCCGCAAGAGCTATTTAAGATGACCAGAGGAAATTAAATTCCTGCGTACCATTCGTAGCCCTGGTCTTCCCAGTAACCGCCTTTGCCCTGGCCTATTTTGTCGAGACTCGAGACGAATTCGAGGGCGCGAATGTATTTGGCGTGTTTGTAGCCGAGTTGGTTCTCGACGCGCAAACGGAGCGGCGCGCCGTTATCGATCGGCAGGGGACGATCGTTCAGCTCGTAAGCGAGAATCGTTTGTGGATGGACGGCATCGATCATATCGATGCTTTCAAAATAGTTGAGGCCATCACTATCCGTGTCCATGCAGCGAAACACGACGTATCTGGCGTCAGTAGCGGGTTGAACTCGATTGATAATCTCTTCCAGACGCACCCCTTTCCACTTGCCGATGACGCTCCAGCCTTCGACGCAGTCGTGGCGCGTGATCTGGGTGCGCGAGGGCATCGCTTGCAGATCCGCCAGTGAGAAACTCGCCGGCTGTTTCACTAAACCGGAAACTTCGAGGCGCCACCTTGTCCAATGATTTTGCGCGTCGGTAGTGTAGTCCATCGTGATCGGCGGGGGGTTGCCGTTGGCGCGGAACTTTGGCGAGATGTCCTTCGCCTCGAATTCTTTGGCGAGCTTGTTGCGTCGAGTAAGCAGGCGCTGCGCGCGCCGACTGCCATTCTCGGCAAGTTCCAGCAACGATTGAACATTTTTGTTTTGACTTAGACTGTCGAACATTTTTTCGCAGCCGCTCAAAACAACTAAGCTCGCGGCTTGAAGCCCGCCGATAAGCAAATTGCGTCGCGAAAGTTTACGATTCAGCTTCATTGATTTTTTCCGCCTCTTGCTTTGATGAAACGGGTGCCGCTTCGGGCGGCGAGGCTTGAGCCGTCGATTCGATCACAACGGGAACTTTTTCTTTGTACCAACCGCTGGTCATCGACCGCATGTTATTGAGAAAGCCTTGGGTCAGAACCATAAACAGGTGTCCGAGGAAAAAAAACAGAAACCCGAAAGCCAGAATGAAGTGAACCGTGCGTGCCGATTGCCTGCCGCCGAAAAGCGCAGGCAGCCAGTGAAAAGCAATATTCAATTGCGGTGACATCGCCATGCCGCTCAGCAAAATCAGCGGGGCCAGAATCACGAATACTCCGGTATAGGCCATTTTTTGCAGCGGATTATACTCGCCTTGCTGGGGCGAGGTTTTTCTTATGTGCAGGTAGTACGCAGTCATCGCGGGCACGCTCTTGGCATCGCGCAGGGTAAACAAGAACTTTCGAATATGACCGACCGCGAGATTATAGATCAGGTAGACGACACCACTAATCGCGAACAGCCAGCCGAAAAAGAAATGCCAGCGCCGACCCGCAGCGAGGGAATAGTACCCGGGCACAGTCAGCCAACTTGGAAAGGCACGCGCAAACGGACCGAACACCCCTTGCTGGACGCCGAGAAACCCAGTCGTGTCGATTTTTCGTCCGTAAAGATCGACGAAGCCTCTTACGTCGCCATCATCTTGGCTCGCGGCGATCGAAAGAAAAGCCTTGTCCGGGTCTGACGTACTGCCCCAGTAAAGATACGGGTGAGCGTTGAAAATCTGTAGGCCGCTCATGAATAAGATGATCAGTGCCAACCCGCTGATCCAATGGGTTAAGCGGGTAATCCGGTTGTGACGATAAACCAGGTGACCAGCGATCGGCGATTTGGCTGGACGTTCGGCCATAGAGTTAGGGCGGACCTGAGATGAATGTATTACAGCACTTAGATCTCAGATCGGCAAGAAACGTTGCGCTACGCTGTTAGGTCCTTCGCTGAGGCTCAGAATGGCAGTATGCCCGACCTCGCACGTCTTGCGAATTGAAACAGACGAGCAGTGGGAACAATCGGCAGTTTCGCTGGCTGGTTATCCAACGCCCTTACCGAGCTCGGTGGTACAGGGGCACTGATCGGGAAATCTTTCACAATCGACATCATCTGACGACATCGGTTTGATGCTCGCCGCTTCTGATTTCACTTGTACCCTAAGCTTGCGCGTGACGAATAACCACACTGCCACCGTGACCAGCAGCACCCAAGACATCCATCGGGTATCGAGCGGCATCTTGATCACGCCATCCGGTACGACTTTTTTGAGCCAAACAAGAATGGCAACGGCACCAATCGCCTCGGCGATTCGTGCGGCGATTCCGTCAACGGCGATTTTGACCGAGGAGCGCTCAGTGGAGTTTACCGGGATAAAGGCCTGCTCCCAAATCGAGCGATGCACTGAAGATCTCAAGCCGCCTTCGGTCACGCGCAAAACGGAGCGGCTGAATGCCGTCGCGGCGGCGGTGACAAAAGTTGCGCCGCCAATCAGCGCAAACGGCAGCACCATCAAGCCTCCGCGCAGGCCGACTCTGTCTTGAATTTTGGGAGTGGCGAAAAGCTGCAGCAAAAGCGAGCTGAAATTGAGCAGGATATAAAAATTGGCGAAGAAGTTGGCGTTGCCTTTCGATCCCATGCTCGCGCTTGCGGCCGCCGCGTAGAATTGAAAATCGATGAGTAAGCCGGCGAGTGCGCCGGTCATCGAAATCAGCACCAGAGTTACAGCGTACTTGTTGCTGAGGGGCGCGAGAAAACCGAACTTGGTTTTGTCACGCTGCGCGATGTTGGGTGGAAAGACGCCGTGGGTATGCCGGATTAGTCCGATGACGGCGAAAATAACCATACCCGCCAAGAAGATCATCCATTGTGGATCGAGGTGCGGCGCTAGCGCTTTGGAAATCAAGCCGCCGCTCATTCCGCCGGCAAGCGTCGCCGCGCCGATTTTGCTGAAGGCGCGGGCGGCCTGTCTCTTTTCAGTCTTGTCAAAAATATCCGAGGCAAGCAGCCACAGGCTCGCAAACAACAAGCCGAAAATCGCCGGAATGAACATAAAGATTCCGAGAAGCAGCTTGTTGTCTCCCGGTTGTAAAAAGGGCGACGCCAATACCATGACCGAGGCCGCAAGCATGAACACACCAAGGCGCGCCGGGCGCGCGCCCCAGACCTTCATCGTTTTCACAAAGATGATCGCCAGCGGCAAAGAAGCGGCGCCGATATTGATATAGATCAGCGGTAGTTGCAGCAAGCCGCCGCTGCCTTGAAAAAAGAGCGCATCGCGGCCGGTTTTGGCGACGATGAACGCAAGCGTCGTGAAACCGAGCGCGAGCGAGGGCAGCAGTGTTGTAGAGCGTTGTTGCGTTGTAGCGAACATAATGTTCAGCAGTTTAACAAATCCCTCCTAACCTCCCTTTGTCAAACGGCGGAAGCGCTCCGTATTTTCGCCGTCATATCCAGATGGTTCGAATCTCCTGGATTCCGGCTCGCGCTCGCTATCGCTAGCTTGTCCGGAATGACGGTTGAGTTTGTAAACGAAGTTCTGGATTGTCAGCTGGCCATGGTATCAAAAATGGCGCCGCCGAAGGTGGGGAAAACATAATGCATTGCGCCAACCTGTGATTTTTTCAAACCGCCGTTCATCGCCATTGCCGCAATCTGAATCGTATCTTCAGCGTGAGCGCCGATGACTTGTACGCCCAGAATGCGCTCAGTTCCTTCCTCGTAGACCACTTTGACCATGCCTTCGGTTTCGTTGCGCACCCCGGCGGCAGGATTGTATTCGTAAGGAAGTTTATTAGCTTTTGCTTTGATTCCACGCTTGAGCGCTTCGACCTCGGTGAGTCCCACTTGGCCGATGGCGGGAATGGTAAAGATGGCAGTCGGGAACACACTGAAATCAACTTTACGCTCATTACCTTTGATCGCGTTGTGCGCCGCGATGGGTCCTTCGTACCAGGCAACCGGAGACTGCTGGCGTTTGCCGGCCGAATCGCCAACAGCGTAGATGTGCGGCGCACTTACCGATTGCAGATATTCGTTGATTTTCACCGCGCTCTGATCAAGCTCGATCTTTGCGGCATCGGGATTTAGCGGCGCAACATTCGACGGCCTTCCGGTGGCGAGCAGCACTTGATCGGCAGAAAATTTTTCTGCGCGACCGCCGATTTCGCTTTCGACAGTTTTGTCGCTGCCAATGCGCGTTACTTTCGCATTGGTCTTGACCGCAATGCCTGCTTTGGCGGCGGATTCGAGCAATATGGCGCGGATCTCCTGATCAAGCGCAGGAGCAATTTCAGGCCCCGATTGCAAGATCGTTACTTTGGTGCCGGCCCAAGCGAGCGCAAAACCGAACTCGAGCCCGATAAAGCCACCGCCGACAACCACCATACGGGCCGGCTGTTCCTTCAAATGGATCAGCTCGTCACTGGTAATACAGAATTCGACGCCCGGGATCCGCGGCCGTGCAGGTTTCGATCCCGTCGCGATAACGAATTTCTCAGCCGAGTGAGTCTTGCCGTCGACACTGATCTCATGGGGAGCGGTAAAACTCGCATGGCCATGCAACACGGGAACCCCCAGTTTTCCCGGCGTGGCATTCTTGCTGGTCGACCAACTCTTCACAATCTCATCCTTACGCGCGATCACCGCGGGCCAATCGAGAGTTAAATCTTCTGTGCCTTTGATCCCTAGCTCCTTCGCATGGCGAGCGCGGGTAAAAAGCTCGATGGTGCTCACCAGCACCTTTTTGGGAATTCAACCGGTTCTGAGGCAGGTGCCGGCAAAATCTTCCTCTTCGACAATGCCTATTTTGGCGTCCAGCGCATGCGCGGCCTTCATCGCACTTAGTCCCGCGGTTCCGCCGCCGATGACGATTAGATCGAAGTCCATGGGATCCTCCGACTGTCAGATGTCAGTTGCCAGCTGGCGAACCAGTTCGCCTTGAATAGTTAGATGCCCAATCGAAGCGGTTGGTTACCGATAACGATTCTCGTTGACAGAATTACGTAGATCGTTGAGGACCTTGTCGACTTCTGCGGTACGGATCAGAAACTGAGAGACCTTACGTTTGCGCTATGGATCATGCCATCACTACATCGTGCCAAGCTGACAACTGATAGCTGACACCTGACGACTTCTATTCCCCATACTGCTGGATCAGTTTCGCGATCAGCGCGGTCCAGCCGGTTTGATGGCTGGCGCCGATACCGGCACCATTGTCGCCGTGAAAATATTCGTGAAACGGGATGAGATCGCGCCAGTGATCATCGCTCTGGAACTTTTCCGTGCCGCCGAAGACCGGCCGGCGGCCGCTGTCGTCGCGCAGAAAAATGCGCGTCAGACGCTGAGAAATTTGACCGGCAATCTCCCAGAGATTCGCCAACTGACCAGAGCCCGTGGGACATTCGACTTTATAATTGTCGCCCAAAAAGAAGTGAAACTTTTGCAGCGACTCGATGAGGAGGTAATTGACCGGTAACCAAATCGGTCCACGCCAATTGGAATTGCCGCCGAACAGTCCCGTACTCGATTCCGCCGGTTCGTAGTCGACTCGATATTCCGTGCCGTTGACCGGCATTTTATAAGGATGATCCGAATGATAACGGGACAGAGCGCGAATGCCGAATGGCGACAGAAACTCCTTTTCATCGAGCATATAGCTCAACACGCGTTTCAGCCGGTGGCGATTAACCAGCGAAAGAAAACGGCGCGGTCCATCGTCAGTGGTTTCGGTCTCGATGTGTTCGCTCAATCCGGGTCGGTTTTCGATAAACCACTGCATGCGGCGTTTGAAGCCCGGGAGTTTTTCGACGATGTTCGGGTCGAGAGTCTCCACGGCGAAAAGTGGAATGAGCCCGACCATGGAACGAACCTTGAGCCGTATGCTTTTGCCATTGTCGTAGTGCAGCACGTCATAGTAAAAACCGTCCGCGCGATCCCACAGCTCGATTTTCTGCCCGGCGATATTGTTCATCGCTTCGCAGATATAAACGAAGTGCTCGAAAAATTTGCTGGCGACGTCCTCGTAGGCTGAGTCTTCTTTCGCCAGTTCGAGCGCGATCGCCAGCATGTTCAGACAATACATGCCCATCCAGCTGGTGGCGTCCGACTGCTCGATCTGACCGCCGGTGGGCAATGGTGCGCTGCGATCGAAAACTCCGATATTGTCCAAGCCAAGAAAGCCGCCCTGAAAAACGTTGCGGCCTTCGGTGTCCTTGCGATTGACCCACCAGGTAAAGTTCAACAGGAGCTTATGGAAAATCCGCTCGAGAAAATTGCGGTCGCCGTCGCCCTGTCGCTTCATCTCGAGTTTGTATACGCGCCACGCGGCCCAGGCGTGTACCGGCGGATTGACATCGCCGAATGCCCACTCGTACGCCGGCAGCTGCCCGTTCGGGTGCATGTACCACTCGCGCGTCATGAGCAGCAGCTGTTCCTTAGCGAACTGGGCATCGACGAGAGCCAAAGCGATACAGTGAAATGCCAGGTCCCAGGCGGCGTACCACGGATATTCCCACTTGTCCGGCATCGATATGACATCCGAGTTGTACAGATGGCGCCATTCGTGGTTGCGGCCGTTCAGACGCTCTTTTGGCGGCTCGGGACTGGCCGGATCGCCTTTGAGCCAGCGATTAAGATCGTAATTGTAAACCTGTTTGCTCCATAACAATCCCGCAAGGCTCTGGCGCATTATATTTTGCTGATCGGTGGCGAGATCCTCATAAATGATCTTCTGGTAAAACTCATCTGCTTCGGCGCGCCGCTGGGCGATCTGTTGATCGAACGTGCCGTTGAGAATTTGCCCGCTGGAGGGCGCCGCGAGTGAAAGCCGCACGCGCACGCTCATGCTTTCTCCGGCCCGCACCGTGGACACATAATGCGGCGCGGCTTTGGTGCCGTGCTCGGCGGGATTGATCGCGGTTTGATTGCCAGTCACGAGAAAATCGTTGAACGCATCTTTCACGTACGGCGAGGCATTCTCAGCATTGAACAAGCGACGATTGTTGGTTTCATTTTCGCTAAACAACAACTTTGGGTTGTTTTCACAGTAGAGCCAGCGTGAGCCATAGTAGTAGTGATCGAGCCTGATCGCGGCGACTTCCGCCGACGCGTCCCGTCGTAATTTGGGTTTGCGCTCGTCCAGTCCCCAGGACCAGGTATTACGAAACCAGACGGTTGGCAGCAGGTGCAGCAGGGCAGCATCGGGACCGCGATTGATCGCGTCGATGCGGATCAGGATATCGTCGGGACCGGCTTTCGCGTATTCGACAAAAACATCGAAGTAACGGTTATCGTGAAAGATGCCTGTGTCGATCAACTCAAATTCCGGGTCATGCTTGCCGCGACGGCGATTTTCCTCGACCAGCTTGTCGTAAGGGAATTCCTGCTGCGGATATTTGTAAAGAAATTTCATGTACGAATGCGTCGGCGTGGAGTCGAGGTAGTAATAATATTCTTTTACATCTTCGCCGTGATTGCCTTCGTTGCCGGTAAGGCCGAACAGCCGTTCCTTCAAAATCGGATCCTTGCCGTTCCAAAGCGCGAGCGCGAAACAGATATACTGATGCCGATCGCAAATCCCACCGATGCCATCCTCGCCCCAGCGATAGGCGCGGCTACGGGCGTGATCGTGAGGAAAATAGTCCCACGCGGTGCCGTAAGCGCTGTAGTCTTCTCGGACGGTGCCCCACTGGCGCTCCGACAAATAGGGTCCCCAGCGCTTCCAGTTGGCTTTGCGCGAATGGTCTTCCTGAAGTCTCTTTTCTTCGGCTGTCATGGCTCTCTTTTCCGGCGGTTTGCTTCTGCTGTTCATTATATCACGTGCTGATGATGTTCTTACCGCTCGTCCAAGCGCGTGTGGAAGTAGTCAAGCCCCGCTTCCTATTGACGGAGACGGTCTTCATGCGTCTTTGCTTAGACGTTATTCGGCGCCACCAGGATGCGATTCTGACTTGGTACGCAGTAATAGAATCACTTCTCCACGATTTGTAAACCATGGCCGTCGGGATCGCGAGCGAGAAATCCTTTGGTGAAGCCGAAATCAGCCTCGGAAATCTCGGCGACGCCGGGAGAAACGGCGCGTCCGCTAGCGCGATTAAATTTTCTGAATGTCTTTTCGGCATCGACGGTCCTGAGCATCGTCTGCCAATGCCAGATATCATTGGCGCGCGTGTCCTTCGGCGCAGGCCGGCCATTGCGAGGTGAAAGGTATTCGAGAAACTCGATTCCGGGACCGCTGCTTGCGCGCAGACCACTGATCCTTAAGCGGGCACCGGCGACGTTGTTCAAATGCTCCTGCTCGGTGCCGTAATTCATGCTTTCTCCCGCGAGCCGCATGCCGAGCAAGTCGCGGTAGAATCTCAGACTGGTTTCCGTGCTCGAGACCGCAATCGCAGTGTGATCGATGCCGAGAAATAATTTATCACTCTTTTGCTGCCAGCGCGGGTCGCCCTTGCCTTGGGGAAAATAGATCACTTCCAAATAATGGCCATCCGGATCTTTGAAGTAAAAAGCGCGAATACCCGCGGCGGCCTTGTTGGTCGCCGGGATGATTTGCGGAGCCGTAGAAACATGGCGTACATTGTGCGCCCGCAAGCGTTGGTAAGCTTTATCCATATCGGCAACGACGATCGCGATATGCTGAAACGCCTGGTCGTTGCTGCGCCAATCGGCCGGAATGGGTCTTCCCTCGGGCGCGAGATACTGTGTCAGCTCGAGGACTTCCGCTCCGAGCTTCATGCGTACGACGCGCATGCGCAGACCGAAGAGGCCCTGCAGTTTTTCATACTCGCCGCCATAGACTTCGAAATCGCTGATCTTCTCAAAATCCAGTACCTTGCTGAAGAATCGACTCGCGCCGTCGATAGCCGAAACGGTCATACCGATGGTCTCGACCGATCTGATGAGCTGCGCTAAGGCGACCGACACCCAGAGTTGTAGCGCTAGAGCCACGAAAGCTACAACTCTCACCCAGGATCGCGCTGTCGAGAGAGTGTTCCGGAGGGCAAGGAATCCCTCTGGTGTCATTCTGAGCATAAGCGAAGAATCTCGCATCTGCTTCCACGGAGCAAAATGAGATCCTTCGGCTTGTGGATGACAGCACGGTTCATGCTCTCCGCATGAACGGGACTTTCCTGCGGCGTGGGTAGTGGATTCATCATCAGCGCAGTCTTTCGACGAGATGCTCGCCGACCCGAAGCGCATTGGCCATGATGGTCAACGCCGGGTTTACGGCGCCGCTGGATACGAAAAAGCTCCCGTCGACCACGTAGAGATTGTCCAAATCATGGGCTTTGCAGTTGCTGTCGAGGACGCTGCTCCTCGCATCTCTGCCAAAGCGAACCGTGCCCACCTGGTGCGCGACGCCGGCCAACGGAATTCGCTGGCCGATGAACAGGTTGCGAGCAAAAACGCCCTCGTGGCAGTTGTGACCATGCACACTGCATTTGCTTTGTTGCTGCATCAATTCCTTCAGCTTGATGATCAAGCGCTTGTGACCTTCTTGGTTATTGGGTGAATAGCTCAAGACAATTCCGCCTTCGGAATCGATAGTGACGCGATTGTTGGGATCGGGTAGATCTTCGGATGTGAGCCAGAAATCGAGCGAGTGCTTGGCCATCAAATCCAGAGTCCAGCCGGGCGCAACGGCAGGCGCACCGCCGCGTAACGTCTCGCCGTCGAGCTTACCGACGAATGAAATGTGACCCATCGGGTAATTCCAGCCGCTGGCGCCGAAATAAAAATCGTTGAGCGAGAGTGACTTTTGAAAAATGGTTGGGTTGGGACATTTGGAAAGGGCCATCAGCACGGAATTTACATGCCCCATGTAGTGCCGCCCGACCGTATCCGAGCTGTTGGCGAGACCGTGCGGATGCTTGTCGTTGGCGGACCGGAGCAGCAGCGCGGCGGAGTTGATCGCTCCGCAGGAAACGACGACGATGTCCGCCGAAAGCTCATAGCGTTGACCCTCGCGACGAATGATGACCTTCGACACTTTTCGTCCGGAGCCATCGGTGGCTAACCTTTCCACATACGCATCGGTTAGCAGCGATACATTTGGGTTTTGCAAAGCGGGATCGACTGCACATACCTGAGCATCAGATTTGGCCGAGAGAAGGCAGGGAAAACCGTCGCAGGTTCCGCAGCGAATGCATTTACTTAGATGGGGCAGTTTTTCATCGAGCATGACGCCGAGCGGCGTGTGAAATGGATGCAAGCCGAGCCGCTCAAAATCATCCGAGAGCTGCTGCAGACGCGGCTCATGGCTGACGGCCTTCCGGGGATAGGGCGCGCTTCTGTGCGGCTCCGTCGGATCTTCCCCGGCATTGCCGTGCACGTAATAGAGCTTTTCTGCTTCCGTGTAGTAGGGCTCCAACTCATCGTAGGTGATCGGCCAAGCGGGCGAGACGCCGCCATGATGTTTGATTTCGCCGAAATCTTCCTTGCGTAAACGAAACAATGCCGCGCCGAAAAATTTGGTGTTGCCGCCCACATAATAATTAGTATGCGGGTGCAGCTCGTTGCCGCTCGCGTCATGCCATTTTTCTTTGGTCTGATATTTTCCTTCGAGATTAACGGCACGAGCACTCCAATTGTCTTTTTCCCGTGGCACGTAACCGCCGCGCTCGAGAAGCAAAATCGTTTTACCCGTCGGCGCGAGCTTGTGCGCGAGGGTCCCGCCGCCGGCGCCGCTGCCGATGATAATGACATCGTAATGGTCGTTTACTGCCATGTCTTCCTCCGAGATAGCTGTTTCGGATGCAGATTAGACGTCGACGACTCAGCGAAAGATGCGCCAAGTTCAGGTGTCAAACTAGCCGGTTAATCCGATCGCCCTGAGTAGGTGGCGCATGGCGCCGCCGTAACGAAGGGTCATATGACACGGTACTGGGAGGGCGGTTAAGCGGAGTGCTCTGAAGAGGCGTGTAAATTTCAGCTTTGTGTCGGCAGGAGCGGGGCGGTGGCGAAGTTGACGCTGAAACGCTTACACCAGACGGTGACGGCGCGATATTTATTGAGATCAACGTCGATCGGCAGATCATAATTTTGATCGCCAATGTTGCCTTTAATGCTGCCGAGATCGAGAAAGCCGGCTTTCTTTACGGTCTCGTCATCTGCAGCATCGCCGGCTGCGACAAGGTAAACGTGCACGTCCGGACCGTTGGAAGTTTCGAATGCGCTGAAGCGAAGCACGTTCTTGCCATCTGGCAATTTGTAGATCGATGCGAGTCCTTTCGTCTGGTGGGCGACGCCGCGAAAATTCCCTTCAGCAATCTTCGCAGGAATTGAAACCGGACCCTCTAGGGATGCCTGGCCAAAATTGACGCCGAAGCGAGCGCACCAGATCGTGACGTTTTTGAATTTGCTGAGATCAGTGTTTTCCGGGATATCGTAGTTCTGATCGCCTTTGTTGCCCTTCATCGATCCCAGATCGATGAAGCCGCTTTGCTTGAGCGCATCGTTGCCTTTGTCGATTTCGCCCGTGGTCAGGTACACGTGCACGTCAGGTCCGTTGGAAGTTTCGAACTCCGTTAAGCGTAACGTGCGTTTTCCCCCGGGTAGCTGGTAAATCGAAGCGGATCCTTGGGTTTCGTGCGCCAGGCCCTTGAACTTGCCTGTCGTGACCAGCATCGGCCCTTTTTCGATCGCTGCCATAGCGGCGCCGCCGGGAAATTCTTCGTTGACGGTCCTATTGATAAACAAGAGCTCGGGTCGAAATGCATACCAGGCGAGCGCCAGCAGCAAAGCGGCAGCGCCGAAAACTATATTACGCTTCCTCATAAAAGATCCTCCTCAGCCTGGTGAAATCGCTACCGAGAAACTCGGATCAGGCTGAGGATTAGATGTTTGGCAGCTGTGAAAAGATGCGACGGGTGAGCGAAATATCTATTGGATGAGCTTAAGGACTGGACCGTTGGGAGTTGTCAGGCCGGCAGGAGGATTTCCAAGCATTTTGACTCGACACTTATATCGACGACTAATTGAAACTCACCGGAAGAAAGACTTTCTTTTGGCCAGAGGTCGTCATCGATGTGGACTTGCGCGCTCAAGCATTCGATATGCATCTGGCGGACTTGCTGGACGGTTAATCCAGGGAAACCGGCCGCACCCTCCAGGCGATCGGAGAGAAACTGCATGATCTGGTCTCTTTCATTTGCCGCCGCTAGAACGACATCGAGTAAGCCATCGCCGGGAGGTCCTGCCTCAATAATGCATAAATTGGGTCCAACACATCGGACATTCATCGCTTCGAGCAAAATATAGTCGCCAGACAGATTCCGG
>Ga0207650_10000895_pt1 | contig 22536 bp, 13 predicted proteins | sample KBSS63metaG_FD_184325 | JGI IMG/M metagenome (GOLD analysis project Ga0207650, IMG submission 184325) | Switchgrass rhizosphere microbial communities from Kellogg Biological Station, Michigan, USA - KBS S6-3 metaG (SPAdes) (version 2) | ecosystem: Host-associated > Plants > Roots > Rhizosphere...
CTCGATCTCGCTCCGATCGCCGATGGCAAGGATCACGCCGCCGGTGCGCGGCACCTTGCGACCAGAGGCGAGGAACCAGCCCTTGTCATAACCTTCCGCCACCCAGGCCATATGCGCCTCCATGACCTTGTCGGCTTCTTCGTTGCTCTTCAGATAGGTCAGGGAGAGGATGAACATGAAGCCCTTTCGGCGTTTGGATCGGATGCTGCAAGAAAGAATGCATAATCCATCGATGCCTAGCGATGCAATTCATTCTGAGGCTCGGACATCGAACGTTGCCGGCGGGTCCTGAACCCTCGCCGCTTCGCCTCGCGTTTCACCCGTCAGCAGCAAGCACCGCAGGGATCAAGCCGCGCAGGGAATTGCCAACGAAGAGCTTCCCGTTGGCGAGATCGGCGAGCGACAGCCGACCGGTCCGCGCCTTGCGCGCGCAGATCAACTCGTTCCGCAGCACACCGGCCAATAGACCGCAAGCAATCGGCGGCGTGCGCAGGAGGCCTGAGCCGTCGTCGACAAAGACAGAGGTGATCGTCCCCTCGCAGACCTCATCCCTTTCGTTGAGCAGCAGCACCTCGTCGGCTTCCTCGGGGCTGAACTCGGCACGAGCGCGCTCATAGACCGCCCTGAGGGTGGTTTTTGCACGCAGCAGCGTGTCGCCGGAATCAAGGCGCGTCTGCGCCACGCGCACCCGCCAGACCGTGCCCTCGGCGAGCGGCACGAAGTCCGCCCGGGTGATGGCGATCCGGCCGGCGCGATCGAAAGTCAGGCGGACCCGCTGCGGACCGGTGGTGTCGGCAACGGCATCGGCAAGGCGTGCGGCCACGTCTTTCGGCGGGGAGAAGCCGAGACGGCGGGCCGAGCGCTCGAGCCGGGCCAGATGCAGGCGCAAGCGGATGAAGCCGGCATCTGGATCATAGCGCAGGGTCTCGATCAGCGAAAAATCCGCTACCGGGCGATCCATGCATCCCCCACCGCGAACCGCGCCTTCAGAAGGCACTCTTCGTATTCGGCCTCGGCGGTCGAATCGAAGACGATGCCGCCACCGACATTGAAGATCGCCCTGAAATCATCGAACAGCGTGATGGTCCGGATCGCCACTGAAAAGCGCATGGCGCCGGATGGCGCAATCATGCCGATGGCGCCGCAATAAGCGTCGCGCGGGCCGGCCTCCAGCCCGTGCAGGATCTCCATCGCCCAGAGCTTCGGCGCGCCTGTGACCGAGCCGCAGGGAAACAGCGCGGCAAAGATGTCCCGGATCGACAGACCAGGCAGCAGCTTGGCCTGCACATGGCTCACCATCTGGTGGACGGTCGGATAGGTCTCGATGTCGAACAGTTTTGGAACCTCGACGCTGCCCGTCTCCGAAATCAGCGAGATATCGTTGCGCAGGAGGTCGACGATCATCCGGTTCTCGGCCTGGGTCTTGCCGTCGCTGCGCATCGCCGCGATGATGTCGGCGTCTTCCGCCGGCGAAGCGCCGCGCGGCGCCGTGCCCTTCATCGGGTGGGTTTCGATCCAGCCGTGGTCGTCGATGCGAAAGAACAGCTCCGGCGAGCGCGAGAGAATGATCGGCCCGCCGAGATCGGCAAGGGCTCCGTATTTCACCGGCTGCCGCTCGATCAGCGACCAGAAGGCGGCACGCGGATCGCCGTTCCAGCGGGCCGTGACCGGCATTGTGAGATTGCCCTGGTAGCAATCACCCCGACGGATATGCTGGTGCAGGCGATCGAAACGGTCCTTGTAGGCCGGAAAATCCCAAGCGGCCTTCGCCTCCGTCAGGAAGGCCTCGTTCTCCATCCGCTGGAGCGGTTGCGAAAGCGCATGGTCCGCCGCAGCCGGACCATCGAAGACACCAAAGACCATCAGCGGCGCCTCGCGTCCGGCGACGATCAGCGGTGCGAGCCTGTCTTCGAAGGCGTAGCCGGCCTCGTAGGCCATGTAGCCCGCCAGCCAGCGGCCCGCCGCCTTTTCGCGCTGCATCCTGTCAAGCCCGGCCAGCACCTCGGCGGCCGTATGGGCGACGATGACATCGACCGGCTCGGCAAACAGCATCACCTCGCCGGTCGTGTCGTCGCGAAACAGGATGGAGGGTTCGTGGGTCATGGGGGCTACCTGCCCCTATGCCGCGTCCAGTGCCTCGAGTTCGTCGATCAGCCCTTCGATCATCGACAGGCCCCTCGCCCAGAACGACGGATCCGTGGCATCGAGGCCGAACGGCTTCAGCAGCTCGGAATGGTGCTTGGTGCCGCCCGCCTTCAGAAGCTCGAAATACTTGTCCTGGAAGCCCGGTTCGGCCTTCTGGTAGACGGCATAGAGCGAGTTCACCAGGCAATCGCCGAAGGCATAGGCATAGACGTAGAAGGGCGAATGGATGAAGTGCGGGATGTAGGTCCAGTAGGTGTCGTAGCCCTCGGAAATGCGGATCGCCGGCCCGAGGCTCTCCTCCTGCACCGACAGCCAGAGCGCGCCGATATCCTCCGACGTCAGCTCGCCCTGCTTGCGCGCGGTGTGCAGCTTGCGCTCGAATTCGTAGAAGGCGATCTGGCGCACGACCGTGTTGATCATGTCCTCGACCTTCTGGGCGAGCATCGCCATGCGCTCGCGCTTGTCCGTGGTCTTTTCGAGCAGCGCGCGGAAGGTCAGCATCTCGCCGAAGACCGAGGCGGTTTCGGCAAGGGTCAGCGGCGTCTGGCACATCAGCGCGCCCTGCCCGCCGGCCAGCACCTGGTGCACGCCGTGGCCGAGTTCATGGGCGAGCGTCATCACGTCGCGCGGCTTGCCGAGATAGTTGACCAGCACGTAGGGGTGCGCGGAGGGAACGGTCGGATGGGCGAAGGCACCGGGCGCCTTGCCGGCCCGTGCCGGTGCGTCGATCCATTGCTCGTCGAAGAAGCGGCGGGCGATATCGGCCATCTCCGGGGCGAAGTCGTTATAGGCCGACAGCACCGTCTGCTTGGCATCCGCCCAGGGGATCAGCGCGTTCGAGGTCTCCGGCAGCGGCGCGTTGCGGTCCCAAAAATCCATCTGCTCCATGCCGAGCCACTTGGCCTTCATCTTGTAATAGCGATGGGACAGTCGCGGATAGGCATCCCGCACGGCAGCAGCCAGTGCATCGACCACCTCGCGCTCGACCCGGTTGGCGAGATGCCTCGAATCGGCGATGTCCTTGAACCCGCGCCAGCGGTCGGAAATGTCCTTGTCCTTGGCAAGCGTGTTGGTGATCAGCGTGAAGACGCGCAGATTGTCCTTGAAGGTCTTGGTCAGCGCCATCGCCGCCTTTTTGCGCACGGCGGTGTCGGGGTCCTGCAGAAGGTTCAGCGTCATCTCGAGCGCCAGCATCTCGCCGTCGACCTCGAAGCGCAGCTCGGCCATGGTTTCGTCGAACAGGCGATTGAAGGCGGCAGCCGAGGTCATCGATTTTTCAAGGAACAGCTGCTCGAGCTTGTCGTCGAGCTGGTAGGGCTTGTCCTGCCGCAGGTCGACCAGCCAGGGGCGATAGTGGCCGGCGAGCGGATCGTTCTGCATGCAGGCGTCGATCAGCACGTCGTCGAGGCGGTTCAGTTCCAGCGCGAAGAACAGCAGATGCGCGCTGTATTCGGTGAGCTTCGCCTGCACGTCGCCATAGAGCTTGCCGTTCGCCGGGCTGCTGGTGTCGGAAAAATAGGTGAGACCGGCGAACGAGGCGATACGCCCCATCAGGTCGTCGAGCGCTTCGTATTCACGCAGCGCCGCGCCGATGCCGTCATCGCCCGTGCTCATGGCGGCGGTGCCGAGCTTGCCCTTCCACTTCTCGGCAAAGGCGACCGACAGCGTCGCGGCCTTTTCCAGGTCGCCGATAAAGGCCGGGGATGTCGCCGAGGGGTAGAGATCGCCAAGCTTCCAGACCGGCAGATCGCCGAGCGCTGCTTCGGCATTGGCTTTAACATCGACATCGGCCGAAAGGTTAAGACGGGCGTTGAGGGAATGGCGGCTCATGGGCAGTTATCCTCTGCTTTTCCTGGTCTGGCACATCATCTGCCGTGTCTAATGGGCCGGGACGATGGCGGCAAGGCGATTTTGGCGCCTAAATCCGGCGGCTGTCGGCAGCGGCGCTGATCGTGCAATGATTAAAATGCGGTTATTTCTCAAAACTGGATGTTCAATCCTGTCTGGCAAGGTTGCGTGAAGTTTCGCATGAAGTGAGGCACTCATGACCATACATAATGACGCCAAGGTCGGCGCCCAAATTCTCATCGTCGAGGATGATCCCGTTCAGCGCCGGCTGTTGAAGAACGCCGTCGAGCGGCACGGCTATGCCACGCTGCTGGCCGAGAACGGTCGGGTCGGGCTCGAAGTGCTGAAAGAGAACAGCGGCCGCGTCAACGTCATCGTGCTCGATCTGATGATGCCGGAGATGGGGGGGCTCGAATTCCTGGCGGCTCTGCACGAAATGGGCACCGACGTGCCCGTCATCGTCCAGACTGGTCAGGGCGGCATCGAGACCGTGGTGCAGGCGATGCGCGCCGGCGCCTTCGATTTCGTCGTCAAGCCGGTTTCACCCGAACGCATCGCCAGCGCCATCTCGGGCGCTCTCAAGCTCGACCATCGTGAGGCCAAGGCGCGTGCCGGTCGCAAGATGCGCTCCGGCACCATCGGCTTTGACGACATCATCTCCGCCAGCCCCGCCATGCTGCGGATCATCGACCTTGCCCAGCGCGCCGCGCAGTCGACCATCCCGGTGGTGCTCGAGGGCGAATCGGGCGTCGGCAAGGAACTGGTCGCCCGCGCCATCCAGTCGGCCAGCGACCGCTCCACCAAACCGTTCATCACCGTCAACTGCGGCGCCATTCCACACAATCTGGTCGAGAGCATTCTCTTCGGCCACGAAAAGGGTGCCTTCACCGGCGCCACCGAACGCCACATCGGCAAGTTCATGGAAGCCGACGGCGGCACCCTGTTCCTCGACGAGGTCGGCGATCTGCCGGTCGAGGTTCAGGTCAAGCTGCTGCGCGCTGTCCAACAGGGCGAAATCGAAACGATCGGCGCCCGCGTTCCCCACAAGGTCAACGTCCGCCTGATCTCGGCCACCAACAAGGACCTCATCGAGGAGGTGAAGGCCGGCCGGTTCCGCGAGGACCTCTACTACCGCCTCAACGTCTTCCCGATTACCATACCGGCCCTGCGCCGCCGCAAGGAAGACATCCCGCATCTGGTGCGCGTCTTCGTCGAGCGGTTTTCCGCCGAGCAGAAGGTCGGTCACACGCTCGGCATCAGTGCCGGGGCGATGGCCCTGCTGACAGCCTACGACTGGCCGGGCAACATCCGCCAGCTGGAAAACGCGATCTTCCGGGCGGTGGTACTGGCCCACGGCACCGACCTCGTCGAGGCCGACTTCCCGCAGATCGCCGCACAACTTCCGGGTTACCTCACCTCCGAGCAAATGGCTTCGGGCGGCATCATTCGCCGGGCGATGGGCGAAGGCGGACTGTCGCTGGTCGGCGGCAGCGAAACCGATTTCGACCGGGACCAAGAGACCGAATCATCCGCCCCGCATCATCATGAAACGGCGGAATTCTCCATTCCGGACAATCAGATCGCCAGTACGGGACCCTCGGGCGAGGTCCGCAAACTGGCCGATGTCGAGGAAGAGCTGATTCGTTTCGCGCTGAAATTCTATCATGGCCAGATGAGCCAGGTCGCGCGGAAGCTGGGTATTGGCCGCTCCACACTCTACCGAAAGTTGAAGGATTACGGGATCGATCCAGACGATCCACAGAAAAACGCCGCATGATCGATTTCTTAACGTTCGAGCAAGCATATTTGGTTACTGGTCGTAAAGCTCTTGTTAGTGCATCGTTCACTATGTAAGAAGTGGTTGAACATGTGTGGCATTTTTGCCATCGTGTGACCGCAATTGACAGACATTTGGAACGTGATGCGGCATTTGCTGTCGGACGGGGATCGACTTGCAGAAACTGAATGGAAATAACAAGCTCAACAGCTTGACCTGGCGTACCGTGTGCTCGCGGATCTGCATGAAGACGGCCAAGGCTCTAGCCATTGGCGCCGTTGCCATCGCGGTCTCGACGCCGGTCTTTGTCGGGGGTCCATCTCAGGCCGAGGGCGAGACGCGCAGCCTCAAAATCTACTACGTCCACACCGGCGAAAAGGCCGTCATCACCTACAAGCGCAACGGCAAGTTCGACCCCCGTGGTCTGGAACAGCTGAACCGCATCCTGCGCGACTGGCGCAAGAATCAGCCGACCAAGATGAACCCGCGCCTCTTCGACCTCATCTGGGAAGTCTACCGCGAAAGCGGCTCGCATGAATTCATCAACGTTGTCTGCGGCTTCCGCTCGCCCGACACCAACGAGATGCTGCGCACCCGCAACGCCCATACCGGCGTCGCGAAGAAGAGCCAGCATATGCTCGGCAACGCGATGGACTTCTACATTCCCGACGTCAAGCTGACAAAACTGCGCGAACTCGGCATGAAACTGCAGACCGGCGGCGTCGGCTATTATCCAACCTCAGGCTCGCCTTTCGTCCATATGGACGTCGGCGGCGTGCGTGCCTGGCCGCGCATGGATCGCCAGGATCTGGTCCGCCTGTTCCCGAACGGCAAGACCATGCACATCCCGGCCGACGGCAAGCCATTGCCCGGCTATGAACAGGCGGTTGCCGACTACAAGCGCCGCATGTCCTCCGACGACATCCAGATCGCCAGCGCGTCTCCGACCAAGCATCGCGGCTTCTTTGCGACGCTGTTTGGCGGCGGTGGAGCCGACGAGGCCGAAGACAATTCCGATTCGGAGAGCACGCCGACCGCTACGGCCACGGCAACAGCATCTCCGCGCCAGCAGGCTCCGGCCGTGGTCCAGCCGTCGGATGACGACGCGCCGCAGACGGCGGTTGCAAGCCTTAACGCGCCGATCCCGGCCGTTCGCCCCTCCTTCGGCACGACCGCCGGCAGCGAAGTGGCCTCCGCCCTGGTTTCGCCAAGTCGCAATCCCGCCCAGGATGCCCTGGCTGCAGCCCTGCCCGCCAATGGCGTGGCCTCCGGCTCGCAGTATACCGACCTGAGTTCGTTCAGCGTGCCGACGCCGTCGCTGCTCGGCCAGCGCCGCGCCCCTGGCGATGCCGAAATGCTGACCGCATCGGCTGACCCGATGAATTCACAGGCTGACTCGCCGCTGACCTCCGTGCCGGTTCCTGTCGAGCGTCCGGCCGTGGCTGAAAACCTTCTCGCATCCGCGCAGTCGGATACCGAAGCCGAGGATGATGCCGCCGATCAGGGCGCGCTTTCGCCCTCCGTCGTCGCCGCCCTCGATCAGCGTCGTTCCGACGAGGACATGCTGAAGGCACTGGCCGCAACGCCGATGCCGCCGGCAGCCCAGGCGATTGCCGCCGTGACGCCGCAGGTTGTTCCCACCGCCACCCCGCAGGTCGTGCCGATGCAGCGTCCTGCTCAGCGCCAGACACCGGCTTCCGTGCCGATGGAGATGGCAGCACTTGTGCCGCCGACGAAGATTGCCCCGGCGACGAGCGGTGTGCGCTTCTACGACGCGTTTGAGGCCCCAACCGCCGCCGAAAGCAACATCGCTGCCGGCATACCGACCAAGGGCGGACGCCCGAGCAAGCAGGACGCCGTCGTGGCAACAGCCGGCCGCGCCACCGTCCGCACCGAGCCCAAGCTGACCGAAAAGATGGTCGAGCACTGGGCATTGAGCAACGCCCGCCTCGAAACCGTCGGCCGCGCCGTCAAGGCCCCGCGCTTCGTCAGCCAGCAGCTGCGCGCCCAGCCGACCACCGTCTATACCGAAGGCTTCAAGCAGCAGACTGCCGCGATCGATCCGGAACGCTTCAACGGCTCCGCGGTCAACTTCCTGCCGGTCAAGAAATTCGACACGCTGCAATAGCCGAACGATTGCCTGAACAAAAAATCCCGCCGGAGCGATCCGGCGGGATTTTTGTTTGGGTCGTTCGCAGGCAGCGTGCCGCCGGCCATTCCGCCGGCGGCGACGACCGATTATTCCATGCCCAGGGCAGCCATGTAGGTCTGCAGGATGGTTTCTTCTTCCATGCGCTCGTTGGCATCCTTCTTGCGCAGGCGGATGATGGTGCGGATGGCCTTGGTGTCGTAGCCTTTTACCCCTGCATCTTTTTATGATGCATGTCTTAGAGAGAAGCATCCGCCCTAAGGCGGATTCCGCTTTAATGTTCGAAAGCAAGGCAGCCGAGCTATGAACCAATCGCTAAGGCCGGCTGCCTTGCCTTCGAACCAAAAGACAAAAAGTCGGCGTAGCCGCCAATCCGGCTTCAGCCGGTCTGGGCCCCGAGCCCCCACTTGGGGGCGCAGGGGCTTGCTCAGTCTCAGCGATCTTCAAAACACATCCGCTTCATCGCTTGTTTGGTGGATTGACGGCCGCGCTTTCCAACGATCAGAAATTCATTCTGATCGACCTTCTTGATTTCACCGGCACGCGAAACGTTCATGCCATCCCCGGTGACTGCGGCTGAGCGCCCTCTGCATTCCCGCGGTGAGCATTGCCATGATGCATAATGGCACTATTGACTGGGCTCGCGGATTTAACACTAGTGGACACGGAAACGCTGCGGTCGACGACTTGACCTTGTTTCAGGCCGCCTCCGTCAGCAAGGCAGCCGTAGGCGACGGAGTAGCCAGCTCCAACTATTAACCAGCAGTCCCATCCAGCATCCTGACGTGATCGCGATCTGATGTCCATACGACGTCCGCATGTCTGCCTTGTGGGGGCAAATGACTGACGTTTTTACTAACCTGGTAGGCAAATCTGGAGCCGCGCAGAGCAAAAATCAGGTAGTGTCATATCGATCCCGTGCGGCTTCAGAAATTAAATCCAGATAATTCGCTCTCTAATTTGTCGAGGCGAGACGAAAGGCCTACTTTTTTTTCTGCAGCATCACGAGAGGCCGCCGACATAAAGCCTGTCAACTCTCGTAAGCTAGCCGTGTCTCTCACAATCCAAAACAGGTCGCGTTTGTTTATGAAAACGATACTTTTCTTTCGTCGTTGCGCCAACTCGATCACGTTACTTAACGTCCCGGTGCTTTTCGTATCCCAAAGCATCAGGCCGATATCCGCGTCTTCCGCCATGGCTACATCTTTGGCTGTGAAGTAAGCTTTCGTTCCGGGTTGAGCGCGGCTCTTGATTTGTTTGATCGGCCAGTCTCCAAGATTGTTACGTGGAGCGGAACCAGTGCAGTAAACCATGACCGAAGTCGCATTTCGCTCCAGCAGTGTGCGTTGAACAGAAGTGTCAACGCCATTTGCATCGCCAACGAACACGCCCAATTTCGACGCAAGTAAGCTCTCGAGCTTTGCGACAAAATTTGAAGGTAGTTGCTTTATGGCGATCGACCCGGCTACGAAAACTGATTCCATGTTCATTTCCATGTTAACGCCACGACCATAATCCGATCGATCTTAACATAGCCTCTCAGCGCGCTGGTAGCGGCTTGCATCGACGCCCCACTGTCGAACAAGTCATCAATTAATAATACGTTCCACTTATCCGTGCCCGCTATCCCATCGTTTATCGAAAACCTCCCTACCAGTTCGGCGTCTTTCTCTGCTTTGGTATGCAGATTTTTTAATTGGACACCTGTAGCGGAGGGTGCTTTCTCAATGATATTCTCGAAGGACGTCAAGCCCAACAGTCGTGCCAATTCCGAGCTTATAGCATTTACAGGCTGTCGCACACGTTGGATTGAAGCAGGCATCGGAACGAGCAAGCCAATATCCGGGAGGAGCGGAACGATGTGTTCTTTAATCGCCTCTGCAAGCTCGGTCGCTTTGTCCCAAGCAGATCTGTATTTTAATTGATATACAGCTTCTCCAGCCTCGGTCCGTTGATTGTCAAATATGGGACGGCTCAAAGCGTTGTATCCAAGAAAAGTACTTTGCAACATGTGCTTATCTAACGCATAGCCGACATCCCAGTTGCCACTTAGCTTTCTGATGTTCGCCTTCATTTACCCCCCCGTTGATTGCAAGCACGGTCGGACACTTCAACAAAACTGAAACCCATTGTTGAAGTGAACCCCTATGAAGGCGGGGTTCTGTCACCCCCCTGATTTACGCGTTACGTGTTGTCAGGAATGCCTAAGTCAACGACATACGCGTGTCCGTCGCGAGCCCTTTTTAGGAGTTCAATTGCCTCGTCAGAGTATTTATGAAGTATCGATGTGTTATGCCGGTCTCCACGATGGTACCTGTTGTCAGATTTCTTAATGTTTATTCCGGTATTTACTTCAATTCCGTCGATGATTTGATTTGCAAAATGCCAGCCAGCCCCTCCCAAGACCTTACCAATTTCGGTGGCACTATACGGATGCTGAGCGCCGGCCGTGCTATACGTGTTTATAGTGGCTATGCCGAAAAGCTTCGCGAAAGATTCGGAGCTTTCGACAGCGGAATTTAGCATTTTGAAATCGGCTTCAATGGTGGATTTTGGTATATCGTGCCGCACGAGTTCGTAGGATCGGGCCACAAGCGATCTTAGTACCCGCGGGTTCACGTGGTTTAGGGATGGATTTGCAGCAAAAGCGTCGAACACCCACTTGAAATCAGAGGCCTCAATTAGTTTTACCCTTACGTTCCTGTCCTCTTCAGTTTGAATGACCTTGTCTCGGGCCGGCCACGAGTCCGCATCGACTTTAGAGTTCCATTGCAGGATATAAACGTTCGGGATTACCCCTCCCTTTTCAGGTAGCGCCTGATCGATGTCCGAAAGAATAGCGCGGATGTTTGGATCACCAGCATTGTATCCGATAAATATCAGTGGATGCTCGTTGAAGAATGTCAGCAGTTTTGCACTCAAGAATTTCTTTTTCTTGGCAAACTCGTCATAGTCCGCGGCGGTGAAAACAAGACTATCATGATCGGTCACACATCCATGGATTTTGTATATTTCACCAACACACACCTGTTGGCCTTTGAGTATTTGTTGGCCAATGATCCTTTGATGGTCAGGAAACACCATCTCCAACATCTCATCGTAGTTAGTGGTAATGAGAGCATGCGGCTTGATCTTCGAAAGCGCCTCTAGCTCATGCTGGTATTCTGCTCTGAACTGGGCAGTCGTCCCAGGCGTCAGCGCCTTGAGATACTGAGAGATTTTATATTTTATGTACGCTTGAGCGCCAGTGGAATCGCCAAACATGTCTTCAGGGAACTCATTGTGCCCTGTGTCCCATGCCCATTCTTGGTATTTTTTCGCAAATTCCTCGCCGATTAAGATCGGCGACTTCAATGACTGCTTGTAGAAACCTAAGCCTTTATCGATTGCTGAGCAGCCATCTGCGAGGTACGCAAGAAGCTCTTCCCAGTTCGGAGCACCCATATAGCGTTTGGTCAAGCCAGATCCGACGAATAAAATTGGCTGACATCCAAACTCTTCCACGATGTTAGTTATATCTTCGCTGATTTCCTCAATGTAGCGCTCGTAACGTGCCGGCTTGATTTGCTCCTCTGCTTGTTGACCAATCACGCGTGTTCTCCATACGACTCATCTCAAGGTAGATCACCTATGTGTGTCACGCTGTACAGGTGGCGGCAATGGCGATGAATTCGTTTGCTTCCACTAAGGTTCTTTGTCACGTAGATCGGGTTCCGCCAGCAGACGATGTGCCGGGAGAATGTCATCTCGAAGCATTTTACCGGGACGGGGGATAATTATCGCCGCAGAAACTCCGTTGAGCTTTTCCAACCCGGCCTTGATTTCATCGTGCTGTTCAGTGTGCGCAACGTCGTCCCACACCACCGCGATGATGTCGTTGTAAAGAGACGAGTTGCTCAGATACAAAGCACTGTCAGCGGCGACCTCCTCTATAACAGAAGCCCAAGCCGCCTGTCCCGCAGATCGTACGAACTTCACTTCGACAATGGTGCGCAGCGAGGGTATTGCGAGGTCCGCCCGAGGGTTCTTGTGCCCGATCGACGGCAGGTTTTCCTCATCCTCGAGGTCGGCAAAGAGCGGAGCGAGTATCACCCACATCAGTGCCTGGACATGGTACTCATTCTCGATTTCCCACCGTCCAAGTCGCGAGTTGGCAGTTCTAGGCGTCTTCTCGTATCTCCAAAGCCTAAGCGATTTGGACACATTGCGCAGTATCCTGATAAGATCTTCGCGGGAGGTCGAGCCAAAACTTATTCTCGTCTGGCGTGCCAGGGCCTCGTTGAACGCAGCGAGGCGAACGGCTCCAAGCTCTGCCCCGGCGGAATGACGCTCCAATAGAGCCGCTTGCCCAGCAGCCAAGGCGAGGTCTCCGTCGTCCATTTCTCCGACGCCGCGTAAAGCAAGCGCGACAGAAAGTTCGACGGGGGTGATTTTCGAGCCAGAATGGCGACCGCCGAGGACGGTTAGGCAAGCGTTGATTAAACCGGAGTGCCAAGGATCGCCGCCGCCTTCGATCAATGATTGGTCAAGCAAATCCTTCAGCCAATCAAACTTGTCGTCCATGGATGACGTCGCCGCCAAAGTTACGCCAAGAAGCGCAATACCATCGACCTCGAACCTACGAGGCCGGTTCGGGGCGAAGAATGTCCGACCGGATATATGCGCAATTTCGGCATTAAGGCGGGCCTTGTTTTCCAGAGCGAGGACGCCTGATGCTTCGCCGTAGCCCAGCACCGCAGCATGCTCCGGGAGAAAACTCTGCCCTTGCAAGACAAGCGCTTGTGACACCAGCAAGCTTAGTTGGGCATCATTCCGCAGGATCCATGACGAAAATGCCGCGATATGAATCGGGCTGCCGGTCACGTCCGCAGCATCCTCCAAGGCAGCTTTTAGATCAAGCAGTCCCACCATTAGAGAAACCACAGTCGGCGACCGACATTGCCGAACCTGATAGCGTCATCGTCCCACCCGACGACATTGGCGAGTCCGGCTAGACGTTGGGCGATCAGGTCGGAGTATCGGATAGTTATCGGATACGGCTCGGGCGCTAGCATTCGCCATGAATGTCCCGAAAACTCGAAGGCTTGCCGCGCCAGGTATGTCATGTCTTTAAAGGTCGAACGTCGATGCAGTTTTAGTAGCGCTGGACGGGGCATGCCGTCGCTAGCCTGCTTGAGTTCGGAAGCACCGGAAAAAACCATCAAGGATTCGAAGTCACTCAGGCGGATATGTAGACGTCGAGAAGGTCCCAGCACCCCTCGCTTGCCTTGTCCATAGCCCAGGCCAATCTGATCCTCGTCGAATATGAGTAGAGGATGGTCGGGAGCAATGTGGAGGAACGCAAACGTGACGTCCTTCAGTTCGAGATCTTCGATAGTTCGTTCGATCGCCTCAACTTCAAGATCCTTTAATGGTTTGAACATATGAAAGACCAAGCGGACCTTGTCGGTAACGCGCCAGTTGTCTTGCCTGCGCACCGTCTCAACCGTGCGCTTCAAGGTGTCGTAAAGTTCGTCCGCGTAACGTTCATAAGGTACAACACCGGTCCGATCGCTCAGAAGGTAGCTTCCGTCACTGGAAAATACCGTTGTAATTCCCACGTACCGTCGCTGCGGACCGGTACGGCCTGTCGTCGTTGTATGTGAACCAAGGCCGATGACCAGTTCGTGAGCAGTAGTCTGCCTGGAAGCGAGCAGCCATGGAACGCCGCCGAGTTTTGCGTAGGTGGCGAGGCTCATGTGGTTCATGGAAAACACCAGTTCCCCACCGGCCTGAGCCATTGTCTCCAGCCTGACGCTCTGAACGGGAATGTCCCGCTTCAGAAAGATCGATTTCGTGGCGTAATACGGGTTCGATCCGTCCTCTATGCTCTTAAACTCTTCTTCCACCTGAACGATAGCGAGGTCCCATTTGAATCCTTCGTCATTAGCCTTATCGAGAGCTCTTTTGCTGGCAACGACGTAGGCGGCAGCAGATGCGTCATCCGCAAGAAAAAAGCCGACAGAAGCCTTGTCGAGAGCGAAACGGCGGAGAAAGCCGTCGCCATACCGTGCTGTCTCATGACCGGGCCGACCAGTCTTGACCTCCGGCATGCCATCCAGGAAACTCGCGATGAACTCGTCGACCTGACCTTCCAGCCTAGCCTGACAGATCACTGCGATACGTGGGCGCTTCGATGTAAAAGTCCGCTGGTCATACGGTCCATGATCACGCAGGCTCTTCTCTGGCCAGTCGCTTCTTCTGCTCCCGCTCGGATCGAAGACCAGGACGGGTTTCGCGAGAAGCTCCGTCGAGGGGAAAAGTCGTTGACTTGATCGCAAGAGATCCGCGATCTGGAAGGACGCGCCGGGGATAGGGGACAAGTGGGCTTTCTCCCGGAGGAAAGCCATCGCATCCTCAATCCGGGATTTGCGCCCAGGGCCGCTGTTGAATGCTTGCGCTTTTGCAGCTACCGAGGCTAAGACACCCGCAGCCCGGCCACCCAAAAGCTTGAGGATGCAGTCGTCCACGGTTTCCATTCGGGGTTCGAGATATACCGTGTCTGCTAAGACTTCTTGATAACCCTCGACACTGTCATCAAGAATGAGCGTTTCCCCACGGACTTCGCGGACCCTACCTATGACGCGACGTCTTGGCAGCAGTCGTTCATCCAACGGCGGCTCCTGCACTTGCACGTAGCGGCCGACCAATGGAATTGATAACGTGAGTAGGACATCACAGGTCGTGTTTATGAACGACTTCAACCTGCTTTCGCAAACAACTCCAATCGTGCTCCTTCCATCCAGGACGATACGACGGGTATCGAACTTAAGGATAGACCGCTTCTCGAGCCATCCGGGCAAATCAGGATGGGAAAACAAATCTTGATTCGCGGCACCTACGATGGAAACCGGATAGGAGGAAAGAATTGGCCGCCTTGCATCAAATGTTCGTAGAAGCGAGGCCCGGAAGAGTTCTGGCCACAGGTTGAATTCTCTGCGCAGATCTACTTCTTCTCGAAGGGTTCCCAACGGCTGAGAGCCGGTAGCTATCGGTACGTCGATGATCGCGTTCGCGATTCCATCACGGCGAAAAACATGAGTTTTGGAAAATTCGTTTCGCAGATCGCGAAGTCGATCGGCGTGGAAAGGCTGGCGGCCAATCTCCGTCAACGTCTTTCCGACGACGTCAAGGGGAGCGAAATTGATAACGAGCCTGGGCATGAACGCTCCATCGGGGAACAGCATGTACCGAATCAACTCAGGATATAGTTGCGAGGCAAATGTCGCGAGAGTTCTGAGCGCTGTTTTCCCCAGTGCAAACAACATTTTTGAAAGAAACGCGAAACGTGAGCATGAGGTGGAGCTTGCAGCCTGCGATCTCCGCCATCTTATCGGCGGAGAAGGTCTCGGTCGGGATCGCCCGTTGGCGACGGCTGGAAAGTGTCGTCCCATTCTTCGACCCGCTGAGCGGCCATCAGATGTTTCTTCGCGATCTTGGAGACCTCTATAGGGCGTCGTGATGCCGAGAGGTCTTCGGGCTTTTCCGTGGTAATGCTCGTGGTACGCCGTTGCATTTGCTCGTCCACCAGTCTGTGGTGTGTTGCCGGATCTAGATCCGGATTGCTCTTGCGCCGCAGCTTGCCGCATACGACAAAGTACCGCCCGTCAGGCGTCGTCGGGTGGAAGTCCACCGGAGAGACATGAATGAATTCTAGCGATCTGAGCGCAAAGCTGGGAAAAGACCAGTTCGCTTTGTACTTCGGAGGCGAAGGCCACATACCAGCCGACCTTCTCGGCAATTTTTTGCGGCGTGTTTCGACCGTCACCAGAAGGCGCGGTGTGGACCTTGAGGTGGTTGCGTTCGAGCCCGGCAGCCTAGCGGTCGTTCTGAAGGCTTTGCAAAAAACAAAGCGCGGCATCAGCACGGAGTTTCAAAAAGCACCTGTAGCGACGACTGCGGCGGGTGCGTCGCTGGTTAGCTTGGCTGTCGGCGCTATCGTCGCAGCCATGGCGACCGCCGGACACGGAACGACGCCCCTTGAACACAGCGGGGCCCAGATTGTCATAAACGGCAACGCCGATAATATCCTTATCGTGACGTCCGACAAGAGTATGCTCCTCATGGATAGAACGCACGCTGGTGCTGTACAAGAACAACAGGATATCAAGAAAGGGCGTTTGCCGGGTGTGGAAGGGATCCAGCTTTTAGTCGAGGAAGGAAAAAGGGGTCGACTTCGTGGAACGGTGGTCGATGTGCATGGAAGGCCGTTTTTCCGTCCGGAAAGATGCAAATTCCTTGTTCCTATCCAATTTCATATGTATTTCGAGGACGAACTCGACGTCGTTCCGGATGGACGCTACGAGGTAAGTGCTGATCTCCACTTCTACAATGGGCAACCCGGCGTGATCGTTATTTACCGCGCTCAACCGCTCTGACGGTTGTGCCGTGTCGACCGTTCTCTTCGGAATTGCGGAAGTTTTGCTGGACGCCATTATTTACGTAAGCACTCTGCAGCAGCATCTCTCAAGAAGCCAGACGGTGATCGTGAGATGCCGTTATCCTGGCACTTGTGCTGCAGCATGGCGAACAGGCCTGCGAGCCGCCAACGTTTAGCCAGATAAAAGAACGTGCGATGCCTTATCGCCTGAGATTGGCCTTAGCCAGATCGACGAGCTGGTTAGCGCGGCCGTCCAGCACTGCCGTCATCATGAACACACCGAAGTTGAAAGCTTCGCCCAACGTCGTCTTCGGCGGCATTACGAGCTCCTGACGGGCGCTGACGACGTCGACCAGTACGGGTCCGTCGTGGGCGAGCGCCTTCCTCAGCGAGGCTTCCAGATCCTGAGGCTTTTCGACGCGGATACCCCTGATGCCCATGGCCTCCGCCATCAGCGCGAAATTCGGGTTCTTGAGATCGCAGCCGACATCGAGAAAGCCGCCTGCCTTCATCTCCATCTCGACGAACCCCAAGGTGCCATTGTTGAGGACGATCACCTTCACTGGCAGGCCCATCTGAACCAGGGTGATGAAGTCCCCCATCATCATTGTGAACCCGCCGTCCCCCGACATGGAAATGACCTGCCGTTCGGGATAGGCAGACTGCGCACCGATGGAGTGCAGCAAAGCGTTGGCCATGGAGCCATGATTGAAAGAGCCGACAAGCCTTCGCTTGCCATTCATCTTCAGATACCGGGCCGTCCAGGCGATCGGCGTCCCGACATCGCAGGTGAAGATGGCATCCTCGGCGGCGAGATCGCTGACCAGCCGGGTGAGGTATTGCGGATGGATGGTCGTGCTTTTGGGGTCTGGCACGGCGAGTTCGTCCAGATCCCTGCGTGCCTTGCCATAGTGGGAAATGGCAGAGTCAAGGAACTTCCTGTCCGCCTTTTCCTCGATATGAGGCATCAGCAGCCTCAATGTCGAGCCGACGTCGCCCAGAATGCCGACTTCCAAAGGGCATCGATTGCCCAGCGCTTCCGGACGGACGTCGATCTGCGCGATCCGGGCATTCTCCGGGTAAAATTGCCTATATGGAAAATCCGTACCGAGCAAAAGGAGCGCGTCGCACTCCTTCATCGCCGCGTATCCAGATGCGAAGCCGACGAGACCTGTCATACCCACGTCGTAGGGGTTGTCGTACTCGATATGCTCCTTGCCGCGCAGAGAATGGATGATGGGCGCTTTCAGCCGAGCAGCCAGTTCGATGACCTCGTCATGCAGTCCTGCGCATCCAGCTCCGCACATCAGCGCGATCTTCTGTGATGAGTTCAACAGATTCACAAGTGAGGCCACGTCTGATGCGTCCGGCATGATCTTCGCAGCCTTCGGTGCAAGCCAAGCAGGCACCTTGACCTTGCTTGGTTTGAGGGCGATGTCTCCTGGTATCACCACCACCGCTACGCCTTTGCGTCCGACTGCGACCCTCATGGCGCGTGCCAGAATCTGGGGAAGCTGGTCCGGGCTTGAAACCAGCTCGACATAGTGGCTGCATTCCTTGAAGAGCTGCTCGGGATGGGTCGCCTGAAAATAGTCGATGCCGATTTCCGAGCTTGGAATATGCGCGGCAATGGCCAGAACAGGCACGCCGCTCCGATGACAATCGAAGAGCCCGTTGATGAGATGGAGGCTTCCAGGCCCACAGCTTCCCGCACAAACCGCTAGCTCTCCAGTCAGGTGCGCTTCTGCACCGGCTGCAAAGGCTGCTCCCTCCTCATGCCGGACGTGAACCCAGTCGATCGTGTTCAGGCGTCGAAGCGAATCCGTGAAGCCGTTCAGTGAATCGCCGACGACGCCGTAGACCCTTTTCACACCCTGCTGCTCGAGCGTTTCGGCAATGTAGTCGGCAACGGTTCTGGCCATCTGGATTCTCCTTGGTTGCTGATAGCTTTACCTAGGTTGGCTATGCGGCGCGACAAGCCGACAAGGCGTGGGTAGACGCAAGACACCTTTCCATCTCACCTGAGCCACAAGCCGAGACGGACATTTCTATTGGAAGTTCCGGGCTTTCACCTTGAGCGTATCAATATGCAAGTCACGGACAAATATGTCCCTTGGCCGCACAGCGGGTTTCGGTCGATCGCGGGAATCGCCTCCTCCTGGGGATCCATGGGCGAATTCGTCTCCCCGGCCGCTCGGCACTTTGAACTCGGTGTCGAGGTCGGCAAGTCCAGACAAGTCTCTGCTGAGATCGAAAAGCTGTTGCGCTATCAGATGGACCACGTCACCTTCCCGCTGAATTTTTCCGTTGATGCCCATCATGGACGATCCGAGAACAACCCGCCGCTGCCGCTCGAACACTTTCGGCCAAACGACGATGTTTGCCGGGCCTGTCTCGTCTTCAATGGTGACGAACATGACACCCTTTGCGGAACCTGGTTTCTGGCGAACCAACACGAGCCCGGCGGTCCAAAGCCAGCGTCCGTCACGTGCGCCCATCGCTTCCTCGCAGGTTACCATTTTGCGTCGCGCGAGATCCTTCCGCAGGAACGCGATCGGATGGTCCCGGAGGGTCAGGCCGACATGGCCGTAGTCCTCGATAACGTTGTGTCCTTCCGTCATCTGGCGAAGATCGACGTCCGGCTCCTGCTGTTCGGCAATCGCCTTTTCCTCGCGTTCGGCGGCCGCCGCAAACAACGGAAGGGGCTCGTCGCGCAATGCTTTGATCGCCCAAAGCGCGTCGCGGCGTTCTAGGCCCAACGAGGGTTTGAAAGCGTCGGCTTCCGCTAGCTCGACAAGAGAGGCCGCCGGCACACCCGAACGCCGCCACATGTCGTCCACGTTCTCGAATTCGGAATTCATGCGGGCGGCAACGATCTTCGCGGCATCGGCAACTGCCAGACCTCTTACCATCCGCATTCCAAGCCTCACAGCGTGCCGGTCTGTATTGCCTATTCGTTCGAGGGTGCAGTCCCAGCGCGAAAGGTTGATGCATACCGGCCGGACTTGGACGCCATGGTTCCGGGCGTCACCGACGATCTGAGCCGGAGCATAGAACCCCATCGGCTGGCTGTTCAGGAGAGCAGCGCAGAAGGCGTCTGGGAAATGGCACTTCACGAAGCTGGACGCATAGGCGATCAAGGCAAAGGATGCCGCGTGAGATTCAGGGAAGCCGTAGGAGCCAAATCCTTCGAGCTGGCTAAAGGTCTTCTCGGCGAACTCAGTCGTATACCCGTTCCTGACCATGCCCGAAACCAGCTTGTCCTTAAACCTCGAGACCCCGCCGGTGAATTTGAATGTGGCCATCGATTTTCGGAGTTGATCGGCTTCGCCACCCGTAAAGCCGGCACAGACCATCGCCACACGCATCGCAGACTCCTGGAACAATGGGACGCCGAGAGTTTTGCCGAGCACGGCCTCGAGCTCAGGTGTCGGATATTCCACCTGCTCCTTGCCCTCGCGCCGACGCAAGTAGGGATGGACCATATCGCCCTGGATTGGGCCGGGTCGGACAATCGCCACCTGGACGACGAGATCGTAGAATGTCCGCGGCTTCAACCGAGGCAGCATCGACATCTGTGCCCGGCTTTCGATCTGGAATGTGCCAAGCGTGTCGGCCTTGCGGATCATCGCATAGGTCGCGGCGTCTTCCTGTCGGATATTGGCGAGATCGAGGTCGTCGTCCTTATGCTCCCGAATAAGATCGAAGGCCTTGCTCATGCACGTCAGCATGCCAAGCGCCAGGACGTCGACCTTCATGAACTTCAACGCCTCGACGTCATCCTTGTCCCATTCGATGATCTGTCGGTCCTTCATACGGGCAAGCTCGATCGGCACGAGGTCGTCCAGCCGATCATGGGTGAGGACGAAACCGCCGGGATGCTGCCCGAGATGCCGCGGCGCGCCCATCAGTTGCTGCGCAAGCTGAAGAGTCAGAACTAGGCGTCGGTCGTCGGGATTGAGGTTCAGCTCCCGGACATTCCGGTCGCTGACCTCCTCGGACCAAGACCACATGCCCGAAGACAGGGCCTTGATGAGGTCTTCCGGAAGCCCGAGCGCCTTGCCGACATCGCGGATCGCCCCTTTCGCCCGGTAGCGGGTGACTGTAGCACAGAGCGCCGCCTTTTCGCGGGTATAGGTCTTGTAGATCCACTGAATGACCTCTTCGCGCCGCTCATGCTCGAAATCGACATCGATATCCGGCGGCTCGTCCCGCTCCTGAGACACGAAGCGTTCGAAGAGAAGATCGTTGGTCGAAGGGTCGATACTGGTGACGCCAAGGATATAGCACACGGCGGAATTGGCCGCCGATCCCCGACCCTGGCAGAGGATTCCCTGCGACCTGGCGAACCGCACGATCGAGAACACCGTCAGGAAATATGGCGCATACTTCATCGTCCTGATCAGATCGAGCTCGTGCCGGACAGTCTTCAGCACTTCGGGCGGCAGGCCTTCCGGATATCGGTTCGGGATGCATTCCCAGACGAAATGCTCTAGCGTCTCTTGCGCGGTCTTGCCTGGAATGATGGCTTCTTCCGGATATTGATAGGTCAGCTCTTCCAGCGAGAACTTGCAGCGGTTGACGATCTCCATGGTCCGAGCGAGCGCCTCGGGGTAGCGGGGAAAAAGGCGCTCCATTTCCTCGGGAGGCTTGAGGTATCGGTCGGCATGCCGCTCGCGTTCAAAACCAATCTCATCGATCGTCTTGTTGTTGCGGATGCAGGTGACGATATCCTGAAGCTGCCGCCTGCCCGGTTCGTGAAACAGGACGTCGTTTGTGACGACAGTCTTCACCTTGACTTTGACCGCAAGATTGGAAAGCTCGTGCAGGCGCATCTGATCATTTGGCCGACGCCTCAGCGAGAGCGCCAGATAAGCCCGATCTCCAAAGATGTCCGCCATCTTGCGAAGCTGGATGGCACAGACGTCGTCTGGAAGGTCGGGGACAAGAACGCCAATCAGACCTTCATTGTAGAGACTGACGTCGTCGAGATGGAGAATGCAGTTATTCTTGCCGCCACGGCTTTTGCCCAGGGTGATCAGCCGCGTCAGCCGCGCATATGCAGCGCGGTCCGTCGGATAGACCAGGATCGACATGCCGTCATGAAGATCGAGCCGGCAGCCGACGATCAGCCGCAGTCCGGTTGCGCGGGAGGCGACCAGTGCGCGGATGATGCCGGCAAGGGAGTTTCGGTCGACGACCCCGAGCGCCTCGATTCCCATTTCCTTAGCCGTCGCGAACAGCTCTTCGGCCGAGGATGCTCCTCTCAAAAAAGAGAAATGCGTGGTGACCTGAAGCTCGGCATATCTCATGCGAAGATGCCCTGGACGAACCACTTGTGTGAGCCGGTATCGCCATCGACCCCGTCTCCGGACCGGAAAATCCACAGGCGCTCGCCACTGTCGTCCTCGACCACGAAATAATCGCGGACGGCCGCCCACTCGGATGTCCGTTCCCACCATTCACCGAAGACGCGCTCAGGGCCATCGGCGCATTTCACTCTTCGACGCCTGCCGCGCCAGGTCACGGTGACAGGCGGATGGTCCGGAAGCAGCGCCATGACCTCTATCAGTTCCGGATGCGCAAGGAGGCGAACGGGGCGCGGCCAGCTCTGCGACCATGAAGCCTCAACATCATCTGACGCCGCCGGAATGCGGCGGACGCTTCGCTCCGGAACGTCGGACGCGACAGGGGCCAAACGGTAGACCCGCTGCCCTCTGTTCCCAAAGATGTCGATCAGAGGGGTGATGTCGGTCACCTCTTCCTCGACGAGAGACGATGCGCGTTGGGTCTCCTCCAGCGGTTCGGCAATGACGGCCACCAACGAGAGCTTCTCTATCCCAAAGCCTGGATCGATTTTCTCGGTCCGATCCCGGAACAGCTTGGTCAACCAAGCGACGTCTCTTGCAGGTCTCGCCGTTCCAGCGCGGATCGCCTGGATCGTGTTGTCGACCTTGTGGACGATGAGATCGCACCGACGGACACCGAGACCCTTCTTTTGCAGCTCAGCGCAGATTTGGACGACGAGGCGACCGACGTACTTATTGATCGTTTCAGCCGCACCGATGGGGTCCTGGAAAGACCGGCTGACTTCAATCAGTTCGACCGTCCGAATGGGTTCTATTGGCTCCTTTATCCGGCCATAAATCTGGTCGAGGCGTCGAGCGACCTCGGGCCCAAACCGCAACGTCAGCGGTG
>Ga0207650_10000900_pt1 | contig 22446 bp, 20 predicted proteins | sample KBSS63metaG_FD_184325 | JGI IMG/M metagenome (GOLD analysis project Ga0207650, IMG submission 184325) | Switchgrass rhizosphere microbial communities from Kellogg Biological Station, Michigan, USA - KBS S6-3 metaG (SPAdes) (version 2) | ecosystem: Host-associated > Plants > Roots > Rhizosphere...
TAGACGACCGCGGAGAGGTGGTACGGCGATACGCGTCCCCAGACCGCGCGTTTCCGGCGGGACAGTTCGGGCGGAGTCGAGCGGGTAACTGGGCGCCGAGCGCCACTTCGTCGCCACCGTGGACAATTCCGCCGTGGGAATAGATCACTACGAGAACTTTCCGGTCGCATCGTGGCTGTGTCCGCGACCGATTCGTCCGGCGGTCGCAGCGATCTATCGATTCGCCAGGACGGCCGACGACATCGCCGACGAAGGCAACGCCACGCCCGAGGAGCGTCTCGCCGACCTGACGGCCTACCGCGACGACCTGACCGCAATCACGTCGGGCGGCCCACCCTCCGATCGCTGGCGTGAGGTCTTTGTTCCACTCGCAAGAGCGATCGTCCAGCATGGGCTGCCGATCGCGGCGCTGACCGACCTGCTGAGTGCGTTCGAGCAGGACGTCGTCAAGCACGCCTACCGAGACCGCACTGAGCTGCTCGACTACTGCCGACGCTCTGCGAACCCGGTCGGCCGCCTGCTGCTCCACCTCTACGGTGTTCACAGCGGAAAGGCGCTGCAGCAATCGGATGCGATCTGCACCGCGCTGCAGCTGACGAATTTCTGGCAGGACCTCGGCATCGACATCTCCCGCGGCCGCCTTTACATCCCGATCTCCGACTGCATGGCGCACCGCATCGATCCGAAGGAATTGCGGCTCGCGCAAGGTGGCCTGGAAACCCGTGCGCTGATTGCTGAGATGGTGACTTGGACGCGGCAACTGATGTTGCGTGGCGCGCCCCTGGCACGATCCGTCAACGGCACTGCCGGCTGGGAACTGCGGCTCGTCGTGCAGGGCGGTCTGCGCATCCTTGAGAAGATCGAACGCGGCGAGTACGGCACGCTTTACGACCGTCCGCGACTCGGTTGGACGGATGCACCGGTTCTCGGCTGGCGTGCATTCATCTTCAAGACGCCATCTGCGATGAGCGCGAGGAAAGCGGTTTGACGCCGGAACAATACGTCCAGGAACGTGCGGCGCGCAGCGGCTCCAGCTTCTACTACGCGTTCCTGTTCCTGCCCCCGCCGCGGCGCGCGGCGATCACGGCGTTCTATGCGTTCTGCCGCGAGGTCGACGACGTCGTCGACGAAGTCAGCGATCCCGGTGTCGCAGCTGTCAAGTTGGACTGGTGGCGGAACGAGGTCGCAACCGCATTCGGCGGTCAGCCGAGTCACCCGGCAATGCGAGCCCTGATGCCGCATGTCGACGCCTACCAGATCAAGGCGGCCCACCTGACCGCGGTGATCGACGGCTGCGAGCTGGATCTGCGGCAGTCGCGCTACCTCGACTACCCGAACCTCGAGCGCTACTGTCATCTGGTGGCTGGCGTCGTCGGCGAAGTCGCGTCCAACATCTTCGGGCGCACCGAAGCTCGTACGCTCGACTATGCACATCGCCTGGGATTGGCGATGCAGCTGACCAACATCATTCGCGACGTCGGCGACGACGCCCGCCGCGGACGCATCTACCTGCCGATTTCGGAGCTCCAGTTGTTCGACGTCAAGGCGCAGGAAATCCTGAACCGCACTTACAGCGACCGCTTCACGGCGCTGATGAAATTCCAGTCGGCGCGCGCCCATCGCACCTACGACGAGGCCTTTGCGCTTTTGGCCGAGGTCGATCGACGCGCGCAGAAGCCCGGCCTGATGATGGGCAACATCTACCGTACTTTGCTCACCGAGATCGAGGCCGACGGGTTCCGGGTGCTGCACCAGCGCTTTTCGCTGACGCCGTTGCGCAAGCTCTGGATCGCGATGCGGACCAACTGGCGAGGGCGCTGATGTCGACCGCCCGCAGCGTCGCTGTCATCGGCGGCGGCTGGGCGGGACTTGCCGCCGCGGTCGAAGCATCACGGCGGGGAAGCCAAGTCACCCTGTTCGAGATGGCTCCGCAGTTGGGTGGGCGAAGCCGCGACGTGCACGTGGCAGGTGTCGCGCTCGACAACGGTCAGCACATCGCCATCGGCGCCTACAGCGCGACGCTCGCGCTCATGCGAGACCTCGGCGTCCAGGAACGCCAAGCCTTCCTGCGGACGCCGCTTCGGCTTGTCGACGCGAACGGCGATGGCCTCGTGCTGCAAACTGGAACGCCGTGGCTCGCCTTTGTCCGCGGCGTGATCGCGCACCGCACCTGGAGGCCGCTCGACAAGCTGTCGTTGCTACGTGCTGCGGCGGGGTGGCTTGCGGGTGGATTTCGGTGCGCGGATGTTCTCACCGTGGCCCAGCTGACCCGCGGCGTTCGCACCAGGATTCAGCGCGAGCTCATCGAGCCACTCTGTGTCGCAGCGCTCAACACGGGCGCTCATGAGGCGAGCGCACAAGTCTTCCTCCGCGTCATCGCCGATACCCTTTTCGGCGGACGCGGCGCTTCCGACCTGCTGCTGCCGCGCCTCGGCCTCGGTGATCTCCTTCCCACACCCGCCGCCCGCTGGCTGGATCGGAACGGCGCCACCATCCGGTTGCGTTATCGCGTCCGCGAGTTGACTGCTGTCGGAACGGGTTGGTCGGTCGACGGCGAAACCTTTGACCGCGTCGTACTCGCGGCGACCGCGCAGGAGAACGCGCGCCTGGTCGCGACGATCGCTCCCGCATGGGCTGACACAGCCAGCGCGATACCGTTCGCACCGATCATCACCGTCTACCTGCGCAATCAGGGCGCGGTGCTGCCAGGACCGATGTTGTCGCTTTCGGCGAGCGCAGATCACCCCGCGCAGTTCGTCTTCGATAGAGGTCAGCTCAGCGGAGCAGACGGCCTGCTGGCATTCGTCATCAGCGGCGCCGAAGCGTGGGTGGAGCGCGGCGGCGAGGCTGCACTCGAGGCAACGCGTTTCCAGGCCGAGAAGGCACTCGGCGCATTCCTTCGAGGGCCTCTCGAGTTGGTCCAGGTCGTCACCGAAAAGCGCGCGACCTTTCGCTGCACGCCGGCGCTCAGGCGGCCGACGAAGCGCATCGCCATGAACTTATGGGCTGCTGGCGACTACCTGGAGGGCCCGTACCCGTCGACGCTTGAAGGCGCCGTTCGTGCCGGGATCGCGGCCGGGCACGCTGCAAGCTCATCGTGACCTCGCTGCGTCAAAATACGCGCATGGCAAAGAACGAGCCGAAGACCGTCACGATCCAGGTGCTCGAACGGACCTTCGCGTTGCTCGACCTCTTGGCCGCGCATCAAGACCCTGTGTCGCTCAAGTCGATCAGCGAGCAGACCGGCCTTCATCCTTCGACCGCCCATCGCATCCTCAACGATCTCACCATCGGCCGCTACGTCGATCGGCCAGAGGCCGGCAGCTATCGCCTCGGGATGCGAATGCTCGAGATGGGGAACCTTGTGAAGGCGCGGCTCGACGTGCGCGATGCGGCGCTGTCGCCGATGCGCGAACTGCACAAGCTGACGCATCAACCGGTCAATTTGTCGATGCGGCAAGGGGACGAGATCGTCTACATTGAGCGCACCTACAGCGAGCGCTCGGGCATGCAGGTGGTTCGCGCCATCGGTGGCCGCGCGCCTCTGCATCTGACGTCGGTCGGAAAGCTTTTTCTGGCGCAGGACGACGCCCAGCGGGTGCGTGCCTACGCTGCGCGAACAGGGCTTGCGGGCCACACCCGCAACAGCATCACCGAGGTCGCCGAACTCGAGCGCGAGCTCGCGCGAGTCAATCAATACGGGACGGCGCGAGACGACGAGGAGCTCGAGCTCGGGGTGCGCTGCATGGCCGCGGGCATTCTTGATGACCAGGGCAAACTCGTGGCCGGTCTATCGATCTCGGCTCCGGCCGATCGTCTGGAAGAAGCGTGGCTGGATCGGTTGCGCGCCACTGCCGCGCAGATCTCGGCCGCGCTCGGGCATCGACCCTAGCGCCGAACGCTGACGCTCAAGACGTCAGCTTGGGGACGCTGTCGGTCGTCGGCAATTCGGCGGGGACCGCCGCCGGCACGATGCCGGAATTGCCTTGATGCGTCGTCTCGTTGACCCAGCGGCGCACACGCTCGGCATCGCCGATGCGCGAATACTTGCCGGCGGAATCCAGGAACACCATGATCAGCTTACGACCAGCCATCTTGGCCTGCATGACCAGGCAGCGCCCTGCCTCGGTGATGTAACCGGTCTTCTGCAGACCGATTTCCCAGGACGGGCTGCGGACCAGGTTGTTGGTGTTGCGGAATTGTTGGGTGCGATTGCCGATCTCCACCTGGAACTCCGGCGACGTCGAGAGTTCGCGAATAATTTGATGCTCGTGCGCTGCCTTGACCAACGTGGCGAGGTCCCGGGCGCTTGATTGATTGCGGCTCGAAAGACCGGTCGGCTCGACATAGTGCGTGTCGTTCATGCCGAGTTCGATGGCCTTGCCATTCATCGCTGCGACGAAAGCATTCAAGCCGCCTGGGAAATTTCGGCCGAGCGCATTCGCCGCCCGGTTCTCCGAAGACATCAGCGCCAGATGCAGCATCTGCTCCCGCCGGAGCACGGTCCCGACGCGCAGACGCGACCGACTGCCCTTCTCGGTGTCGATGTCGTCATCGGTGACTGTCAGCATTTCATCGAGTGGCTGATGTGCCTCGGTGACGACCAGAGCGGTCATCAGCTTCGTCAGCGATGCGATCGGCAGGACGGTCTGCGAATTCTTGCTGAACAGAACCTCGTTCGTATCTTGATCGAGGACGAGGGCAACGCCCGATTTCAAGTCCAGTGAATCGGTCGTGCTGTGCAGCCCGTACAGCTGCCCGAAGGACGGCCGTGCCGGTTGAAGCTCCATGACCGACGAGACGCGGTGAAGGTTGCCACGACGCACAGTGACAACGGTCGCCTGCGGACGATTGCGCAACGACACCAAAGGCTTTGCGGTGACGTTCGCGCTCTTCTTGACCGTTCGTCCAGCTGCTTGTGCTGCTTCGGGGGCCAGGAACGTCATGGCGGCGACCAATGTCATCACGCTCACCAACCCCCAATTCCCAGTCGACGCCACGGCAGCCCCTTCGCACCCAATGGCGCGGAGTGTATGTGATTAAAAAAAAGCGCGCAAGATCAAAAGCTTGCGCGCTTTTCCTCAAGTCATAACTGCGGTCGTGACATTCATCACGAGGCTAGCCTTGGGCAGCGACACGCTCGATCTTGCTGTGAAGCTTGTTCAACGCAGAAAGGTAGGCCTTGGCTGACGCAACCACGATATCGGGGTCCGCGCCGACGCCATTCACGACCCTGCCTCCGTGCTGCAGTCGAATCGTCACTTCGCCTTGAGATTCTGTGCTGCCGGACGTGATGGCATTGACCGAGTAAAGCAGCATTTCGGCGCCAGTCTTGAGCTTCGACTCGATTGCCTTGAGGCTTGCATCGACCGGACCATTGCCATCGCTCTGGGCGTGGTGTTCGATCTCGCCGGCAGCAAACGCGACGCTCGCCTGCGGTCGCTCACCGGTCTCGGAATGCTGCGACAGCGCGAGCAGGCGGTAGTGCTCATTCTCCGCAGTCACCGACTCGTCCATCACGAGCGCGAGGATGTCTTCATCGAAGATGTCGCTCTTCCGATCGGCCAATTCCTTGAAGCGCGCGAATGCCGTGTTGATGTCGGCTTCCGAGTTCATCACGATGCCGAGATCCTGCAAGCGCTGCTTGAACGCATTGCGGCCGGACAGCTTGCCGAGCACGATCTTGTTCGCGGCCCAGCCGACGTCCTCGGCCCGCATGATCTCGTAGGTGTCGCGCGCCTTCAGCACACCGTCCTGATGGATGCCGGAGGCATGGGCGAACGCATTCGCGCCGACGACCGCCTTGTTCGGCTGCACGACGAAGCCGGTCGTCTGCGACACCAGGCGCGAGGCCGGCACGATCTGCGTCGTGTCGATCCCGACGTCGAGACCGAAATAGTCCTTGCGGGTCTTCACGGCCATCACGATCTCTTCAAGCGAGCAGTTGCCGGCGCGCTCGCCAAGCCCGTTGATCGTGCACTCGATCTGGCGCGCGCCGCCGAGCTTCACGCCGGCCAACGAATTCGCGACCGCCATGCCGAGGTCGTTGTGGCAGTGGACCGACCAGATGGCCTTGTCGGAGTTCGGAATGCGCTCGCGCAGGTCGTGGATGAAGCGACCGTACAACTCGGGAATGGCATAGCCGACCGTGTCTGGAATGTTGATCGTCGTCGCGCCTTCCGCGATCACATCCTCGAGCACACGGCAGAGAAAGTCGGGGTCGGAGCGATAGCCGTCCTCCGGCGAAAACTCGACGTTGCCGGACAGGTTCCTTGCGAAGCGCGTCGACAGGCGCGCCTGCTCGTGTACCTGCTCCGGCGTCATCCGCAGTTTCTTCTCCATGTGCAGCGCACTGGTCGCGAGAAACAGGTGGATGCGTGTCGAGTGGCCCGTGCTGAGCGCCTCGGCCGCGCGCGAGATGTCGCGATCGTTCGCTCGCGCCAGCGAGCAAACCGTGGAGTCCTTGATGGCCTCCGCGATGGCGCGCACCGCTTCGAAGTCGCCGTTCGAGGACGCTGCGAAGCCTGCCTCGATCACATCGACCTTCAGGCGCTCGAGCTGGCGCGCGATGCGAAGCTTCTCGTCCTTCGTCATCGAGGCGCCGGGCGACTGCTCGCCATCGCGCAAGGTGGTGTCGAAGATGATCAGTTTGTCGGTCACGGCGGTGCTCCTCGGTTGGCAGGGAATGGACCGAAACAACTCGGTCCTGAAAGCAAAACGGCCCGCTGCGTATGCAAGCGGGCCGGTGAGACGAAAACGTGTGGACGTGGACGATCAGCGAGCCCGTGGTACTCCAAGAAGAAGCAGTAGCGTGGTCGCGGAACGGAACGTCATGCGAATCAATATAGCAGAGATTCAGCGATGGAGGCCTTGTTCGTCTGGTTCGTCCATCGATGTGGCAATCACGCTCACCGGACGGCCCTTGCTCCGCTTCCACGCATAGACGGCGTAGCCGGAAAGACCGTAGACCATGAAGAGGCCGAACAGCGCGCCGGGCAAGTGAATGTTGATGACGGCAATGCCGAGGGCGATGGCGACGATGACGATGAAGGGCACCGAGTGCCGAAAGCTGACGTCCTTGAAGCTGTAGAACGGCACGTTCGTCACCATCGTCAGGCCGGCATACAGCGTGAACCCGAACATGACCCAGGCGAGCCAGGGACCTTCGGCGCCGCCTTGGAAGCCCTGGTTGTCCATCAGCCAGATGAAGCCCATCACGAGCGCCGCGGCCGCCGGGCTCGGCAAGCCCTGGAAGAAGCGCTTGTCGACGACGGCGAGGTTGGTGTTGAAGCGGGCGAGCCGGAGCGCTGCACAAGAGCAGTAGACGAAGGCCGCGATCCAGCCCGGCTTGCCCAGGCCCTTGAGCGCCCATTCGTAAGCGATCAAGGCCGGCGCAGCGCCGAACGAGACCATGTCGGACAGGCTGTCCATCTGCTCGCCGAACGTGCTCTGCGTGTTCGTCATTCGGGCGACACGACCGTCGAGGCTGTCGAGCACCATCGCGCAGAAGACGCCGTAGGCGGCCTGCTCGAAGCGCCCGTTCATCGCCATCACGACCGCGTAGAAGCCGCCGAACAGCGCCGCGAGCGTGAACAGGTTGGGCAGGATGTAGATGCCCTTACGGCGTCGCCGCGGCGGCGGCTCGAGGCCGTCGTCGTCGACGTTGCCGTCGGTCTCGCCCGTCATGTCGACACTTCGAGCTTCAGGAACGTCGCTGCGTCAGTTTTTCGACTGATCGACCAGGCGGTTCTTCTTGATCCACGGCATCATTGCGCGGAGCTGCTCGCCGACCACCTCGATCGGGTGCTCGGCCATCAGACGGCGACGCGACATCAGGGTGGGCGCACCGGCTCGGTTTTCGATGATGAAGCTCTTCGCGTACTCGCCGGTCTGGATGTCCTTCAATACCTTGCGCATCACTTCCCGGGTTTCGTCGTTGACGATCTTCGGCCCCGTCACGTACTCGCCGTATTCGGCGTTGTTCGAGATCGAGTAGTTCATGTTGGCGATGCCGCCCTCGTAGATCAGGTCGACGATCAGCTTGAGCTCGTGCAGGCACTCGAAGTAGGCCATCTCCGGCGCGTAGCCCGCTTCGGTCAATGTCTCGAAGCCGGCCTTGATCAGCTCGACCGCTCCGCCGCACAGCACCGCCTGCTCGCCGAACAGGTCGGTCTCGGTCTCTTCGCGGAAATTGGTCTCGATCACGCCGGCCTTGCCGCCGCCATTGGCCGCCGCGTAGCTGAGCGCCAGGTCGCGCGCCTTGCCCGACTTGTCGGCATGAACGGCGATCAGGTGCGGAACACCGCCACCTTGCGTGTATGTCGACCGAACGGTGTGACCGGGCGCCTTCGGAGCCACCATCCAGACGTCGAGATCGGCGCGCGGAACGACCTGCCCGTAATGCACGTTGAAGCCGTGCGCGAACGCCAGCGAGGCGCCCTGCTTCATGTTCGCTTCGACGTCCGACTTGTACACGGTCGCGATCTGCTCATCGGGCAGCAGCATCATCACGATGTCAGCTTGTTTGACCGCTTCAGAAACTTCGGCGACACGGAGCCCTGCGCGCTCGGCCTTCGTCCACGACGCGCCGCCGCGCCGCAGACCGACCGTGATCTTGACGCCGCTGTCGTTCAGGTTCTGGGCATGCGCGTGCCCCTGCGAACCGTAACCGACGATCGTGACGTTCTTGCCCTTGATGAGACTCAAGTCGGCGTCCTTGTCGTAATAGACCTTCATGTGTTTCTCCTTCGCTGGTTCGGTTCAAAAGTGGATGGAAAGTCGCGACATCAGACGCGCAGGATGCGCTCGCCGCGACCGATGCCGCTCGTGCCGGTGCGCACGGTCTCGAGGATCACGGCGCGGTCAACCGCGCCGATGAATGCATCGAGCTTGCCCTGGTCGCCAGTCAGCTCGATGGTGTAGCTCTTCTCGGTGACGTCAATGATGCGAGCGCGGAAGATCTCGGCCATCCGCTTCATCTCCTCGCGCTCCTTGCCGACGGCGCGCACCTTGATCAGCATCAGCTCGCGTTCCGTGAAGGCGCCTTCGGTCAGGTCGACGACTTTGACGACTTCGATGAGCCGGTTCAGGTGTTTGGTGATCTGCTCGATGACCTCGTCGGAGCCGGTTGTGACGATCGTCATCCGCGACAGCGACGCGTCCTCGGTCGGCGCCACCGTCAGGCTCTCGATGTTGTAGCCGCGTGCCGAGAACAAGGCGACGACGCGCGACAGCGCACCCGGTTCGTTCTCAAGCAGCAATGCAATGATGTGTTTCATGGTCGGTTCGCAAGGGCCTCGCTGATCCTGCCGACGGTAATCGGCAGGCCGCTCGACCTTGTCCTTCCTCGGTTGTCTATCGTCAAATGCCGAAGCGCGCTGCGGTGTGCGCGGAACGGGCCCGGCGACGCGGTAACGCCGCCTGCTCGAAGCCGCTCTGCACCGTCACAGGTCTTCGGACCCCAGAAGCATCTCGGTGATGCCCTTGCCCGCCTGCACCATCGGCCAGACGTTCTCGGTCTGGTCGGTGCGCACGTCGAGGAACACGGTGCGATCCTTTAGTCGGATCGCCTCGCGCAATGCCGGCTCGACCTCGGACGGCTTCTCGATCTTGATGCCGATGTGCCCGTAGGCCTCTGCCAGCTTCACGAAGTCGGGCAGCGCATCCATGTAGCTGTGCGAATAGCGGCCGCCGTAGTCGATCTGTTGCCACTGCCGCACCATTCCGAGGTAGCGGTTGTTCAGCGAAATGATCTTGACCGGCGTGTTGTATTGCAGGCAGGTCGAGAGCTCCTGAATGCACATCTGGATCGAGCCCTCGCCGGTGATGCAGAACACATCGGCGTCCGGCTTCGCCAGCTTGATGCCCATCGCATAAGGCAGGCCGACACCCATCGTGCCGAGGCCGCCCGAATTGATCCAGCGCCGCGGCTGCTCGAAGCGGTAGTACTGCGCCGCCCACATCTGGTGCTGGCCGACGTCGGACGTGACGTACGCATCGCTGTCTTTCGTCAGCTTCCAGAGGGTCTCGACCACGTGCTGGGGCTTGATGACGTCCGGGCTCATCGCGTACTTCAGGCAGTCGCGCTTCCGCCATGTCGTGATCTGCGACCACCAGGCGCGCAACGCCGGCGCATCCGGTTGCGACTGAGCCTCGCGAATCTGGCCGATCAGCTCGCGCAGGACCTCCTTGACGTCGCCGACGATCGGGATGTCGACCTTGACGCGCTTCGAGATCGACGACGGGTCGATGTCGATGTGGACGATCTTGCGTTCGACCGAAGCGAAGTGCTTCGGATTGCCGATCACGCGATCGTCGAAGCGCGCACCGACCGCCAGCAGAACGTCGCAGTTCTGCATCGTCATGTTGGCTTCGTAGGTACCGTGCATGCCGAGCATGCCGAGGAACTTCGGATCGCTGGGCGGATAGGCGCCAAGGCCCATCAGCGTGTTGGTGCATGGAAAGCCCAGCAAGTCGACCAGCTCGCGCAGTTCGGCCGAGGCATTGCCGAGGACGACGCCGCCGCCGGTGTAGATGTACGGGCGCTTGGCGCCCAGCAGCAGCTGAACCGCCTTGCGGATCTGCCCGCCGTGCCCCTTGCGCACCGGGTTGTAGGAACGCATCTCCACGGTCGCCGGATAGTGGAACGGCGTGACGGCCTGGGAAACATCCTTCGGCACGTCGACGACGACCGGACCGGGTCGCCCGGTGCGGGCGATGTGGAACGCCTTCTTCATCGTCACCGCGAGATCGCGCACGTCCTTGACGAGGAAGTTGTGCTTGACGATCGGCCGCGTGATGCCGACGGTGTCGCACTCTTGGAATGCATCGAGCCCGATCGCCGGCGTCGGCACCTGACCGGTGATGATCACCATCGGGATCGAGTCCATGTACGCGGTCGCGATCCCGGTGACGGCATTCGTCACGCCCGGGCCCGAGGTGACCAGCGCGACGCCGACTTCGCCAGTGGCGCGCGCATAGCCATCGGCGGCATGGACTGCGGCCTGTTCGTGCCGGACCAGCACGTGGCGGATGGATTCCTGCTTGTAGAGCGCGTCGTAGATGTAGAGGACGGCGCCACCTGGATAGCCCCAGAGGTACTTGACCCCTTCGGCCTGCAGGCATCGGACCAGGATTTCCGAGCCGTTCGGCTCAGCGGTGGGAGCGCGCGCCTGCAATGCAGCGGTGCGCGCCAGTTCGGCGGTGGGAGTTTCCATGTTCAACCTTTGTGAATTTCTCTAACGAAAAACCATCGGTGCGCCTCCCCGCGGCCTTGTGAGTCGGGCTCGGCACTTTGAGATCAAAAACGTGACGCCGCGGTTCGGGCGTCTGATTAACGATCGACCTGTCGTGCAACCATCGATTATGTCACTGGCGGACGCCCGGGCAGCGCTCGCGCAGCGTCACGAAGGGCCGATGAGATAATCGCGCCCGCTTGAACGGGGCCTACCGGCGCCTTCCATTGGCATCCGACAAAGAACTATCTGACTTCCTCAAGAGCGTCGAAAAGCGTGCCTTCAAGCGCGCTGTCTACGCCGTTCGAGACGAGGACGCAGCTCTCGACATCGTCCAGGACACGATGATCCGGTTATCCGAAAAGTACTTCGACCGACCGGCGTCCGAGTTGCCGCTGCTGTTCCAGCGCATCCTGTCGAACGCGATGATGGACTGGTTCCGGCGCCAGAAGGTGCGCAACGCGGTCGTGAAGAACTTTTCCGACTTCGAGCCGGCGGGCGGCGACGGCGACTTCGATATCCTCGAATCCCTCGAAGTGCTGGGTGGCTCCCAGGCGTCGGAAAGCGCGTCCGACTCCGTTTCACGGGCGCAGATCTTGCTCGCCGTCGAGGAAGAAGTCGCCCAGCTGCCGGCCCGTCAACGTGAAGCGTTCCTCCTGCGTTACTGGGAGGAACTCGATGTCGCCGAGACGGCTGCCTCCATGGGGTGCTCGGAAGGGAGTGTCAAGACGCACTGCTCGCGCGCGGTGCATGCCTTGGCAAAGGCTCTCAAGGCAAAGGGAATTGCACCATGAACCAGCTCAACTCCTCCTCGCTCATGGCCGCCCGCGACGCGATGCAGGCCCGCTTCGCGCGTCGCATCGCGGCGCGCCTGACCGACGGCGCCGGCACCCTCGACGGCGACCTGACCGAGCGGCTTCGATTCGCGCGTGAGCGCGCCCTCGAGCGCGCGGCGCTGTCCCGCAAGTCGGCCGCTTCGACGTCGACCGTCGGCATCACCGCGTCGGGCGCGGCCGTCCTCGGCGGCGGCTCGGGCTGGTGGGTCCGTATCGCGTCGGTGCTCCCGCTGGTGGCGCTGCTCCTCGGCCTGGTCCTGATCCAGCGCTGGCAGACCACCGCGCAGATTTCGGTCGCTGCCGAGGTCGATGCGGCGCTGCTCGCCGACGACCTGCCGCCGACCGCGTACCGTGACGCGGGCTTCGCCGAGTTTCTGAAGACGCCGCCTCGCGAGTGAGCGGCCCGGCCATGACGCCCCGCCCTACTGTGCGTCCCGCGCCCACCCTGAAACCGGCGACCCTGCGCACCGGCGTCGCATGGGTGTTGCTGGCCGGAATTGCCTGGTGCGCCGGAAACGCGATTGCACAAAGCGGTCCTCCGACGGCCAGCGCCACGCCGCGCCCGCCAACAGCCGTTCGACCGGCGGCGCCCAAGCCGGAGGAAGGTCCACGCTGGCAGAAGCTGCGACCGGCGCAGCGCGATGCGCTGAAGCCGCTCCAGCAAGAGTGGGCCGGGATCGATGCGTCGAGCAAACAAAAGTGGGTCCAGTTGGCCGACCGCATGCCGGACATGCACGCCGACGAGCGATCGCGGGTGCAGGACCGGATGTCCGACTGGGCCAAGCTGACACCGGCCGAGCGCGGCCAGGCGCGCCTGCGCTATCAGGAGGCCAAGCAAGTCCCGCCCTCCGACCGCCGTTCGCGCTGGGACGACTACCAGGCGCTGCCTCCCGAGCAAAAGAGCGAACTCGCCGCTCGCGCCGCGGCGGCGCGCAAGACCCCGTCCACCGCGCAGCGCGGCGAGGAAGTCGGCTTCGGACGCGCCGACCGGTTGTCGCGCGACGGTCCGCAGCCCAAATCGAACATCGTGCCGAACCCGGCCTATTCGGCGCCGCCCCGACCGATCGGTCCGACCGTCATCCAGGCTGCGCCGGGTGCGACGACCACGCTCGTGACACGTCGGCCGACCCCACCTGCGCATCAGCAGACCGGTCTGCCGAAGATCGCGGCGACGCCGGAGTTCGTCAACAAGTCGACCCTGCTCCCGCAACGCGGACCGCAAGGCGCCGCCGTCCGTCCCGCCGGCGAGCCGCCCGTGCAGCCGCGGCGCTGACGGCACGGAGCGACGCGCCACTTGGCTCCCAGCCTGACGCGCCGCATGGCGTGCTTCGTCTACGAAGCGATGATCTTGTTCGGAATCGGTCTGGTTCCCGGAGCGATCGGCGCCGTCTTCACCGCTCAGACCGGTCATCGGGACATCCTGCAGAGCGACACCGCGCTTCGCGTCATCGCGTTCGCGATCTACGCCATCTACTTTGTCTGGTGCTGGTCACGCAGCGGTCAAACGCTGCCGATGCAGACCTGGCACATCCGCGTCGAGACGCGCGACGGCACACTCCTCGGCCAGGGCCGTGCGCTGCTACGCTACGTGGCCTGCTGGGCGTGGATCGTCCCCGGTGCGCTGCTCGCATCTGCGCTGCATTGGGGCCCGTGGCAGAGCCTGGGCGCTGTCGCGGCCTGGATCGTCATCTACGCGCTGCTGTCGCGACTGCACCCGCAACGCCAGTTCTGGCACGACGCCCTGTGCCGAACCCGCCTCGTGACGTTTCGGGCGACGCCGTCAAACGTGACGGCCTAAACCGCGTTCTCGTTTGTCTCGCCGGTGCGGATGCGCACGACGCTCTCGACCTGCGTCACGAAGATCTTGCCGTCGCCGATCTTGCCGGTCTTCGCGGCCTTCACGATGGCCTCGATGCAGCGGTCAGTGTCCTCATCCTTGACGACCACCTCGACCTTGACCTTCGGCAGGAAGTCGACCACGTACTCGGCCCCGCGGTAGAGCTCGGTATGTCCCTTCTGGCGGCCGAAGCCCTTCACCTCGGTGACGGTCAGGCCGGTGACGCCGACATCGGCCAGCGCCTCGCGCACTTCCTCGAGCTTGAACGGTTTGACGATGGCGGTGATCTGCTTCATGGCCGGCGCTCTCGGGTTGGAACAGCCCTAGTTTAAAGGCGTGCCCGCCTTCGACCTAACATCGAGCCGGCCGCAATCAGTCGATCGCGCAAGGACCCCTGCCCCCGATGCCCGCACCGAGTGCCGACGAACAGACCGTCGTCGACGTGGTCGACGATCCGAACCGGATCGATCTCTCGCAATGGAACGCGCTGCTGGACGAGCAGCCGTCGTCCAACCCGTTCATGCGCCTCGAGTACCTGCGGGCACTGCATGCGTCCGGCAGCGCGAGCGACGAAAACGGCTGGCAAGCGCAGTTCCTGTTGCTGCGGCGAAGCGGTGCGATCGTCGCCGCATGCCCGCTTTATCTAAAAGCGCATTCGTACGGCGAGTACGTCTTCGACTGGGCCTGGGCCGACGCGTACCAGCGGCACCGGTTGCGCTACTACCCGAAGCTGCTCGATGCGGTGCCATTCACGCCGGTTCCCGGTGCGCGTTTGCTCGCAAGATCCCAGGCCGATCGCCAGTTGCTGCTCCAGGCGATGCAGCATTTCGCGGGCGAGGCCAAGCTCTCATCAGCGCACCTCCTCTTTCTCGACGAGGCCGACCAGGCTGCAGCACGGGCGAGCGGCTGGATGATGCGCAGCACGGTGCAGTTTCACTGGACCAATCGCGAGCCGTCGGCATATGCCGATTTCGCGGACTTTCTCGCCAGCCTGCAACGCGACAAGCGCAAGAAGATCCAGCAGGAGCGCCGACGGGTCCAGGAAGCCGGCGTCACGTTCGAGGCGCGGGTCGGAACCGAGATCACCGCGGCCGACTGGGATTTCTTCTACCGCTGCTATTCGTTGACCTACCGGGCGCACCACTCCACCCCGTACCTGACGCGTGACTTCTTCGAGCGCATGCGACAGACGATGGCAGCCAACTGGCTGATGTTCATCGCGTCGCGCGGCGGTCATCCGGTCGGCACCTCGCTGATCGCGATCGATCCGAAGCACAAGACGGCGTTCGGACGCTACTGGGGCGCCACGGAGCCGATCAGCTGCCTGCACTTCGAGGCCTGCTACTACCAGCCACTCGCCTGGTGCATCGCGAACGGCTACGCGCGCTTCGAAGGCGGTGCGCAAGGGGAGCACAAGATGGCGCGCGGCTTGCTGCCGGTGCAGACTTGGTCCGCCCACTGGCTGGCGCATCCGCAGTTCGCGCAGGCGGTCGGCGATTTCCTCGCGCGCGAAGGTACCGGCGTCGAGAACTACCTCGACGAACTGAACGAGCGGCGGCCGTTCAAGTCGACGTCCGCGGAGCCGGCAAGCTAGCTTGCCCGCGGTCGCAAGCGATCAACGACCGCCCCAACTTGCCAATGCGGCTTCGGCAATCGCGCCGCCGTGCTCCTGGACGAAGTGACCGGCGTTCGGAACGCGCATTGGCTCGGGACAGCCGGGAATCGAACGCCGCAAGACCTGCATGGCCGGCTCGCCCATGACCGGATCCTTCATGCCGATCGCCATGAAGCTCTGCCCGCGCCACGCGGTGGAGAACCATGCCTGCGCTGCGCGCGACACCACGGCGCCGGTTGCGTATACGCCGTCCGGCACCAGATTCGGGAAGGCGCGCAGCGCAGCCTTGTAGCGCGCATCCGGAAACGGCGCGTCATAGGCCGCGATTTCGGCGGCGCTCAGGGTCGGCTCACTCCGACGGAACAGCGCCCCAACGTCCAGATCGGGCCGGCTGTTTGAGAACGCTCGCCACGCGCGAAAGCCTTCTGTCACCTCGCCGGTCGCGAACGCGGTGTTCATCAGTAGCACGCGATCGAACCGCTCGGGCATCTCCATTGGCAAGGTCAGCCCGAACAGGCCGCCCCAGTCCTGCACGACCAGCGTCACATGATGAAGATCGAGCGCGTCGATGAACTCGAGCAACGCACCCCGGTGGAAGTCGAAGCTGTGGTCGACGTCGAGTACCGGCTTGTCGGATCGGCCGAAGCCGATCAGGTCGGGGGCGACGACCCGCGCGCCGGATGCCAGGAAGACCGGCAGCATCTTCCGGTACAGATAGCCCCAGGACGGATTGCCGTGCAGACAGAGGAACGCGCGGTCCGCATCCGCCGGCCCCTTGTCGAGGTACGCGATCGCCAGGCCGCGAGTCGCGGCGCCGACCCATCGCCGCGCTGTCCAGGGAAACGCCGGCAGCGCGTCGAACCGCTCGGCCGGCGTGGTCAGCGCGTCCATCAGCGCTTGACGGCAGCCGCGGCAGGCGGCGCGCCCTTGAAGTCACCTGCGAAGGCGAGAACGAAGTCGCCTGGCTTCAAGTATTTGCGCAACGCGGCGTTGACCTGCTCGAGCTTCAGCGAAGCGAGCGCGGCGTCGATCTGCCCGGAATACGCAAAGGTGCGGCCAAGGAACAAGTTGTTGGCCAGGGCGGCCGAGACACTGCTGTCCTGCGCCCGCGACAGCCGCCGAAAGTTGAGCAGACCGCGCTGGCCTTCGCCGAGCTCTTCCGCAGTGAACCCGTCCTTCAACGCGCGGGCGATCTCTTCGCGAAACGCCGTCTCGACCTTCGCGCGCACGAGCGGCGCATAGATCGCGCTTGCCTGCCACGCCGAATTCGCCTCGAAGCTGTTCCAGCCGATGCCGGCGCGGACGTCGTACGACAGGCCTTCGCCCTCGCGGATGCGCTTCCACAGGCGCGAGTTGCCACCGCCGCCGAGCAGGTAGTTGGCCATCATCAGCGCCGGATAGTCCGGATCGCGATCCGAGATCGCGAAGTCGGAGCGCACCAGCAAGGTCGCGTTCTGCTTGTCCGGCGTCTCGAGGAGCATCCGCTCGGGCTTCGTCGCCACCAGCGGTTGCGGCACACGCACGTACGGCGCGCCGCGATTCCAGTCGCCGAAGGCAGCTTGCAATGCGCTTCGCACGGCGGCCGGGTCCAGGTCGCCGACAGCCGCGAACTCGCCCTGGCGCGCACCGTAGAAGCGGGCATGAAAGTCACGCAGCTTGTCGACCGTCACCGCTTTGACATCCTCGACCGTCTCATCGAACGTCGAGACGTAGCGCACGTCGCCGCGCGGATACGGATTGCCCCAGCGGTCGACCGCGTTGTGAGCCACCGCGTTGGGCTCCTTGCGCTGCTGCTCGACGTCGGTGATCGCCTGCTGCTTCAGCTCGGCGAGCGCCGATTCCGGAAACACCGGGTTGCGCAACAGGTCACCGACCAGCGCAATGGCCGCCGGCAGGTTGTCGCGACGGGTCGCCAGCGTCAGCGTGACGTGACCCGGGGCGCTGTTGATCGACAGGTCGGTCTTCAGTTGGTCGAGTCGATCCTGGATCTGCTCGCGCGTCATCGTCTTGGTGCCCTTGTCCAGCAACGCTGCGACCGTCTCGGGCACCTCGCCGAGGCCGAACAGGCTCTTCTCATCGCCGAAGCGCAAGGTCAGGGTCGCTCGCACGGCGGCCCCGCGGGTCCCTTTCGGCAACACGGCGGCCTTGATGCCACCGATCGCGAACGTCTGGGTGCGTGCATCGAGGTTCGCCGGTGTGGCATCGAAAGCCTCGACTTTGGCGGCGGCCGCTTGCGGCTTGAAGTCCTTCATCGCCTGCGCGACGTCGACCTTTGCCGGCGCGGGGGCGCGCTGCGGCGCTTCGACCGGCAGGTAGGTGCCGACCGTGCGGTTCGACGGCAGCAGGTACTGGTTTGCAACCCGCTGCACATCGGCCAGCGCGATGTCGCGAACCCGGTCGCGGGCCAAAAAGAAGAGCCGCCAGTCGCCTTGCGCGATCGATTCGGACAACGCGATACCGACCCGCTCGGGGTTGGTGAACGACTGCTCCCAGGCATTGCTCCAGCGCGCCTTGGCGCGCGTCAGCTCCTCGGTGGTGACCGGCTCGCGGGTCAGCGATTCGGTGACCGCGAGCAGCGCCGCGCGCGCCTTGTCGACGTCCTGCCCCGGCGCGAGCTGCGCGCCCGCGAACAAGGCGGCCGGCTCGGCAAGCTCCCAGCCGAACGCGAACGTGCTCGATGCAAGCTGCTGTTCGGTGAGCCGCTTGTGCAGGCGGCCGGACGGCGTATCGCCGAGGATCAAGGCGAGCATCTCGACCGCCGCAAAGTCCGGCGATGGGCCGGCCGGCACGTGGTAGCCGGCGATGAGCAACGGCGCGCCGCCGGTGCGCCGGACCGTGACGCTGCGCTCGCCGTCCTGGGCCGGATCGAGCGTGTACTGCGTCGGCAGCTTGCGGGTCGGCTTCGGCAGCTTGCCGAAGGTCTCGGCGATCCGCCCGAGCACCGCGGCGGTGTCGAACTTGCCGGCGACGATCAGGGTCGCGTTGTCCGGCTGGTAGTACTGCCGGTAGAACGCCTGCAGGCGCGGGATGTCGACGTTCTCGACATCGCTGCGCGCACCGATCGTGCTCTTGCCGTAGTTGTGCCAGTCGAACATCGTGCCCATCGTTTCGCGGATCAACACGCCGTCAGGCGAGTTCTCGCCGCGTTCCATCTCGTTGCGCACCACCGTCATCTCGGTGTCGAGGTCCTTGCGCGCGATGAAGCTGTTGACCATCGAATCGGCGAGCCAGCCGAGATACCACTGCAGGTTGTCGGGGTTGGCCGAGAACTTGGCGGTGTAGTTGGTGCGATCGAAGCTGGTGCTGCCGTTGGCCGCCAACCCGCGCTTCTCGAAGTCGGCCCAGACCGTCGGGTGCGTTGGCGTTCCCTTGAAGAGCAGGTGCTCCAGCAGGTGGGCCATGCCGGTCTCGCCGTAGTTCTCGTGCCGCGAGCCGACCCGATAGGTGAGGTTCACCGTGGTCGTCGGCTTCGAATCGTCGGCAACCAGCAGCACCTGCAGGCCGTTCGCCAGCCGGAACTCCTCGACGCCTTCGACCGCGGTGACCGCGACGATGCCCTGCGGAAGCCGCTGCGCCAACGCGGGGTGCGCGAAACAGCCGATGGACAACACGCACAGGGCAACGCGTCTGAAAAGCTTCAGCATGGCAGGCAACGGAAGTGGACGAGAAGCGGCGCGACCGGTTGTTCCGAATCGCGCCGACGCGAAAGGGCTAGGTCTTCGCCCGATTCCGATAGCTGGCGAGGCCGTCGCGGATCTCGGTGCGAGCCGACTCCGGCCCTTCCCAGCCTTCGACCTTGACCCACTTGCCAGGTTCCAGGTCTTTGTAGTGTTCGAAGAAATGAGTGATCTGCTGCAGACGCAGGTCGTTCATGTCCTCGGGCTTCTGCCAGTGCTGGTAGATCGGCAGGATCTTGTCGATCGGCACCGCGAGCAGCTTGGCATCGCCGCCGGCCTCGTCGCGCATCTTCAGCATCCCGATCGGCCGGCAGGTCACGACCACACCAGGGAACAACGGGAACGGCGTGATGACCAGCACATCGACCGGATCGCCGTCGTCGGAGAGCGTCTGCGGCACGTATCCGTAATTGCACGGGTAGTGCATCGCTGTGCTCATGAAGCGATCGACAAACAGCGCGCCGCTCGCCTTGTCGACTTCGTACTTGATCGGATCCGCGTTCATCGGAATCTCGATGATCACGTTGAACTCGTCGGGGGCGCGAGCGCCCGGCGTGACGTCGTGCAAGCTCATGGCGCTTCCTGTCGTGCTCGGGGAAACCCGCATTTTAAGCGCCGCTCGAAATGCGCTCGGCTGAGACACGACACGCGGACTCCGAGCCGCACAGTCGCGTTGCCTCGCGATCCGCGTATCCCTTACCATTGATGGGTTTGGCTCGCCGGCCTTCGGCGGGCCACGTTTTTTTTTCGATCACTCCGAATCAATCGAACAGTCAAGGAACGATACCGATGTCGACACAGATGGCGCTCTACATCGCCCTGGCCTGCGGTCTGGCAGCCGTGATCTACGGCTTCGTCCAGCGCAGCTGGATCCTCAGTCAGGACGCCGGCAACCCACGCATGCAGGAGATCGCGACCGCGATCCAGCAGGGCGCCGCCGCTTACCTGGCGCGCCAGTACAAAACCATCGCGATGGTCGGCATCGTCCTGACGATCCTGATCGGCATCTTCCTCGATACCACGACGGCGGTCGGCTTCGTCCTCGGCGCAGTGCTGTCGGGTGCCTGCGGCTTCATCGGCATGAACGTGTCGGTGCGCGCCAACGTGCGCACCGCCCAGGCCGCGACGCTCGGCATCGGTCCGGCTCTCAACGTCGCGTTTAAGGGCGGCGCGATCACCGGCATGCTGGTGGTCGGTCTCGGCCTGCTCGGTGTCGGCATCTTCTTCATGTTCATCACCGGCAACGGCAACATCACGCCGGACCGCTCGCTCGCGACGATCCTGAAGCCGATGCTCGGCTTCGCGTTCGGCGCCTCGCTGATCTCGATCTTTGCGCGACTCGGCGGCGGCATCTTCACGAAGGGCGCCGACGTCGGCGCCGACCTCGTCGGCAAGGTCGAGGCCGGCATTCCCGAGGACGATCCGCGCAACCCGGCAGTGATCGCCGACAACGTGGGCGACAACGTCGGCGACTGCGCCGGCATGGCCGCCGACCTGTTCGAGACCTACGCCGTCACATTGATCGCGACGATGGCGCTGGCCGCCCTCACCTTCACCAACGGCACCGCGACGCAAATGGCCGCGGTGATCTACCCGCTGCTGCTCGGCGGCTTCTCGATCATCGCGTCGATCATCGGCTGCAGCATGGTCAAGGCCTCGCCCGGCATGAAGAACGTGATGCCGGCACTCTACAAGGGCCTGGCGGTCGCCGGCATCATCTCGCTGATCGGCTTCTACTTCATCACGACCGCGACGATGCCGAACGATGCGCTCGGCGCCGGCACCAACTCGCACATGCGATTGTTCGGCGCGTGCGTCGTCGGCCTCGTGCTGACCGCGGCTTTGGTCTGGATCACCGAGTACTACACCGGCACCAACTACAAGCCGGTGCAGCACGTCGCCGAAGCCTCGACGACCGGCCACGGCACCAACGTCATTGCCGGCCTCGGCGTCTCAATGCGCTCGACGGCCTGGCCGGTGATCTTCGTCTGCATCGCGATCGTCGTGTCGTTCAAGCTCGGTGGCCTGTACGGCATCGCGATCGCCGCGACGTCGATGCTGAGCATGGCCGGCATCGTCGTCGCACTCGACGCCTACGGGCCGATCACCGACAACGCCGGCGGCATCGCCGAGATGGCCGAGCTGCCCGACAGCGTGCGCGACATCACCGACCCGCTCGACGCGGTCGGCAACACGACCAAGGCGGTGACCAAGGGCTATGCGATCGGCTCGGCCGGCCTCGCCGCGCTGGTGCTGTTCGCCGACTACACGCACGCGCTCGAGGCGCGCGGCATGTCGGTCAGCTTCGACCTGTCGAACCACATGGTGATCGTCGGCCTCTTCATCGGCGGCCTGATCCCCTACCTGTTCGGCGCAATGGCGATGGAAGCGGTCGGCCGCGCAGCCGGCAGCGTCGTCGTCGAGGTCCGGCGTCAGTTCCGCGACATCAAGGGCATCATGGAAGGCACCGGCAAGCCCGAGTACGGCACCGCGGTCGACATGCTGACCAAGGCGGCGATCAAGGAAATGATGATCCCGAGCCTGCTCCCGGTCGTCGTGCCGGTGCTGGTCGGCCTGCTGCTCGGACCGGCCGCGCTCGGCGGTCTGCTGATGGGCACGATCGTCACGGGCCTGTTCGTCGCGATCTCGATGTGCACCGGCGGCGGTGCCTGGGACAACGCGAAGAAGTACATCGAGGACGGTCACCACGGCGGCAAGGGCAGCGAAGCCCACAAGGCAGCGGTGACCGGCGACACCGTCGGCGACCCGTACAAGGACACCGCCGGCCCGGCCGTAAACCCTCTGATCAAGATCATCAACATCGTCGCGCTGCTGATCGTGCCGCTGCTGCCGGCCGTGACCGCGACCGGTGCCGCGTCGAGCCATGCACCGGCGGCAATGGTCGCTCCGGCTACCAGCACGGCGCCCACCACCATGACGACACCGGCGCCTGCGGCCTCGCCTACCGTCACGGCGCCGACGGCGACCGCGTCCACGGGACCAGCGTCGACTCCGGCCGCCGCGAGCGCGACCGGCAACGCACCGACGGCAAGCGGCGCGAGCGCTCCGAAGTAGAACCGCTCGATTCGACATCGCGCGTTCCGGCCGACGGGATGCCCAGGGCTCGACAGGAATGCCTGCCGAGCCCTTTTTTGGTTCTTCACCCAACTCCGGGGAATGCGGCCCGGATCTTGAGGAAGAAGTAGGCGTCGTCGCGGAAGCCGTAGGCCATGCGCTTGATGACCTT
>Ga0207650_10000901_pt1 | contig 22429 bp, 24 predicted proteins | sample KBSS63metaG_FD_184325 | JGI IMG/M metagenome (GOLD analysis project Ga0207650, IMG submission 184325) | Switchgrass rhizosphere microbial communities from Kellogg Biological Station, Michigan, USA - KBS S6-3 metaG (SPAdes) (version 2) | ecosystem: Host-associated > Plants > Roots > Rhizosphere...
TGCAAACTTCGATCGGCGATGACGAGTCGGTCAATCAGCCCGGATTTTGCCACCGCCTCCGAGTTGTGTCAGACGCACTTCGTATTTTACTTCGTTCAATTCAGATAAACTCCCGGATTTGCCAAGCTTGTCAGAAGAAAATGTTACGCACATGGCATAGTTTTCGCGCTACGAACTTCAGATTGCGATAGATTCGGCAAAAACACTTGACCCGCCTATGGGGTTAATGTAATCAACAGACGGGGAGTAAGGAGATAGTGATGAAGAGAGAGAAAAAGTTATGGAGGCGCGCCGTACCAGCGGTGGCATTCGGTATGTCATTGAGCTTCGCCGTGCTGGTGCACACGCCCGCGAACGCCGACGAGAGTTACGCGGCCGCGGAATCGAGCGAAGAAGCCAATCAGATTACGCTGACTCAAGGCGATACTCAGGCCGTCGCGGCGCTTGCGCCTGCAGTTAATTTGACGGCCTTGGCGGCAAGCCCCAGCGCAGGTGAAGATTTCGAGGATGATCCGTTTGAGAGCTTCAATGAAAAAATGTTCTGGTTCAACCGAGAAGTTCTGGATCGTTATGTTTTGAAACCGATTGCTACGGGGTGGGATTTTTTACTGCCGGATCCGGTGCAACGGGGCGTGCACAATTTTTTTGACAATCTTGCCGTGGTCCGACGCGTGGTCAACAACAGCTTGCAGCTCAAGTTTAATGGCGCCGGGACCGAGCTCGCGCGCTTTACGATAAACAGCACGGTTGGGGTTGTGGGATTTTTCGATGTCGCAAAAGATGCTTTCGGCATTGAGCAAAGAGACGAGGACACGGGGCAAACGTTCGGCGTCTGGGGAGCCGGTCCTGGACCCTACCTGGTGCTGCCCTTTTTGCCGCCACTTACGATCCGTGATGGCATCGGTTATGCCTTCGACGTCGCCATGACTCCTTATACCTATTTCATTCCTTGGTGGGCCTCGGTGGCTGGAACAGCAACGAGTACAGTCAACGAACGATCCTTAAATTTGGATCGGTTTGAGCGAGTTGCCGAATCGACCGTCGATCTGTACGGCGCGGTGCGGAATGGTTACCTGCAAAGGCGCGCCGCGGCAATCAAACAGTAGGCTGCCCTGGAAGGGACGATTCCAAGCGGAAGATCGCCCAAACGATCTTCCGCTTTTTTTTGCTTCATCAATAACTTTGAGGCATGCCGTGACGAATTCGGTATTGACAAGATCTGACCCGTTCAATAAAAAATATCTTTGAGCAATCTTTCAGAATCGGAGCTAACATTCAAGGAGCGCTAAACAAAACCAAGATGCCACGAGCCAAAAAAAAGAGCGCCGGCCGCGCCGGCAAAGATCGAAGCCATGAGTATATCGATGACGGCACTCACGACGAATCGGAAGATGAGGATCTTCCAAGTGACGAAGCGGGTCGGCGCAAAATAAAGAAAAATTATGAAGAACTCCTGGGTATCCGGGTAGAGAAACTTAGAGGGCGCGTTCTTAACCGGGAAAAAATCAACAAAAGCATCGACGGCCTTTATTTTATCTGTTTCGAGTGCAAACGAATCTGCCACAATTTGGATGATGGATGGGTGGAGGAGGCGGGGACGCTGAACAATTATTGCGGTAACTGTGCGAAGCTTAAAGGCATTCGCAGCAGTGCTGCCTAAATCTGAAGTTTCAACCGCATTAAGACCTTTTTCAGATCATCCGCCAAAGGGGCTTCAACCATCGATTTCCGGCCGGTTTTCGGATGTCGGAACTGCATTTTGATCGCATGCAGAAATTGCCGTTCAAGACCGAAGCTCTCCGGCTTTGCCGAACCATATAACACGTCGCCCACAATCGGATGGCCGACCGCCGCTAGATGAGCGCGAATCTGGTGGGTCACTCCGGTCATCATTTGCAGCTCGAGCAAAGCGACTCCGGTACTCTGTGCCAATTTCCGATAGTGAGTCGAGGCGTTCCAAATCCTCTCCGTTTGCAGATGCGCCGGATCGACAGTGCGCATCCGAGTTTTGTCCCGTGGATCATGTGCCAGGGGCAGCGTGATGGTGCCCCTGGCGTGTGGTTGCCCCCACACGAGCGCCCAGTAAGTCTTAACGATCTCCCGACGGCGAAACTGTTTGCGCAACTCAATAAAGGTTTCTTGCGTTTTAGCCACCAGCACCAGTCCTGAGGTATCGCGATCGAGCCGGTTTACGATTCCCGGTTCCCAACGAGATTTGCCGATCGCCAGCAACTCGGGATGGTTTGCAGCGATGAAGTTAGCTATCGTGTGTTGATCTCGCCCCGAGAAGCCATGCGTCGGCATGGTGGCTGGCTTATCAATGATCAGGAGTTCTGAGTCTTCATACACAACTCGTAATTGAAGCTTAGGATTCGCCGGCGCTTGCGGACTCAGCCAAGCCGCCGGCCCGTGAAACACTAGGACATCCCCCGTGCTCACACGGTCCCCTTTTTTACTCGCTCTGCCGTTGAGAAAAAATAGTCGATCGGCAATGGCGCTCGCCAGTTGCCGGCGGGAAAGCTGCGGTAGGCAATGACGTAGAAAGGCATCCACACGAAGCTGCTCGTGCTCGGGCGCGACATGCCAGGCCTTGGTCGCGTCGATTGTTGCTTGATCCGTCATATCGACTACCGTACTATACCCCGCGATCTCATCAATAAGGCGATCCAGTGAGTAAAATTTGTTTCAACGTGATCATCGCGGGCGGGAAAGGTACGCGCTTCTGGCCGCTGAGCCGTGCCCACCGACCGAAGCAAACGCTCAAGCTTCTTGGTCGAAACAGTTTGATCCGAGAAACTGCTGAACGCGTCTATCCATTGGCGGGTCGCAAGCAAACGTTGGTCGTCACGATCGCCGATCAACTGTCGTTGCTCCGGCGCGAATTGCCGGGTGTACCGAGAAGTAACTTTATCGCCGAGCCGCAGGGCAAGAATACCGCTCCGTGCATCGGCCTGGCGGCTTTGGAAGTGATGCGCCGTGATCCCGAAGCGGTGATGATCGTCCTTCCCGCCGATCACTGGGTCGCCGATGTCGGTGCGTTTCGAAAAACACTTAAAAGCGCGGTCCAGCTGGCGGCTGGAACCGATCAGTTGATCACGATCGGAATCAAGCCCGATTACCCTGAAACCGGTTACGGCTACATCATGAAAAACAGGGCCATAGGATCCAAATTGGACGCGGCGTTTGTCGTGAAGCGCTTTGTCGAGAAGCCAACCTTGTCGGCGGCACAGCGACTCATCCGGCAGCATGGCTTATGGAACAGCGGGATCTTCATTTGGAAGGCATCCACGCTCCTCACGGCATTGCGGCGGTACCAACCGGAAATTTATCAGTCATTGGAAAAAATCAATAAAGCTGCTGCGGCTTACTCGCTCACAAGTTCGGCTCCTCGGCTGCGTAAGATCATTGCCGACGTATATCGTGGGATGGCGAACCTGTCGATTGATTATGCTGTCATGGAAAAAGCCGGCGCAGAAGGCAAGGTTTTAACTCTCGAAGGTCAATTTGGCTGGAGCGATGTCGGCAGTTGGGCAGCGGTGCATCGAATGATGCCGAAGGATCGAAACGGCAACGCCAGTCAAAGTCGCTGGCTCGGACTCGATACGAATAATTGTCTCATTCATGCTCCGAATCGATTGGTCGTTTTACTGGGCGTTCAGAGTACCGTCATTGTCGATACTCCGGATGCATTGCTGGTCGCGGATCTCGAGCGTTCCCAAGAAGTTCGCGAAGTGGTGGAAACCTTGAATCGTGAACGCTTGAATTCATATACCACCTAAGCCGCGCTCCTTTGAATTCTTTTTCCGGTGAAAAATCTTTATCCAAACGGCCCGCTTCAAACAGATGAAGCGGTCATCCTGCTTGATCGTAAGGACCGCGAATATCTCGCGCGTCTCGATCAGCGTGCGACCATCTCGATTCGCGGCGGCAAGATCGCCGTCGCAGATATCGTGGGTCGGCCCGAAGGCAGCGTCGTGCGCTCATCCCTGAGCGAGCCCTTTCTAGTTTTTCGTCCAAGCTTAGCGCAGCTTATTCCCAATTTACCGCGCAGCGCCCAGGTTGTTTACCCGAAGGATATCGGCCCGATTTTGCTCTGGGCTGATATTTTTCCCGGTGCGCGGGTGATCGAAGCCGGGGTCGGCGCCGGCGCCCTGAGCATGGCGCTGCTCCGCGCTATTGGTGAAACCGGTCAGCTGATCTCGTATGAAATTCGTGCCGACTTTGCCGAGCTGGCAAAAAAAAACGTCTTTCGCTATCTGGGGCCGGTGTCGAACTGGACCGTTAAATTGGCCGACGTGGCAAGCGAGCTGACCGAAAACGAAATCGATAGAATCGTTTTGGATTTACCTGAACCTTGGCACGTGGTCGGACGCGCCTGGAGCGCCCTCAAGCCTGGTGGCTATTTGCTTTCCTATTTGCCGACGGTTTTGCAAGTAAAGACGTTGGTCGATGCACTGCGCGATGACACTCGATTTGCCTGTATCGAAACCACTGAAACACTGATGCGATACTGGCATTTCAAAGGGATGAGCGCCCGGCCGCAGCATCGCATGGTGGCCCATACCGGTTTTCTTACCTCAGCGCGCCGTTTAGCAGACGGTGAAAAAGACATTCCCCGGGCCCGCTGAACCGGCGCTCAGAAAACCCGAGGAATTCAAAAATAGATTGGCTGCGGCCAGTCCAGAGTCGAGAACTGGCACCTGGAAACTGAGACTGATCTTACGGCCGGGACCAGAGCTGAATGTAATTCTGTTCGGTATCGAAGAAATAGATCGCTTTCCCCGTCGGCCGCACCACCGGCTCGTCGATCAGAACTTTGACGCCCGCTTTTTTAAGTTCATCATTCGCCTTGTCAAAGTCGTCCGAACTGACCTCGAGCGCTAAATGCGATGTTCCTTCGTCGAAATCGCCGCGCTCCACACTTGATGGACGCTGGAACAGCACCAAACACATACCATCTTCCATGAACAAACGCGCAATGTTGGGGAACATGCCGTACTTCTCTTTGTATGGTCCGCCACTTTCCGTGTCGTAACCCACCTTCGTGCACTTCATGCCCAGCACTTCAGTGTAAAACTTTACCGCCCGCTCCAGGTCATTGCACGGCAGCCCGATATGGTAGATCTGTTTAACTTTCATAGTCTCATTCCTCCGTTGATTTTTTATACTGTAACCTCAACACCGGTTTCAAGCACCGCGACAGCGTCATGCAGCTTGACATCCACTACGAATCCACTAAACATCGATAACCCATGAAATGCTCGCCTTTCGTGTTATGCTATTTTTTTTTCCTGCCCTGGATGCTGCAAAGCAGCGCAGAAGCCCAGCAGAATCTCGACCGAGTCGTCATAACCTATCCTAGCCGCAGCATTGCCTCGATCGATCTTTACATCGCTCAGGAGCGCGGCTTTTTTCGGCAAGAAGGTCTTTTGGCCGAAGTCGTGCAAGTGCGTGGCAATATCGGCGTGACCGCGCTTTTGAGCGGCGACGCTCACGCCGTCAATAACGTTGGCACGGTGATTCGCGCCATGGAACGGAGCGATCTTCCCGTCAAAGTAATTACGCAAAGCCTGAAGAAAAACCTTTTTTGGCTGGTCACCAAACCCGAAGTGAAGTCGCTCAACGAGCTCAAAGGCAAGATCTTCGGAACCACCACCTTCGGCGGAGCGCAGCACCTTGCGGCCGCACGCCTCTTGCAAAAAGCTGGGCTCAATCCCGACAAAGACATTACGGTCGTGATCGGCGGCGACGTCCCGGCGCAGCTACAAAGCTTGGTGAGCGGCACGATTCAATTAGCCGCTTTGTCGCCGCCTACTGTGATTCTGGCACGAGATAAGTTCAAATTGAAAATTCATGGCAGCACGCTCGACGATCTGCCCAATTTGCAAAATGGCCTGGCGTTCACCGAAAAGATGCTGCGGGAAAAAAAAGATCTTGTTAAGCGCATCCTGCGGGCACGCTCTCGGGCACATCGTTATTTTTGGGAAAATGAACGAGGCACGGCCGACGTTCTCGCGAATTATCTGAAAGTCGATTTGGCCGTGGCCCTCGAATCCTATCGTCTGGCTCGTCCCGCCTTTACCACAAATGGTCTCGCCACAGAGAAAGAAGTCGAAGATTTTCTCCGCGCCGACGCCGAGGTATTGAAGCTGAGAGAGCCCGTACCCGCGGCGAGGATTTTTGACTTCAGCTTGCAAAAGGACGTAAATCAGGAGTTGGGAATCAAATAGTACCGTTGCGAGCCTATGGGCGCACCATTGATCCAGGCACGGGATATCACTTTGGTCTTCAAGTCCAAAGATCGAGAACCAATCACCGCGCTGCGGGGTTTCAATCTCGAAGTCGGCAAAGGTGAATTCGTCAGCATTGTCGGGCCGTCGGGCTGCGGCAAAAGCACTTTTCTCAACTTGCTGTTGGGCCTCATCAAACCCGATTCGGGCGAGATGACGCTTGACGGCTCGCCCATCTCTGGGCCCGGACAAGAGCGCGCCATGGTCTTTCAAGAGTTCGGGTTGTTGCCGTGGCGCACCGTGCGCGCCAATGTCGAGCTGGGATTGGAGCTCAAAGGGATATCGTCGCCAGAGCGCGCGCAGCGCGCGACCGAGCTGATCAGCTTGGTTGGCTTGAAAGACTTTGAGCGCCACTACCCCCATGAGCTATCCGGCGGCATGAAACAACGGGTCGGCCTCGCGCGCGCCCTCGCCACTGAACCTGAAGTGCTGCTGATGGACGAACCCTTCGCCGCCCTCGACGCACAGACGCGCGATCTCATGCAGAGCGAGCTATTGCAAATCTGGGAGCGCACGAAAAAGACCGTGCTGTTTGTCACTCACAGCATAGAGGAGGCGGCTTATCTCTCTGATCGCGTCATCATCATGACGGCGCGGCCCGGCCGGGCTAAAGAGACTCTGAAAATTCAACTGCCCCGGCCGCGCGATTACGAGATGCGGCTCACGCCGCAATTCAACGATATCAAATCGCGCATCTGGGACGTGCTCAAAGAAGAGCTGACTTCGCGGGTGCTACAATGAAGAAAAAATTTTTTGCCGAGCATCGCCGGTTCTGGCTTGGACTCGGCTCCGTGCTCTTTGTGCTTGCAGCTTGGGAAGTGCTGCTGACGTACGTTTTTCCGCTCAATCCTTTTTTCTTCACCAAGCCTTCTCTCATCGCGGTGGCTTTCAAGGAACAGGTCATTTCCGGCGCGCTGTGGGGTGACCTGGCTGTCAGCAGCAAGGCGTTTTTGTGGGGCTTCAGCTTCGCGATTCTCCTGGGCATACCGTTGGGCGCCCTGATGGGTTGGCGGCGCAAGGCCGGTTACACCCTCGACCCATTTTTCACTGCGCTCTACGCGAGCCCTCTGGTCGCTCTCGCGCCGCTCATCATCGTCGTTTTCGGCGTCGGTCTTTTCGCCAAATCGGTTCTGGTGTTCGCGCTCTCGGTCTTCCCTTTCATCTTCAACACCTTTGCCGGAGTGCGCTCCACCGACCGTTTATTGATCAACGTGGTCAGGTCCTTCGGCGGCGGCGAAAAGGATCTCTACCTCAAGGTCATCTTGCCGAGCACTCTGCCTTACATCATTGCGGGTGCGAGGATCGCGCTCGGCCGCGGCCTGGTGGGGATCATCGTGGGCGAATTCTACGCGGCTTCGGAAGGCATCGGTTACGCGATCTCCCGCTTCGGCGACACGTACCGGCTACCGGAAATGTTCGCGGCGATCTTTCTGTTGATGATCGCGGCGGTGGGGCTAACCGAAGGCATGAGAAAACTCGAAAACGTGCTGGCGCCGTGGAAGACTACCCAGGAGTCGCGATGAAGCGGCTGGCTAATTTCTACACCGAAAGAGAGCAGTCCATTCTTGGCGGGGGATTCATCCTGCTCCTGATCGTCCTGTGGGAATTGATGCCGCACCTGGTGCCGCTGTCCAAAGGATTCTCCCTTTTCTTCACCACGCCATGGAAGGTCATCGAGGCCGGCTACCAATTATTCGTGGAGAACAAAATTCAGGAGCACTTTTACGTCAGCTCGATCGAGTTCCTTGCCGGCCTCGGACTGGCGATCATCGTCGGGTTGCCGCTGGGACTCATCACCGGCCGTTCGCGCGACCTCGATGCCATGGTTGACCCCTTCGTGACGATTTTTAATGCCACACCCAGGCTGATTTTCCTGCCGCTTTTCATCCTGTGGTTCGGCATCGGTATCTGGTCCAAGATCATGATCGTTTTCATCGGCGCGGTATTTCCTCTGCTCATCAACACCTACGAGGGAGTAAAAAATGTCGATCGCGTGCTGGTGAATGTGGTGCGATCGTTCGGCGCTAACGAGTGGCAGATCATGAAGATCGTCGTGCTGCCCAACTCGGTCCCCTATATTGTCGTGGGACTGCGTCTGGCGATCGGCCGGGCGATTCTCGGTGTGGTCGTTGGAGAATTTTTCGGCGCCAGCAAAGGTCTCGGCTTCATGATCGCCACCGCAGCCACGAACTACAAAGTGGACGTGGTATTCGCCGGCGCCGCGATCTTTATGGGCCTTTCTCTGATACTCACGATGGCGGTAAAGAAAATCGAATCCAATCTCTCGCGCTGGCGTCCCGAGGAAGCGAAAACGTTCTGAGATTCTTTTTCGAAAGCCAGTCGTTCGCAACGATAAGTCTGAATCGCAGAATTTGGCCAGCTAATCATTCTCGGCCTGTGTAGGTTTGGACCAGCTGCGTCGAACCATCGTTACATGAATGAGATGATGCGCCCCTTGCCGCCACATCGAGGACAAACACCGTTGCCACGGCACCTCATACACTTGACACGGTTCAATACGCCGGTTTGGCCAGTGCCGTAGCAGCGGGAACATTTTCCGCTTCCCTCACATGCGCTACACTTCACGGGAGCAGGTTCGCGGGTGGCGTCTGATCCATTTGTCATTAAGGCCAGCTTCGATTTCTTAGTCTTGGGCGCGCCAAAAGATAATTTAACCAGTCCTCACTTCCCTCCCGGCTTCCTTCCCATCTCCTTGAGCACTTCATTCAAGAGATCGCGGGCGACGAATTGCTCGATGTCGGGCAGCGGCTTGCCTGTTGGCCAGCCGAGTTCGGGCGTCGTCCGGGACTGAAAAAGTTCCATCAGTAAATCATGGGGGATTTCCGGTCCGAATGCGGTGGCAACTTGCTTGTAGATTCCCTCGGCCAAAGGGGCGTCCTTGATTTCAAAATACTTTTGGATCACTTCGATCGTGCCTTGCTTGTTAGCCTTGACGTAGTCGTTGGCTTTGACCATCGCCCGGATAAATTTCTTGGTCACGTCGCGCTTCTCTTTGAGAAAGTCCCGGTGGGTAATAAATGTCCCGCCGAGCCTCGGGATGTAATCTCCTGTCTTCACCAGAATCTTCATCCCGGCCCTTTCGGCTCTCGCGGCATGGGGAAAAGACAGAATGGCGGCGTGGATTGATTTGTTGATCAGCGCGGCCACCCGGTCGGTCTCTGCGTTGAACGTGATGACCTTGTAGTCCTTGCCCGGCTCCATCTTGAAGAACTTTCCGAGCACGACCACCGCTTCCGTATAAGCGGCCTGCCCCGGCCTCTCTAGACCTATGGTTTTTCCTTTCAAGTCCTCCACCCGGTTGAATTCCGGCTGGGTGACGATCGTCCACTGAGAGACTAGCGACTCGCCAACGATGAAAGCGAGCGGCGCTCCTTTGAGCATCGCCTCAGAGCCGCCGCCAGGGATCGGCACGAACTCGATCTCTTTGGCGATGGCCGCCCGGACCAAAACGCCCGCGGTGGTCGAAATGAAGTCGGCATTTAACCCTTCTGCCTTTAACATTCCCTTGTCCACGGCGATGTAGGAAGGGATGTGAAAGCCACTGCCGCCGATGGTCTTGCCGATTTTGATCGATTGCGCCAATGCTGAATGCGCTGACAATAGCAGTATTGGCGCGGTGGAAAAAATTGCCACCAGCGAGAAGAAAAACCACCGCCTTCGCACGAGATTGAGCCGATTCATGGAGTCCCCCTTTTCGCGTAAGCCGACGATAGGGAACCATATAATCCCGAGTCACCAGCACAGGCAACCCCCACGCCATCCTGTTTGACAGCACGCTCGCTCTTGGTAATGTGAGCGTGCTAACGATCGAGGAGGAATTCCATGAACATACTCATTACCGGAGCCGGATTGATCGGCAGCAACGCAGCCCGCCATGCCGTCGACAACGGCCACAAAGCCGCGCTTTTCGATTTGTCGCCAAACCGCGATTACGTCGACAAAATCGTCGGTCGAGATAAAGCTGGTATCGTCGCCGCCGACATGCGCGATTTGCCGGCGCTGCTCTCGGCTTTGGAAAAATTCAACGTCGATACCATCGTTCATACCGCCGGGTTGATCGGCTCGCGCGTACAGGAAAATTCTTACACCGGCGCGACCAACAATATACTGGGCACGATTAACATCCTCGAAGCTGCGCGCCTGCGCAAAGTACGCCGTGTGGTTTATGTCAGTACCTTCGGAGTTTATGATCGTAGCAAGATCAACGATAACGCGATCCGCGAAGCCCACCCGATCGGAGGTCATAATCTCTACGCGACGACGAAGGTATGCTCAGAACAGCTGGTTCATGCCTATGCCAGTATGTATGACCTCGACACGATGATCATCAGGCCTGGCGGCGTATTCGGCCGCGGTTTTTACATCGGCGGGTCAACTGTAGGCAAAGTCATGCGCGATTTGGCATTGGCCATTATCAAAGGCGAGCCGATTATGATCGATGCGAAGACGTATGGTCCCAATGAGTATGTTTACGGAAAGGACGTCGGCATGGCGCTTTTTCTCGCTTGTGTCGCACAGAGTCCAAAACAGCGAGTCTACAATGCCGGGACCGGAGTTGTGCACGGTCCGCAAGAGCTTGCGGCGGTGGTCAGAGAGTTGGCACCCCGCAATGAAGTAAAAGTCAGCGGCACGAGCGCCGCCGATAAAACTCGCAGCATACCGATGGACATCAGCGTCTCAAAAACCGAACTGGGCTACGCGCCGAAATTTATGCTGAAAGATGCTCTGCGCGATTACGTTGAGGATTTGTGGTCGGAAGAAAGAAGGTGACAGCCTAGGTGCCGAAGCGAAAGCGGATCATGTAATACAATGCCGCGAGCCCATCTTTCCACGTGATCTTCTTTCCTTCTTGATAAGTGCGCCCATAGTATGAGATCGGTACCTCATAAAAGCGGCATCCCTTCTTCGCCAGCTTCACCGTGATCTCCGGCTCGAAGCCGAATCGTTTCGACTCGAGATTGATACCCTTCAATACGTCGGCGCGAAAGACTTTGTAGCCGACTTCCATGTCGGAGAGATTTAAATTGGTGAGCATATTGGAAAGCAAGGTCAACATACGGTTGCCCATGGAGTGCCAGAAAAAATGCACGCGGTGCGCGCCGCCGCCGGCGAAGCGTGTGCCGTAGACGACGTCGGCCACTCCTTCCTGGATCGGCTGCAACAAGCTTGGATAATCCTTCGGATCGTATTCCAGATCGGCGTCTTGGATCATCACCACGTCGCCGGTCACGTGATCCAGCGCGGTTTTCAACGCCGAGCCTTTGCCTTCGTTCTGCGGCTGAAAAAAGATCTTGATCTCGTTGAGCGCGTCGCCCGCACGGCGGTTTTCTTCGTGCAGTCGCGTCAAGATCTCCCGGCTCCGATCTTTTGAACCATCATCCACGAGGATAAGCTCCTTCGGGATGTTAATGGCGCAAACACGCCGCACGATCTCCTCCAGCGTCCGCTCTTCATTATAAACGGGAACTAGAACGGAGAGCTTCACTGTTCGAATTCGCGTTTTTTGAGTTCCCGGACGAAGGCGGAGAGTTTGGGATCGCCATTTACCGCGTCATTTATTTTGGCTTGAAAATCTGCCGCGGCTCGTTCCAATGGGCTCGTATCGACCCTTAGGCCGAGCCATTGACTCAAGCGTAACAGCAGCGCCAGCGTTCCTCTGGGATTAGGCGAGACGGATAAATAATGAGGCAATGATGCCCAGAGACTCACATGCGGCATTGCAGCGGCGCGGCAAGCATCCGCCAGCACACCGACAATTCCCGTCGGGCCCTGATAACGCGAGGGTACCAGGTCAAGCTGTTCCATGAGCTGCTGATCGGTGGAAAATCCGGTAAGGGGCACTGGCCGGGTATACAAGACCTCGTCGAGGTAGGCTCCGAGGGTAATCACCATCTCCGCCTGGCATTCGCGTGCGAATCGAAGCATCGTTTCAGTGAAGGTTCGCCAGCGAAGATGCGGCTCGGCGCCGATCCCGAGCACGAAATCTTTTTCGATGCCGATCCCGGCGCCATGATAAAAATCGTATGAGGGCCAATGAATTTCCCGAATTTTATTTTCGTTCAGGCGCACCACCGGACGTTGTCGGTAGAAATCGTAAAACTCCTCCGGATCGATGCTCGCGAATTTCTTGCTCAGCAGTTGATCGATCAGATAACGAATCGCCGTCGAGGCAGAGGCTCCGGCATCGCTCCAACCAGCAAACGACAACACCAGCACGGGATTGCGCAACGTCGGTCGGCTATCAAAGCTTAGAGCTTCCATCGTCGGTCAATCTAACACAACTGATGCGCTTCTCTCCAGGGCAAAACAATAAATCGCGGTCCCGGATGGTATTTAGACAAGCTCAGCCGACAAACAGCGTGAATTTAGCACCGTTGAGATTCATAAGCGGTTTCGGTGCAAGCAGACGGCGGTCGGGAGAAAGTACGCGCTGGGCAATTTCCCAATTAACCGGTGGTAATGGCCTGAGTTGTCGGATTTCATCGAGGCTAAAATAGCCGGCGTGATCGACCTCACGGGCGTCGGCGATCGGCTCGCCGCGGATAGGTCTCAAAAGGAGAATGACGTACATACCGTTGCCGCTCTCTGGGTCATAGCGGCTTCGGAGTCCAAGTACCGCTTCGACTTCGCTAACAACGCCGGTCTCTTCCTCCACTTCGCGTACAACCGCCTGCTCGATTGTTTCATCAGGCTCGATAAAACCGCCGGGCAGCTGCCAATTGCCACGGCCATGCCGCGATGCGCGCCGGACTAACAACAATCGATGCTCGCGCACGACGGCCCCTCCAACACCAATGTTGTAACCTTTGTTGTAGCGCTCAGGGATTGCCATGAGAAACTCGATGCCCGATATTGCCGAGAGCTAACATAAATTGGGCGCCGTATGTGACGCCAATGTATAACAGCGCTTATAAGGCGATGAGCTTCGGGAAGCAAGAAAAAGTGAACGAAGCAGCGAAAGAAAACAACCGCGGTAAAATTTACGAAAATGTAGGGGCGACCGGCGGTCGCCCCTTGGACAGTAAGCTAATCGTGACGGTAGTCCGAGCGCCAGCGATCGCGCTCAGATAGACGGCCCCAGTTCCACCAGCCGTTATCACCTCTGTTCCACCATCCCGAGTTGTCATATCGGTCATAGTTGCCATAGCGGGAGCGGTCACCGCGATACCCGTCATATCGACCGAGTTGCCGACGGTCCTGACCGATTTCTCTCAAATCATCGCGAATCTCCGCACGTTTCCGATAGATGTCGTCACGGCTGCCGCCCTTCCGGTACAGACGCGACAAATCACGGCGGTCGCGCTCCAATTCGTTATGATCCTTTTTGAGCTCGTGCCGTGCTGCCTCACCGAGTTTCTTCTGGCGATTACGCGAATCGGCGTCTGCAATATTGGGTAGGCCAAATGCGATTAGTGATACGATTCCGGCCGCTAACAAGGTTAACCATCCGCTTTTCATAGGAACCCTCCTTTGAGGCATTAGACTCGCCAGAGTGGCTTACGTTAACGGGTCCATCGTCGTCCTTAGGGTCGAGCAAAAATAAGCTCAAATTACGAGATTTTACGAGGGCAAGAATTAAGAGCGGCTTAATACAGCGAAACCGTCCAAGCCGGCGGTGGATCAGCAAATAAGACATAGCGGCTAGCTTTTTGTAATGCTCGGAGATAGTTTGAGCCTGCTCGCTCACGAGTACCCCCGTGGCCGCTAATCCAGCCTATGACCCGACTGATTCCCGCTTCTACGATGAAAAAGACCTTCGCGCAGAGGCCGAACGGGTTTTTAGTCTCTGCGCCGACTGCCGCTTGTGCGTAAAATTTTGCGGCAGCTTTCCTAAGCTGTTCGACGCCGTTGATGACTACTGCACGGAAGGTAAATACGCCGAAGTCGATACTAAAAAATTAAAGCCGCAGGACATCGATACCGTTGTCGATCTCTGTTTTCAGTGTAAGCTTTGCTACATCAAATGCCCCTACACTCCGGGTGATCACGAGTGGGCGATCGATTTTCCCCGTTTGATTGCCAGAGCCAAAGCCCAGCAAGTCAAAAAACGAGGCGTGCCTCTCGTCGATAGGCTACTCGGCAACCCTGATCTCGTCGGCAAAGTCGGTACCGCTACTGCCGGCTTAGCCAATTGGGCCAATGAGAATCCAATCAATCGTCGAGTGCTGCATGGCACCTTGGGAATTCACAAGGATAAAAAACTTCCGCCGTTCGCATCGAAGTCATTCGCAGCTCATTTCCAGACTCACCGGCAAACCATCCGTGGCGAACCGGTCGCCAAAATAGCGTTCTTCTCCACATGTTTTGTAAATTACAACCAGCCCGAAATTGGTCTCGCTACCCTTGCCGTAATGGAGCACAACAATGTCGACGTAACGTTTGCATACGAGCAATGCTGCGGCATGCCGCGTTGGCATAACGGCGATATGGACGGCGCTCTGAAGGCCGCCGAGAAAACCGTTTCAGGTTTGATCGGGCACGTCGCTCAAGGCCGTACTGTGATCGCCACCAATCCGACCTGCTCGCAGATGATCCGCGTTGAATACCCGCGCTTGCTCGGCAGCGACGAAGCCAAAACGGTCGCGACCCAAATAATGGACCCAATGGAGTTCCTGGCGCGCCTTGCGGCACAAGGAAAGTTAAAGAAAGACTTTAAGACTGGCGCGGGTGAAATCAGTTACCATGTTCCTTGTCATTTGCGCGTGCAAAATATCGGTTATAAAACCCGCGACGTTTTAGCGATGTTGCCGGAAACAACCGTGCGGGTTGTCGAGGAATGCTCAGGTCACGACGGCACTTGGGCGATGAAAAAACAAAACTTTGAGCAGTCGCTCAAGCGGGGTAGTCGGGCTTTTAATGCGATGGCCGACGGGAACCCTAGGGTGACTTGTTCCGATTGCCCGCTAGCCGCCATTCAAATTGAGCAGGGCAATGGTCGCCGTCCGCTCAATCCAATGCAGATCCTTGCCAGGAGCTATCGCGGCGAGCCGATCGTTTGATTCTTAGTCAAGCGACTTCGGCTAGTGAATCGACCGCGGGTTCTGCGCCGGCGATCGGGCGAGTCAAACCGCAGGTTTCCGCGACAGCGTCACGATAAGCGCTCCAGAGATCGAGGGCTTCGTTCATGGTTCGAACCACTGCCCCGCGGCGCATCGGAAGCACGTGGTTGAGAATCGCGTCCCATGCTGCGGCACGATGCGATCCCTCCACCTGTCGGTGCGCTTTCGTCAGCGCCAATCGAGCGACAGGCAGGCCGTAATACTTGACCAGAGGATGCTCCTCCAATGGTGCCGGCGGCTTTTGCTCCTTGAGCTCCAAGGCTGAGCGTTCATCAGAAGATCCTTCGACAAAAATGGTCACGACGGCCGCTGCAATGTCCCATCCGAAATGCTGGGTAGCATCGTCGAGAAACCTCCGGTACCGCTTGGCGGCAGGTAAAAGCTCGACCTGTTCAAATCGCTTCAGATCCATCCCAAGACCGCGAGGATACTCTAGAAATAGCAAAGGATGTGGGCTGCCGGCGACCAGACCTCCAGTTTCCTCTTCGTATAAGTTTTCCGCCAGACTTCTACGAATCTCCGGGATCGGACAGCGAACATAAGCTCGGCCGACCAGGATTGGAAAATCGCGCACGTAGGTTTCGTACTCTTGCTCGAAATGCAAATGCAGTCGATCTTTTCTTACCAGGCCCGAGGTAAACATCGGCCAGGCCCAATGGACCTTCTTTTCCATTACGGCGAGTAGTTGGTCGCGGAAAGTTTCTCGATCCATTGTTGCCTCGCAAGCTGGATTTCGATGCTCGCCAGTGCAATGAAAATGCCAAGCATAATTGCTTGATGTTCCACGGTGCGAAACGTCAACCGCCCACTGGCAGAATGGTAACGACTGCAACTTGTAGGGAAAAATCGGGCTATCCTGCCGATCGCATGTTCTCAAAAGGTGCTCCCGGACATCTCTTGCCTGGACGATCTTCTTTACCGACCAATGCATGCGGTCGGACGAAGCAACCAGCCGCTCCCGCTCCGGCAAGGCGAACTGAATCTTAGTCGAGGACCTTGGTTCGCATGGTCACGAACTCTTCGGCGGCGGTGGGATGAATGCCGATCGTTGCATCGAACTGAGCCTTGGTCGCGCCGCAGTTGAGCGCAATCGCCAAGCCTTGAATGATTTCCCCGGCATCGGCGCCTACCATGTGGCACCCGAGCACTTGGTCTGTACTCCGTTCGACCACGAGTTTCATCATCATCCGTTCATCACGGCCGGTGAGCGTGTGCTTGAGCGGCCTGAAGCGGCTCCGGTAAACGTCGATCTCGAGCTTGCTGGCCCGTGCCTGGTCCTCGGTAAGCCCTACGGTCCCGCAATTCGGAGTGCTGAAAATGGCTGTGGGGACGTTGAGGTAATTCGGCTTGGTTGGATTGTCATTGAAGAGCGTTTGAGCCACCGCCATGCCCTCGGCAATCGCCACAGGCGTTAACATCATCCGGTCTGTGCAGTCGCCGATGGCATAAATATTTTCCGCCGTCGATTGCGAATATTCATTGACGATAACCGCGCCGTTTTTTTTGAGGTCGACTCCGGCATTTGCCAATCCGACGTTCGGGGTCTTTGATGTTCTACCGGTGGCGTGAAGGATCTGATCAGCCTCAATAATACTGCCATCGGTCAAAGTCGCTTTTAATGTCTTGTCGTCCTTGTCAATTCTGACAATATCCGCTTTGAAGCGAAGATCGATGCCGCGCTTGCGCATCTCTTCGGCGAGACTTGTGCGAATATCGAGGTCGAAGCCGCGTAAAAAAAGCTCGTTCCAGTAAAGCTGCGTCGTCTTCGCGCCCAAACCGTGAAAGATACCGGCGAATTCTACACCGATATAACCCCCGCCAACGACGACGACGCGCTCCGGCAACGCCGGCAAATAAAACGCCTCGTTCGAGGTGATCGCGTATTCCGAGCCGGGAAATTTCGGCACCACGGGCCAACTGCCCACGGCGACAAGAATATATTGCGCCGTGATCTCCTTGCCATCCACCGAAACCGTGTGTGGATCGACAATTTCGGCATGAGCTTCATATATCGTTACCCCGGCATCATTGAGAAGCTTTCGATAGACCTCGTTCAGCCGTTGGATTTCCTTGTTCTTGTTCTCAATCAACGTAGACCAATTGAATTGGCCTGCAGCGCTCCAGCCGTACCCCGCCGCGTCGAGCAGATCCTCGCCGTAATGCGAGGCATAGACGAGAAGTTTTTTGGGGATACACCCGACGTTCACGCACGTGCCACCGAGGTAACGTTCCTCCGCCACAGCGACTTTCGCGCCAAACGCGGCAGACATGCGACTCGCTCGGACACCCCCTGAGCCCGCTCCGATAGTAAATAGATCATAATCGTATCCAGCCATAACGCCCTCTCGTTGCTGTCAGACGGACTATTAAAAGTACCATCGGTGGGCATGAAAGTCTTGCCATCACGTTCATACCAGCAGAGCTGAAACAGCCAATTGCCCTTGGAACGACCCCGAATCCCATGGTAATCAGGAGCGGCGGGTACGGTCTATGGCGAAGAAAAACACCGAGAAAAAAAGCGGCGCGCCGCGCAAGCGCAGAAAGCTCGCAGGTAAATCGATTGGGCTTGCTCCAATCGATTTGCTGTCCACAGATGCCCCTCGCGATCTCGAAGAGCTGCAACGAGCTGTCGCGGACGACGGTGGCAAAGTCCTCGCGAGTTATCGCGAGCCGTTCGGCGGCCACTGGTTGTTACTCGCAGCATTGCCCATCGAACAGGTCGAGCCGACGCCCTATCAGCGTAACTTGTCCGACGCGCATGCGCGGAAGCTCGAAGGCGTGATTGCCAAGCTTGGCCGATTTCTCGATCCGATTATCGTGGTGCGGAAAGCAGGCGAGAAAAGTGCAACCCGCTACTGGACGCCGAACGGCAATCATCGCCTCTCTGCCATGAAAACTCTTGGGGCGAAGTCCATCATCGGTCTGATTGTGCCGGAGACGAGCGCCGCTTATAAGATTCTCGCTCTCAACACCGAGAAGGCGCATAACCTGCGAGAACGCGCACTGGAAGTGATCAAAATGTATGAAGAGCTCGCAGCTTTGGACGGGGCCACGGAAGAAACCTACGAATTGGAATTCGAGGAGGCCGCGCTCATCACACTGGGTCTCTGCTATCTTGAAAATGGCCGTTTCAGCGGCGGCGCTTATCACCCGATCCTCAGGCGTTCTGACCAGTTCATCAAAAAACCTCTCGCGACCGCGCTGGAAATTCGCCGGGATCGCGCAATCGCATTGATGGATCTCGATAAGACCGTCGTGAGCAAAGTCGAAGCATTAAAGTCTAGAGGACTCACCAGCCCTTACTTGAAAAGCTTTGTGGTCGCGCGCATCAATCCGGTCCGTTTCCGTCCAAAGGACGCCGCGCCCCTCAGCTTCGATGACGTCATCGAAAGGATGACCAAAGCGGCTGAGAAAATGAACGTTGAAAAAATCAAGCTGGAAGATCTTGCGAAGTCAGGCGGAGCCTCGGAAGAGTCGCCGGGATAAGATTGTGGCACCCTTTTCGGAATTTCGCGGACAAACGGTACAAGCTCGAAACTACTCCGGATAGGTGGGGACCATCTCCGGCCGATACGTCCATTGCTTTACGGGCCATCCTTCGGCCAAGTTTTTGATTTCGCGCTCCCAAATTTTCCGTAAAAGAAATACCCCCCGATCGCTTCGGCCCAGGTGTTCGTTCGCGCGTACTGCAATGGCGCCTTGTCCAGCCTGCGCGACTTCATCTTCCAGCATCACGAAGTCGACTCGATTGGGATCGATATCGTCGAGGCGGAGCTTTCCCGATAATATCGCCCGGACCAAGTCCGGCCGGTCCCGTTCGGCCTCACTGCGCAGTCTGCGCCGCTGCTCGATCCATAGCTGCCCGGCCTCGCCGGTAAGTGGAATTGCCCGGACTTCGAAATGAATATGGTTTTCATCGTCCACCGGAACTTTAAAGACGATTACGTCCGCGCGCTTGATCACGGGATCGACCACCTGGCCGTTGATGAAATTGATGTTGGGCATACCGAAAAAGAAAGTAAGATCCTTTCCATCCGGATACCTGACGTAACGTTTGATGCCCCATTCGGACTCTTCGACAGAAATGATCGGATCGCCCAATACAACGTGATCATCCACCGAATCGCGGTGCCGCTGATGCACGAAGCGCACATGGGCATTGTCCAGGGAGTTATCAATGTTATTGAAGTAGTTGCAAATTCGCTTCAGCGCCGCGACGTCAAGGGAAATATCGGCGCTTTCAAAGCGTTGATAGCGCGGCAATGGGGGCGGTGGGCCTTCACCCAGATAAGCGAAGAGTAATCCAAGATATTCTTGCACCGGATAGCTCGGAATCCGCACTCGATCCGCGAAAGATTGTCCTTCCGCCGGCTGTTCCACACACTGCCCGCCGCCGTCGTATTTCCAACCGTGATAAAAGCAGCGGATGCATTCGCCTTCAACCGAACCGATGGAGAGCTGAGTGCCGCGATGAGCACAGCGTGGTCCGACCAGGTACGGCATTCCGCTGGCGCCGCGATACACCGTGAATTCTTCGCCGAGTATTTTTATCGGCAGCGTCTGCCCGGGTTGCAGCTCGTAAGCGCAACAAATTGGCTGCCAAAAAAGTCGTAAATAGCGTCCCGCCAGAGTTCCGGGCCCAGTGTGAATGCATTCCTCAAAATCCATCTCTACCTCGCCTTAACGTGCGATCAAACCGCTTGAACATTTTTCTCCTAAGTCTCCAGCATACTTGGATGAAACATATCTTCGGGCCTAAATTTTCGTGTGACCAGTCCCTGGCGCAGTGCAAAATCGAGCATTTTATCGATTTCCGACCGACTTCTTTGAAACCCCCAAACATATGGATCGGCACCGGCAAGCGCACGCTCTTCTTCCCAAAGCGCTCGATACCACAAACCCGTCATGTGCACGCGCTGCCGCTCGAGCCAGCGATAGCACTCCTGCTTCGCTGCCTGCCACGTCTCAAAAAGGCGTAGCGCGACCCATGGATGTTTTTCCAGCACAGCGCTTTTAATCACGAGTATGTGCTGGATCGGAAAAAAGCCGGTTTTCTTAAAATAGTTGCGTTCCTCATCGGCGTAGTTCCGGAATAAGAAAGTCACGTCGGAATGATCGAAGGGTGCCCAGGTTTCAGTGGTAATGGCCGCGTCGATGGCTCCAGAGATCAGTAGATCACGAAGCCGCGCGCCATGCGGTGCAATCTCGAGCTTGAGCCACGGTGGCGGTTGCCAGCCGCCGATCTTTTCTGCCCAGTTCACGACCCACGTGATGGAGCGCAGATCGACGCCATATTCCTCTTCCAAAATTCCGCGCGCCCAAAGCGCCGTCGTCGTAAACCATGTCTGCAGGCCGACTCGTTTGCCGTTGAGATCCGTTGGCGTGCGAATCGCCCCTCGCTTGTTGACGTAAATATAAGAATGACGAAACATCCGTTTGACAAAAATCGGGATGGCCGTCAGTCCGAGGGTCTGCTGCTCGAGATCGGCGATATAGATGCCGGTGAAAAATTCTGCAATATCGAATTTTCCCTCGCGCGCATCGCGTTGTCGGCTTCGATCATCGGAATTGACGTGAATATCCAACTCGAGGTCCCGTGCCTTGATCCGACCGTCGATCAGCGGCTGAGTACGGTCATACAAGGCGCAGGTCATGCTTAACTTCAACGTCATTGTGCTCTGCGGGGATTTCTCTAAAATGCTGACCCCTATGGCGCCGAGCGCCAACCCTTCAACTCACTTATGACTTTTCGGGTGAGCGAAAAATCAAAAATCTTCGCCAACGGCGGCGCTTCTTTGAGATCGAGCCGCTTGAGAACATGTTCCACTGCTTTAGCCTGCATCTCCGAACTGAGAGTTCCATCCTGAGTCATCGCGGGCCTGACGACCTGATCGTAGGCATTCGTCGCGAGCTCTGGGTTCAGTTGCAAGTAGCGAGCGAGGAAGGGAATCGTTCCGGCTCGATTTTCCTTGATATGGAGAAATCCCTTGTAGGTGCCGCGCAGGAATCGTTCCATTTGCGCCCTATCCGATTGCAGCGAAGCGTCCCGGACGAGAACGCTGCCTTGCAGCTCGACCAGATCCTGCTTCGGAAAAGAAACGAGCTCGCGAAATCCGGCTTCCTCCGCTTTGAACGTAACCGGGGGCGAAAGCATAGCGGCATCAACGGTTCCCGCCTGCAATCCGGTGAAAATTGTCGGCATCACTCCAAGGCTAAGAACCGCGACGTCGCGATTGGCATCGAGACCATTTTGTCGCAAGATCTCGCGTAGCAAAGAATCCGGGCCGCTGCCGATTCCGGAGACGCCGATGCGCTTTCCTTTTAATCCTCGCACATCGCGGATCTCGGGCTTGGCGAATAGCCAGAACATCGCCCGGTTGTAGGTGGTAAATAAAAACTTAAACGGCGAGCCGCGTAAGACGGGTGGCAGTCCAGCACCGCCGACTGTGGCGACCGCCACATCGCCGCTCAACAACGCGCGGCTGGCAATCGGCGCACTGACCAAAATCAGCTCGACATCCAATCCCTCGGCGCGATAATAGCCCTTGTCGCGTGCAATGGTGAACGGCAGCACTGCCTGTGTCGTACTCGGTATCGCGATTTTGAGCACTTCCGCGCGGGCCTCGCGAAACCATACCGCCATTACAACCAACAAAATTAAGTATCGAGTCCGCACCGCATCCCTGTGAGGAATTTTGGCTCGAATCATAGTTAGCGGCCACACGATTGTCCAGCATTGGGATTGACGGGTATAGCTCATTTTGAGGCGACCGAGTTAAATCCGGTCAGATTCTTCGCTGACGCTCCGAATGACAGAGGATGTTTTTCATTCTGAACGCGGTGAAGGACCTGACCAGACACGAGTCACGACCAACTGAGTAGGGCTTCAGCGGTTTCTCTCGTAAACGGTGTCGAAATTAATCATATCACCGGGTAGCGTCAAGAGTTGTGTGTAAATTGAAGGGGCCGCTGACTCCAGTTTTGATTGAGGTGGTGGAACACCGCAAAAACAATTCGCTCCAGGCTCTGAGTATGAGCCATCACACCCATAGGTCGAGT
>Ga0207650_10000904_pt1 | contig 22371 bp, 20 predicted proteins | sample KBSS63metaG_FD_184325 | JGI IMG/M metagenome (GOLD analysis project Ga0207650, IMG submission 184325) | Switchgrass rhizosphere microbial communities from Kellogg Biological Station, Michigan, USA - KBS S6-3 metaG (SPAdes) (version 2) | ecosystem: Host-associated > Plants > Roots > Rhizosphere...
GCAGAGCGGGCGCGAGCATGCAGAGCGCGAGCAGTGGCCGCAAGCCGCGACGGCGTTCGAGCAGGCCACCGCGCTGCATGCCGACGCGGCCTATGCGCTGGCGGCAGCGCACGCGCTGATCAAGGCCGGACGGGCCAGCGATGCGGTGCGGCGCGCGCGCCACATCCGCCAGCGCGATCCGCGCGCCGGCCTCGCCTACACCCTCGAATCGCATGCGCTGCTCGGCATGGGCCGACCGGGAGACGCGCTCGAGTGCCTGCAGGCGCTGCCGGCGGATGCGCCGCGCGACAACGACCACCACGTCGCGCTTGCCGTGGCGTTGCAGCGCTGCGGTCGCCACAACGAGGCGATCCGCGCGTTCTTCGACGCGCTCGCGCTGAAGATGGACGACGCCGTCTCGCACTTCCGCCTCGGCATGTCGTTCAAGGACCTCGGCATGAAGGCCGAGGCCGCCGAATGCGTTCGCACCGCGATCCTGCTGGGCCTCGGCAGCAGCGACGTCGCCGCGCGGGCGCAGCTCGCATTTCTCGAGCGCGAGGCCTGCCGCTGGGCAGAGGCCGATCCCGTGCTGCGCGATCTGCGCACTGCGGTGCGTGCATTGCCGGCCGACACCGCGGTCGAGACCGGGGCGTTCCCGCATGCCGTGCTGGTCGACGATCCGATCGAGCAGCTGAAGGTCGCGCGCCACTATTCGCTGCATGTGATGAGCGCCGTGCGGCCGATGCCGCGCCGCGCCGTTCGCGCGCATGGCGGGCGCCTCCGGATCGGCTATCTGTCGGCCGACTTCCACCAGCATGCGACCAGCCAGCTGATGGTGCAGATGCTCGAGTGCCACGATCGCAGCGCGTTCGAGGTCACCTTGCTGTCGACCGGTCCGGACGACGGCAGCGCGCTGCGGCGTCGCATCGTCAACGCGGTCGAGCATTTCGAAGAGCTGCGCGGACGCAACTTCGAAAGCATCGCGCAGCGCGTGCGCGAGCTCGGCATCGACATCCTGGTCGACCTGAAGGGCGCGACCTACGACACGCTGCTGCCGGTGCTCGCGCACCGCCCGGCGCCGCTGCAGGTCACATGGCTCGGCTTTCCGGGCACGACCGGTGCGCCGTTCATCGACTACCTGATCGGCGACCCGACGGTTTCGCCGCTCGCCGACGCCGACCACTTCGGCGAGAAGATCGCGCAGCTGCCCGTCTGCTACCAGCCGAACGACGCGCGGCGCATGCTGCCGGCCGCGTCGACGCGCGCCGAGTGGGGCGTGCCCGACGGCGCCTTGCTGGTGTGCGCCTTCCACCAGTCGTACAAGATTTCGGCCGAGGTGTTCGACTGTTGGTGCGAGCTGCTGCACGCGCTGCCCGATGCGGTGCTCTGGCTGCTGCAATGGAACACCAACGTGCAGGCGACGCTGACCGCGGCCGCACTCGAGCGCGGCATCGGTGCCGAGCGCCTCGTGTTCGCGCCGCTGCTGCCGCCGGAGGGCCATCTGAGCCGTCTCGCCCACGCGGACATCTACCTCGACGCCTGGCCGTGCAACGCCCACACGACCGCCGGCGAGGCCCTGTGGTGCGGCGTGCCGGTCGTCACGATCGTCGGCACCACCTTCGCGCAGCGCGTCGCCGGGAGCCTGCTGCATGCTGTCGAGCTCGATGAGCTGGCGTGCGCCGATGTGAACAGTTATGCCGCTGCGGTGGCCGCATTGGCCGCTGACCCGACCCGGCGCGCGCAGCTGCGCACACACTTACTCGCGCAACGAATCGCGAGCCCATTGTTCGACGGTGCGCGGCAGGCCCGCGAGGTCGAGCATCTGTACCGGCGCATGTGGGACCGCGGTGTGCGCGGCCTCGCACCCGACCACCTGGCGGCCGAGGTCGCCCCCTTCGTCGAGACCCCATGAAAGCAGTCATCCTGGCCGGCGGCCTCGGCAGCGATGCACGGTATCCAGAAGCAGGCTGAGGTGCTCGGTTGAATAACGTCGATCGCGAGGTCGCGACCTAACGTTCGTTTCGACTCCAGATAGCTCTCGACCACGAAGCGGCTTGAGCAGCGACGTGCCTCAGGCGACGTCGCCGACTTCCATCTCGATCAGCGTTGAGAGATCGGGGACGTCCCCACGCCGGTTCTCAAGCCGCCACCAAGCCGAAGCGTTCACATAGATCGCGCTCGTGCACCAAGTGCAGGTTCCGAGCCTGCTGCTCCTCAATGCTCGGGTCGCTAACTTCGAGCCGGTCGCTGACGAAGAGCAGGGCGTCCTGCACGGCCGGAGGCGGCAGCGTGTGTACGAAGTCGACCGGTCGTTCGGCATGCTGTCTCAGGTAGGTCCTCGAATGGGCCTCGAACGGGCCGACGCAGACAAGTCGTTCCATGCCGCGGTTCAGCGCGGCATCTTTCAGCAGGAAGTGCAATGTCGCCTTCGAGGCCAGCACGTCCATGGGAACCGGTAGTAGGTGCTCGTACCCCATGCCTTTCAGCCGCATCGCAAGCGTGTGCACATCGACAGCATCCTTGTCCTGCGCATGGCGCATGCGGATCGCAACCGAGATGCGCACGGCGATCAAATGCTGGATGCGCAGGTGGAGTCCTGCGCGTTCTTCGATTCCAATGCGTCTGCTGGCGCGTGCCATCATGTATTCGAGGCCCCCGCGGTAGCGGTCCCACGCAACTTCGACCTCGCCGTTACCGGCCTGCGAGCGAGTCTCGTCAGCGAAGTAGCGGGTGATCGAGACATAGAAGGGCCGCTGGCGGATCAGCACCGTGCCTTGTGCCAGATAGTCGGCGGCATGAGTGAAGGCAAAGAAGGCGATGTCGTTGACGCGTGGCATCAGGCGCTTCATCACCTCGGTGCGCGCGATGTAGATCTCCGGGAAGATGTGGTGCGAGAGAATGTGGCCGAGCAGCTCGGCGTGCTCGCCGCGCTCGACGCGCAGGTCACGTGGGACTTCGTAGAACTGGCCTTGCGGCTTCTGCGCAACCAGGTCGTAGAGCATCCACGGCGCATAGGTGATGGCGATGCCCGGGTCGGCATCCATGGTCGCCACTGCCTCGGCCAGCGAATCGCCGAGGATGCAGTCGTCGTCGGCCAGGTACATCATGAAGCGCCCACGCGCCTGCGTCATCGCGAATACCACGTTCGGGTAGCAGCCGATCGTCTCCGGATGCCGGATCGAGCGGATCGGCAGCCGATCGAGAAGGCGCGCGACCACCGCCGGCGTGTCGTCGGTGCTGGCGTTGTCGGAGATCACCAGCTCGTACGAGTGCGGAAATGTCGCCATCTGCGCGACCAGGCCTTCGAGCAACGAGGCCAGATACCGGCTGCGGTTGTAGGTCGGCACGCAGATGCTGAGCACGGGGTTCGCGGGGTGGGTCATGACGGCGCTGTCGGGAGGGTGATCAGGCGATTCTGGCGAGCGCGGCCACCGCCGAACCGAGGAAGAGCGGGCCTTCGACCCCGCTAATCCGGCGTCCGGCTACGGGCCATGTAGGAAGTTCCCTGACAGGGGGGATGGAAGAAGCTGGACTTCAGCGACCGAGATGACCTGATGGTTCAGGGCTTATCGGCTCTTCACAATTCTCTTCAACGCAGGCACAGACCTGAACCCGAGTCACCGAACACCGAGAGCCCAGGAGTCCAGCATGAACGCCGACCAAATCCTTGCCGAAATCCGCGAAGCCAATCTTTCCTACCTGATGCTGGCGCAGAGCCTCATCCGCACCGACCGCGACCAGGCGCTATACCGCCTCGGCATCAGCGAAGACAGCGCCGCGCTGCTCGTGCTGCTAACGCCGGCACAGATGATGAAGATCGCCGCCAGCAACACGCTGCTGTGCCGCTTCCGCATGGACGACGACCTGGTCTGGAGCCTGCTCACCAACCACGGCAAGAGCGCCAACGACGGCACCAATCGCCTGCACGCCAGCATCCTGATGGCCGGTCGCCACCAGGAAGCCGCCTGAGGCCGCCGCGATGCGCACCAAGAGCATCCTCACCGAAGCTAAGCAGATCAGCCGTGCGGTCGCGCTGATCCAGCTCGGCGCCCGCCTGCAGGTTCTCGAGTCGGAGACCGACCTGTCCTATGAGCGCCTGCTGCGGCTCTACAAGGAAGTCGCCGGCAAGTCGCCGAGCAAGGGCCAACTGCCGTTCTCGACCGACTGGTTCATGACCTGGCAGCCGAACATCCACGCGTCGCTGTTCCTGAACATCCACGAGTACCTGAACAAAGCGGCCGCGCTCGACGAGATCGACACGATCATCAAGGCCTACCAGCTTTACCAGGAGCAGACCAGCGCACAGGGCCTCGAGGCGCTGCTGTCGGTCACGCGGGCCTGGCGTCTCGTCAAGTTCGTCGACAACGGCATGCTGACGATGACCAAGTGCTCGAAGTGCGGCGGTCACTTCGTCACGCACCCGCACGAGATCGCGAAGCACTACGTGTGCGGCCTGTGCTGCCCGCCGGCGCGCGCCGGCAAGGGCAAGGCGGCCGGCGCCATCCACATGCATTGAGTCCTCAAGTCCGGCGGCCAGCGGCCGATAACCGGACAGGCACTGCACCTGACTGCGGTGTCGAAATTTCTTGCTTGTCTCCTCCAGCACATTCATGTGCTTTCAAGCGGGTCCCTCGGGACCCGTTTTTTTTGTGGACGGCTAGTGCCGGTCAGTTCGACCGATCGGCCGCGTGATCCCTCGCCCACACTCAAGGGACACGTCGATCGACCGATATACGCGCAGCACCGCGCGTTTCCCGGCCCGGCGCAGGGGATGGAACGCTTCACATGTTTGTTCTGATCGGATACGGCGTTGCGCTCGGCTGCATCTTCGGCGCCTACATCCTCCACGGCGGGAACATCAGCGTCATCCTGCATGCGCTGCCGACCGAGCTGATGGCGATCGTCGGCGGTTCGCTCGGTGCCTTCGTTGTCAACAATCAGCCCAAGGTCCTGAAGGCCACGCTGCGTGCGCTGCCCGGTCTCCTGAAGGGCTCGAAGTACTCGAAGGCGCGCTACATGGAGTTGATGGCGCTGCTCTACGACATCCTGAAGAAGGCCCGCAAGGAGGGCCTGATGTCGATCGAGGGTGACGTCGAGGAGCCGGCCAAGTCGCCCCTGTTCCAGAAGTACACGACGGTCGGCTCGGACCATCACGTCGTCGAGTTCATCACCGACTACCTGCGCATGATGGTCTCCGGCAACCTGAACGCGCACGAGATCGAAAGCCTGATGGACAGCGAGATCGAAACCCATCACAACGAGGAGCACGGCCCGGTCGCCGCGATCGCCCGCCTGGCCGGCGCGCTGCCGGCGTTCGGCATCGTTGCCGCCGTGCTCGGGGTCGTCAACACGATGGGCTCGGTCGGCCAGCCGCCCGCGATCCTCGGCGCGATGATCGGCTCTGCGTTGGTCGGCACCTTCCTCGGCATCCTGCTGGCGTACGGCGTTGTCGAGCCGCTCGGCGGCCTGCTGGAGCAGAAGGTCGACGAGGGCTCGAAGGAGCTGCAGTGCATCAAGACCACGCTGCTCGCCAGCATGCAGGGCTATGCCCCGCAGGTGGCCGTCGAGTTCGGTCGCAAGGTGCTGTACTCGGCCGACCGGCCGACCTTCTCGGAACTCGAGACGCACGTCAAGGGCAGCGGAAAGTAAGCGATGGCCGGCGACTCGAAGAAGCTCCAGCCGATCATCATCAAGCGGATCCGCAAGGGCGGACACGGCAAGCACGGCGGCGCCTGGAAGATCGCCTACGCCGACTTCGTCACCGCGATGATGGCGTTCTTCCTGCTGATGTGGCTGCTCGGCTCGACCACCGAAGGCGACCGCAAGGGCATCGCCGATTTCTTCAATTCGCCGCTCAAAGTCTCGTTCGTCGGCGGCAGCGGCTCGGGTGATTCGTCGCACGTCGTGCGTGGCGGCGGCGCCGATCTGACGCGCGCAGTCGGCCAGGTCAAGCAGGGCGACGTCGCGGCGCCGCGCAAGACCGTGAACCTGCAGGCGCTCCAATCCGAGCAAAAGCGCGCCGAGCGCGCGCGTCTCGAGCAGTTGAAAGCCAAAGTCGAAGAGGCGCTTGCGACGAGCCAAAAGCTGGCCGCGATGCGCTCGCAAATCCGCCTCGACATGACGCCCGACGGGCTGCGCATCCAGATCCTCGATGCGCAGAACCGGCCGATGTTCGACAGCGGCAGCGCGGTCGTGAAGCCGTACATGCGCGAGCTCCTGCAGCATCTCGGCGAAAAGCTGGCCGACGTGCCGAACCGCATCAAGCTCGAAGGGCACACCGATGCTCAGCCGTTCGTCAGCGGCGACCGCGGCTACAGCAACTGGGAGCTGTCGAGCGACCGTGGCAATGCGTCGCGACGCGAGCTCGTCGCCGGCGGGCTGCCGGAGGACCGCATGCTGCTCGTCCAGGGACTCGCCTCGAGCCTGCTGTTCGACGCCAACGATCCGCTCAGTGCGGCGAACCGGCGCATCAGCATCATCGTGATGAACCGCGAGGCCGAAGACCGCCTGCTGCGCGCGACGCCCGAGGTGGCCGAGCCGGAAGCCGCTCCTGCGGTCGAGACGCCGGCCAGGCCCTCGATCGTGCCGCCATCGCCGGTCGCCACGCCGCGCTGACTCTCGAAACGCCGATGAGCACCTCCGCGCCGGAACCGCGCTTCCTGATCGTCGACGACTTCCCGACCATGCGTCGGGTGCTGCGTGCGCTGCTCAAGGAGATCGGCTTCGAGCGGGCCGAGGCCGCTGCCAACGGCGCGGTCGCGCTGCAGATGCTGCGCACGTCGAAGTTCGACTTCGTCATCAGCGACATTCCGATGCCCGACATGGACGGCTTCGAGCTGGTCAGCGCGATGCGCGCCGACGACAGCCTGAAGGACGTGCCGGTGCTGATGGTCGCGGCCGAGACGCGCGAAGCCGAAGTCGCGCGCTGTCGCGAGAGTGCGGATGCGAGCTACATCGTCAAGCCGTTCACGCGCGCGAGCCTCGAGGCGAAGCTGCGGCAGACCGCGCCGCATCTCTTCCCGCAGAAGGAATGAGAGAAGAGGCGGCCCCCAGACGGGCGCATTCGACCCGCAACCGGCGCGCGATGCGCCGGATCGAACCGATCACTTCGGCAGCAGCACCTTGTCGACGACGTGGATCACGCCGTTCGACTGCAGCACATCGGCGATCGTGACGTTCGCGGTGCCGCCGCTTTCGTCGGCGACCGTGATGGTGTTCCCGCTCGCCATCGCGGTCAGCTTGCCGCCGGCTGCCGTCGTCAGCATCGCCTTGCTGCCGCCCGCCGTGATCTGCTGCTTGAGCGCGGCCGCGTCGAGCTTGCCGGGCCCCACGTGGTAGGTCAGGACCTTGGTCAGCATCGGCTTGCTTCGGGCTTCAGCCAGGCTGTCGACGGTACCGGCCGGCAACGCCGTGAACGCCGCGTTGGTCGGCGCGAAGACGGTGAACGGGCCGACGCCCTTCAACGTGTCGACCAGTCCGGCGGCCTTGACCGCGGCCACCAGCGTGGTGTGGTCCTTCGAGTTGACGGCGTTGTCGACGATGTCCTTGGTCGCGACCATCGGCGCGCCGCCGACGGTGACCTGGGCGATCGAGGCGGTCGTTGCGCCGGTGAGGACGAGGGCGAGGGCGAGCGGAGCGAGCTTGAGCAATTTCATGGCAGTCCCTGGCAATGAGTTGTGACAGAAGACGGCATCGGCAGGTCACGTTCGGGAACTTCGCCGCGTCCGACAGGGGCCTTACGCAGGCGCTCGCCAAGCGGATGCGAATAGGCCTTCCTTTGCCCCTCTCATCGGACTCAAGTTCGCGCGGCCCCTCGGAACAATGACGCAGCGCCCTTTGGTGGCGCCCCGTCATGGCCGATTCGAACGCACAAGACAAGAATCTCCCCGCCTCACAGCGGAAGCTCGACAAGGCCCGCGCCGAGGGCCAGGTCGCCCGTTCGCGCGACCTCGGTCACTTCACCGCGGTGGCGGCCGGCGGCGCCTTGCTGGTCGCGCTGGCGCCGAGCCTTTCGGGCTGGCTGAAGAACCTGCTGATGCAGGGCCTGCGCTTCGATGCGACTGCGCTGCAGACGCCGACCTTCATGACGACGCGGATGGGCGAGCTCGTGATCGGACTGCTGTTCGTCGTCGTCCCGTTCGGCGTGGTGATGATGGCCGTCGCGATCGCCGGCGGCGTCGCGATGAGCGGCTGGACCTGGACCTTCAAGCCGCTCGCGCCGCGCTTCGAGCAGTTCAATCCGCTCGTCGGCATCACGCGAATCTTCGCGAAGGCGCAGTTGATCGATGCGATGAAGGCAAGCGCGCTGGCGCTGATCCTCGGCACGATCGGCGCGTTCTACCTGCGCAGCCACATCGATGCGTTCGTCGGCGTGCTGGCGATGCCGCTGCCGGCGGCAATCGGGGAAGCCTCGCAGGTGCTGCTGCACGGCCTCGGCCTGCTGCTGCTGGCGCTGGCCGCGTTCGCGCTCATCGACGTCCCGTTGCAGCGCCACCTGCACGCGCAGCGCCAGAAGATGAGCCACCAGGAGCTGAAGCAGGAGCACAAGGAGCTCGAGGGCAACGCCGAGGTGAAGTCGAAGGTCCGCGCCCGCATGCGCGAGATGACCAAGCGCCGGATGATGGCCGCGGTGCCGACGGCCGATCTCGTCGTGATGAATCCGACCCACTATGCGGTCGCGCTGAAGTACGACGAGGGCAGCATGACCGCGCCGCGCGTCGTCGCGAAGGGCGCCGACCTGCTCGCGCTGAAGATCCGCGACACCGCCGAAGGCGCCAAGGTGCCGGTGCTGCAGGCGCCGGTGCTGGCGCGTGCGCTCTACGCCCACGCCGAGCTCGACCGCGAGATCCCGGCCGCGCTGTTCGCGGCAGTGGCCCAAGTGCTCGCCTACGTCTACCAGCTGCGCGCCGCGCTGCGCCAGGGCGCTCCGTCCCCCGGTGAGATGCCGGCGATCGACGTTCCGCTCGAGCTCGACCCGCACCACCGGCCGGCCTGACGCCGGCACCGCCCCAACCCGAGACCCGACCGCCCCATGAACGCGCTGATCCCCCAGATGCAACGCCTGTTCGGCCCGAACGCGAAAGCGGTGCGCGCGCTGATGGCGCCGCTCGTCGTCGTGATGATCCTCGCGATGATGGTGCTGCCGCTGCCTGCGTTCGCACTCGACCTGCTGTTCACCTTCAACATCGCGATGGCGCTGATGGTGATGATGGTCGCGGCCTACATGACGCGGCCGCTCGACTTCGCCGCGTTCCCCGCGGTGATCCTGCTGACGACCTTGCTGCGGCTGTCGCTGAACGTCGCGTCGACCCGGGTTGTGCTGCTCGAGGGCCACACCGGTGCGGCCGCGGCCGGCAAGGTGATCGAGTCGTTCGGCCACTTCCTGATCGGCGGCAACTTCGCGGTCGGCCTGATCGTCTTCGCGATCCTCGTCGTCATCAACTTCGTCGTCGTCACGAAGGGTGCCGAGCGCATCGCCGAGGTCGGCGCGCGCTTCACGCTCGATGCGATGCCGGGCAAGCAGATGGCGATCGATGCCGACATGAACGCCGGCCTGATCGACGAGCGCGAAGCCAAGCGGCGCCGCGCCGAAGTCGGCGAGGAGGCCGAGTTCTTCGGCTCGATGGACGGTGCCAGCAAATATGTGCGCGGCGACGCGATGGCCGGCCTGCTGATCCTCTTCATCAACCTGATCGGCGGCTTCGTGATCGGCGTCGCCCAGCACAACCTGACCGCCTCGCAGGCAGCCGACAGCTACATCCTGCTGGCGGTCGGCGATGCGCTGGTCGCGCAGATCCCGGCGCTGCTGATCTCGGTCGCCGCGGCGATGGTGGTCTCGCGCGTCGGCAAGGACCAGGACGTCGGCAGCCAGATCACCAAGCAGGTCTTCAGCTCGCCGCGTTCGCTCGCGATCACCGCCGGCGTGATGGGCGCGCTCGGCGTGATCCCGGGCATGCCGCATCTTGTCTTTCTGCTGATCGGCGGCGGGCTCGCATGGGGCTCGTGGTCGGTGCATCAGCGCGCGCTGCGCGCCAAGGACGCGCCGCGGCCGCCGCCCCCGGTGCCCGAGGCGAATGCCGAGGCGACATGGGACGACCTGCAGCCGGTCGACACGCTGGGCCTCGAGGTCGGCTATCGGCTGATCGCGCTGGTCGACAAGGCGCGCCAGGGCGACCTGCTCGCACGCATCAAGGGCGTGCGCCGCAAGTTCGCGCAGGACGTCGGCTTCCTGCCGCCGCCGGTCCACATCCGCGACAACCTCGAGCTGAAGCCGAGCGCGTACCGGCTGTCGCTGCGCGGCGCGGTGGTCGGGATGGGCGAGGCCTACCCGGGGATGCTGCTCGCGATCAACCCGGGCGGCGCCTCGACGCAACTGATCGGCACGACCACCACCGACCCGGCGTTCGGGCTTCCGGCCACATGGATCGAAGAACGCCAGCGAGAGGCAGCGCAGATGGCCGGATTTACGGTCGTTGATTGCTCGACCGTTGTGGCGACCCATCTTTCACACTTGATGCAGGTTCACGCGGCGAAGCTGCTGGGCCGGGTCGAGACCCAGCAACTCGTCGAACACATGATGAAGCTGGCCCCGAAGTTGATCGAGGACGTCATTCCCAAGATGGTCGGTATCGCGGCATTGCAGAAGGTGCTCCAGCTTCTCCTCGAGGAAGGCGTGCACATCCGCGACATGCGCTCGATCGTCGAGAGCCTGGCCGAGCATGCCGCGATCGTCACCGACCCCGCCGAGCTGGCGCGCCGCATCCGCGTGCACCTCGCACCGAGCATCGTCCAGCAGATCTACGGACCGACCAATGAGCTCGACGTGATCGCGCTCGAGCCCGAGCTCGAGCGGATGGTCACGCAGGCCCTCAACTCGCCGCATGGCGCCGCGCTCGATCCGGGTGTTGCCGACACGCTGTCGCGCAGCGCGGCCGAATCGGCGAAGCGCCAGGAAGACCTGGGTCATCCGGCCTGCCTGCTGGTGCCTGACCTGATCCGTGCGCCGATGGCGCGCCTCCTCAAGCGGGCTGCGCCGCGGCTGCGCGTGCTGAGCCACAGCGAAATCCCAGAAACCCATTCGATCCGCATCGGCTCGATCATTGGAGGAGCCACGACATGAATGTCAAACGCTTTACCGCGCGGACCTCGCGCGATGCGTTGAGCCTGGTCCGCCAGGCCCTCGGCGACGACGCCGTCGTGCTGTCGACCAAGCCGTCGGCTGGCGGTGTCGAAGTCCTCGCGATGGCGCCCGAAGGCATGCGCCAGGTCGAGCGGATGTCGGCCGAGGTGCCGAGCGCGCCGCAGGCCGAGTCGGCTGCCGACGCGGCACCGAGCGGCTTCCTGAAGCGCGCATCGGCCGACGTCCGCATCGAGCCGCAGCTCGAGGACACCCCGGTCGAGGCCGACGTCGAGCGCCTCGCGATGAGCACCTTGTCGTTCCAGGACTATGTGCGCGACCGCATGCTGAAGCGCCGCAAGGCCGCGCTGCAGACCGAGAAGGCGCCCGAGGCGGCGCCCGAGAAGCGCGCCGAAGAGATCGAGCCGACGGCGCCTGCCGCTGCGGTGTCGCGTCCCGCGCCTGTCGAACCGATCGAAGTGCCGAGCGGCCCGCTCGCACAGCGGATGGCCGAGCGCAGCCCGATCGCAGCGACGCCGCGTGCGTCGATCGTTCGGCGCGAGACGCCGACGCTTCACGACCCGATGCTGCGGGCGAGCGATATCCACGTGTACGGCGTCGCGACGCCGACCCCCGCGCGTGCCGACGCCGACGACATGATGAAAGAGCTGCGCTCGATGAAGGACCTGATCGAGGAGCGCTTCGGTGCGCTCGCGTTCATGGACCGCATGCAGCGCCAGCCCGGCCAAGCCCGCCTGACCCAGAAATTGCTCGACTGCGGCTTCTCGCCCGCATTGATTCGCAAGCTCGGCGACGGCCTCGCCGCCGATGTCGCTGACGAGTCGCTGTGGGCGGCCGGCGTGCTCGAGCGCAACCTGATGACGGGCGAGGACGACGCGGCGATCGAGGATCTCGGCGGCGTCTACGCGCTGGTCGGCCCGACAGGCGTCGGCAAGACGACGACGACCGCGAAGATCGCGGCCGCCTTCGCGACCAAGTACGGTGCCGCCAACCTCGGCCTCGTCACCCTCGACGCCTACCGGCTCGGCGCCCACGAGCAGCTGCGCGCCTATGGCCGCATCCTCGGCGTGCCGGTGCACACCGCGCACGACCGCGCCTCGCTCGACGACCTGCTCGACCTGCTGACCGGCAAGAAGATGGTTCTCGTCGACACCGCCGGCATGGCGCAGCGCGACAGCCGGACCCGCGAGCTGCTCGACATGCTCGCGCACCGCTCGGTGCAGAAGCTGCTGGTCGTCAACGCGGCCGGGCAAGGCGAGACGATCGAGGACGTGATCGTGGCCTACCGGGCCGCGAGCTGCGCCGGTGTCGTGCTGTCGAAGATGGACGAGGCGGTCAAGCTCGGCCCGGCGCTCGATGCGCTGATCCGGCATCGCCTCAAGGTGATCGGCGTGGCCAACGGCCAGCGCGTGCCGGAAGACTGGCATCGGCTGTCGGCGAATGCGCTGGTCCAGCGCGCGCTGCGCGGCGGCGGCAGCAGTGCCTACCGCCTCGATGCGAGCGACGTCAACCTGATCTTCACGGCCTCGCGTCATGCCGATGCGGCCCGCGGCGCGCTGCACGCCTGACGCCTCGAACCGATTCGCCGACGCGATGTCCCGACTTCCTCCCTTCGACCAGGCCCACGGGCTGCGGCGCCTGTTCGCGCACGCGCAGACCCACTTTGTGCCCGTCGTCTCGAATCCGCATGCGGACTTCGGTGGCCTGATGCTCGAACGCCTGTGCGCCGGCTTCGCCGAGCGCGGCATCCGCACGCTGGTCATCGACGCTGCCGAGCAGGCCGCACCCGCGGCCGACGAGGCACTGTTCGAGCTCGCCGCCTGCATCGAACCGCTGTCCGAGCGGATCTCGTACCTCGCCGCGCGCGGCTTGTCGACTCGGTATGTCGATGCGACCGGCTCGACCGCGCCGTTCCTGCGCGCCGTCGTCGAGGCGGCACCGACCAGCCAGGTCGTGCTGATCCATGCGCCGGCGCTCGAGCTGTGCCGCCTGTTCGCGCGCCGCCGCGGCGCAGCCGACGCCGAGCCGGTCTGCCCGCTGTTGCTGGCCGAAGACCGGCCGAGCAGCGTGACCCATGCCTACGCGGCGATGAAGCTGCTGGCGACACGCGCCAACCTGCGCGCCTACGAGCTCGTGCTCGGCGCCAGTGCGCGCTCGCCGCGGGCGCCGCGCATCGCGATGCAGATCGCGCTGTGTGCCGACGACTTTCTCGGCTCGGTGCTGCGCGACTGGCTGCTGATCGACCCGGCCGCCGGCCCGTCGCAGGCCGTCACGCCGGGCCTGCGCCGCTGGGTCGCGCACCGCCTGCAACCGCATCTGCACGACGGCCTCGCCGGCGAGCCGGACACGATCGACATTCCCGGCCCGCGCTCGAGCGGGACCCGCTTCTCCGCATCGAATCACGCCTTCCACTAGGCCACTTTCCCGAGCGCCCCCATGTACAACGTCAAAGGCCAGCTGGACCTCAATTCCACCTTGAAGCAGTACAGCTCGCTGGTGCGTCGCCTCGCGCATCAGATGATCGCCAAGCTGCCGGCAAACGTCGAGATCGACGACCTGATCCAGGTCGGCATGATCGGACTGACCGATGCGCTCTCGCGCTTCGACGCCGGCCAGGGCGTGCAGTTCGAGACCTTCGCTACGCAGCGCATCCGCGGCGCGATGCTCGACGAGCTGCGCGGCAACGACTACCTGTCGCGCGGCACCCGCAAGCAGCAGCGCACGATCGAGTCGGCGGTGCACAAGCTCGAGCAGAAGCTCGGCCGCGCACCGGTCGAGAGCGAGATCGCGGTCGAGATGGAGATGAGCCTCACCGAGTACCAGGAGCTGCTCGGCCGCGTGCGCGGCACGCAGCTGGTCTACCTCGAGGACATGGCCGGCGCCGAAGGCGACAACGACTTTCTCGACCGCCACGTCGTCGATGAAGGCAGCAACCCGATGGCGCAGCTGCAGGACCATCGGATGCGCGAGGCGCTGATCGAGGCGATCAAGGTGCTGCCGGAACGCGAGCAGTACGTGATGAGCATGTACTACGAGCACGACATGAACCTGCGCGAGATCGCCGCGGTGCTGAAGGTCACCGAGTCGCGCGTCTGCCAGCTGCACAGCCAGTCGATCGCGCGCCTGCGCGTCAAGCTGCGCGACTACTGAACCGGTCGTCGCCCAACGGTCGACGCCGCGCCGAGGACATGCGGTCGCGCTGCCGCGACGACCTCAGTTGCCGGCCGAAACCCCATAGCTGATCACGACCGCCAGGTCGACGACGGTGCTCGACAGCGGACCGTCCAGCGCCTTCACGCGGCCGGCCCCGAGTCGCAGCGCGACAGCCGGCGTCAGCTGGTAGCCGGCATACAGCATCGGCTGCACGACGCTGCCGCGGCTGTCGACGTCGCCGCCGCCCGCGGCGCCGGCGAGCATCTCGGCGCCGACGTGGAACCTGCCGCCGACCGGCTGGTTCCAGCCGGCGCCGATCAGCGCGGTCAGATGTCCGCCGGCGCCACCGCCGACCGCGCTGTGCACCTGCCCCGCGAGGTAGAAGTTGCGCGACAGGTAGCGATTGACCTTCAGCACGCCGGCTTCCAGCGCTTGGGTTGTGCCGTCGCGGCGCGCGGCATCGTAGCGCTCGAGGCCGACGCTGAAGTCGGTGCGGGTCGGTCGCGCCGCGCTGTTGTCGCTTTGCGGCCCGTCGAGGGCCCAGACCAGCGAGGCCGAGGCGTGAGCGGCCCGGAAGTCGCCGTGTCGGGCACCCGCCGCACCGGCCTCGAGTGCCAGGCCGAACTCGTTGCTGATGCGGACGACGCCGTAGACGGCCGCCTTTCCGAACAGTCCGCCATCGGTCTGGACACCGCCGCCGCCGGCCATCCCGAGGCCGATCCGGGCGCCGACATTGAGCGTGTTGCGCACCACCTCCGTCTCGAAGCCGAGCGTGCCGAGGTATTCGGCATAGCCGGCGACGCGGTCCTGCACCGCGCCGTTCGCCTCGAGCCCCCAATACAGGTTCGGACCGAACGATTGCTCCGCCCGGATGCCGACCGTGCCGATGTCGCGCGGCGCGAGACTGCCGTCGCTGAGCAGCGTGCCGGACCGAACGCGATAGGCACCGGCCACCAGCTGGATGCGGTCGAAGCCGAGGCCGGCGCGCCCGCTCGAGCGCACCGGCGTGCTCAAGTCGGAGGCGGGCACGTAGCGGAAGTTGTTGATTGCGTTGAGGACGACGCCGACCTGCGTGCTGGCGATCTCGCCGCTCGGGAAGCGCACGTGCGAGACCGACAGGCCGAGCGCGAACGGACCGAAGTCCCACAGCAGGTCGGCATGCGGCCGCAGCATCAGGCCGCTGCCGACCGGCGCGCCGGCGCCGCCGCCTCCACCGGCAAAGAGCCCGAGCTCGATGCCGAGCGGGCCGGCCAGCTGGCGGCGCCAGGCCACTTCGGCGCCGATCGCGAAGAAGCCGCCGCGCCGCCCGGTGATCGCCCCGTAGACCGCCGGTCCGGCCGATAGGCCCTCGAGCAGCGGAACGTCGACGAGGTAGCTCGTGCCGACCAGGCCGACCCCTTCGTCGCCGGGGAACTTGATGCGTTCAAAGCCGACCCGCGCATGGGCAGAGGGCCCGACGAGTGCCGCGCTTTGCGCACGCGCGTCGGGCAGCGCGGCCAGCGAAAGCAGGGCAGCAGCGATCGGCGCCAGCGCAGATCGGGTTCGGGTTGGCGGTCTCGAACGGAATCGAACGGTCGGTTGTCGGTGCATCGGGATCACGGCGGTTCGCGCCGCCCGATCACCTTTGCGATCGCTCGGCCAGAATCTTTTCGATCGTCGTGTGCACGGCGATCGAGTCGATCGGCTTGACGAGATGACCCGAAAAGCCGACGGTCATGGATTCTCGGACAACCTGCAGCGTGCCTCATGCGGTCGGATCGCATCGCAACGGCGCGATCAACGGGGCGCATGGCGGCACCTTGGTGGACCGTTTTTTTAGGAGACCGACCGGATACCGAGCTGGCTGCTGACCGAAGTCGGATTGACCCGGCGTCTTGCGCTCTAAGCCAACGGGCAGCGCACCTACACTTGGCGACGCCTTCGGGCAGCAACCGGCGGAGACTCGCATGATCATCGTAACTGGAACCCTCCAGGCGCGCGCCGACACCATCGACGAGCTGCGCCGCCTTAGCCTCGAACACGTGGCCCGGTCGCGCGCCGAGCCCGGCTGCCTCGAGCACGGCGTTGCGGTCGATGCCAACGATGGCTTGCGGCTGGTGTTCTTCGAGCGCTGGTCCGATCGTGCGGCGCTCGACACGCACTTCAAGGTGCCGGCCTCCGCTGCCTTCGTCAAGCAGGCGGCGAAGCTTTCGGCGCAGCCGCCGACGATCGCGCTCTATGAGTCAAGCGAGATTTCGCTGGGCTGATGCGTGTGGTCGCCACGGCACTCGCCGTGCAGTAGCGACGAACCCATCGCCGCCTCGCTCGCGATGGCTCAGTGCTTCTTGAAGTCGCAGCGCAGACGGCTCGGGCTCAACCCAGGCGCGCGCGATGCCGTGCGACCTGGGCGCGCACCTGCCGGGGTGCCGTCCCGCCGATGACGCGGCGCGCATCGAGCGACCCGCGCAGGCTGAGCACTGCGTGGACGTCGGCCTCGATGGCAGGGTGGAATGACTGCAACGTCTCGAGCGGCAGTTTGGCGAGGTCGACGCCGAGCTCGATGGCCTGCCGGACGGCTCGCGCGACCAGCTCGTGGGCGTCGCGAAACGGCAGACCTTTCTTGACGAGGTAGTCGGCGAGGTCGGTGGCCGTCGCGTAGCCACGTTCCGCCGCCTGCTCCATCGCGGCCGGCTTGACGACGATGCCGCCGACCAGCTCGCCGAAGATGCGCAGCGTGTCCTTCAGCGTGTCGACGCTGTCGAAGAGCGGCTCCTTGTCTTCCTGGTTGTCCTTGTTGTAGGCCAGCGGCTGGCCTTTCATCAGGGTCAGCAGCGCCATCAGGTGGCCGACGACGCGTCCCGTCTTGCCGCGCGCCAGCTCGGGCACATCCGGGTTCTTCTTCTGCGGCATGATCGACGAGCCGGTGCAAAAGCGGTCGGCGAGATCGATGAAGCCGAAGTTCTGGCTCATCCAGAGCACGAGTTCTTCGCTGAAGCGCGACACATGGACCATGCACAACGCGGCCGCTGCCGCGAACTCGATCGCAAAGTCGCGGTCGCTGACTGCATCGAGGCTGTTCTGGCAGACGCCATCCATGCCGAGTGTGCGCGCGACGCTTTCGCGATCGAGCGGATAGCTGGTGCCGGCCAGTGCGGCTGCACCAAGCGGCAGTCGATTCGTGCGGCGCCGCACATCGACAAGGCGCTCGGCGTCGCGCGCGAACATCTCGACGTAGGCCAGCAGGTGATGCCCGAAGCTCACCGGCTGCGCGACCTGCAGGTGGGTGAAGCCCGGCATGATCGTCTCGGCATGCGCATCCGCGACTTCGACGAGCACGCGCTGCAGCTGAACCAGCAACGCCAAAATCGCATCGATCTCGTCGCGCAGCCAGAGCCGCACGTCGGTCGCGACCTGGTCGTTGCGCGAACGTCCGGTGTGCAGGCGCTTGCCCGCATCGCCGACCAGGGCGGTCAGGCGCGCTTCGATGTTCAGGTGAACGTCCTCGAGATCGAGGCGCCACTCGAACGCGCCGTTCTCGATCTCCTGCGTGATCTGCGCCAAACCGCGCTGAATCGACGCCAGATCGTCGGCCGAGACGATGCCTTGCGCGGCCAGCATCTTGGCGTGGGCGAGACTGCCGGCGATGTCGGCGCGCCAGAGCCGGCGGTCGAATCCGACGCTCGCCGTATAGCGCTGAACCAGCTCGCTCATCGGCTCCGAGAACAGGGCCGACCAGGCCTCGGATTTCTTGTCGAATTGGTTTGAGGACATCGCGGTTCCTGGGTCAGGGTCGGCCAACGCCCCGCAGCGTGCGCATCGCACGGAGTCGCGCCGGTGGCGCCGCCGGCCGGCGTGCAGGGGGCGGAGAGTTGACGACAATTCGCCCCATGCACGGAGTCGGGATTCTATCGGCGGGGCGCCGTTGACCATGGCCTGGCCCGCCCATGGCGACGCCGATCCGGCGCAGTTGCCGACGCGTCCCGGCGGTCTGTGGTCGCCGCCTGCGAGGCCGACCGAGCCGCGCGCAAGCGGCTTCGGCACGACTGTCTTTGACGTCGCTGTCCAAGCAACACCGGTGCGCCCGGCTGCCAGTTCCGGCTCGGTGTTCGATGTCTGCCATGCCGGCGTCGTGCTGCGTGCGCTGCTCTTCGTGCACGCCGCGGTCGGTGTGGGCGTCGCCTTCGAAGCGCGCAGCTTCGCCGGCTGGCTCTCACTGGCCGCGATCGGATCGAGCATCGCCTTGCCCGCTGTCCTGCTCTGGCTGCTGATCGCGTGCGGGCTCAATCGACCGCTCGGCGCGATGTCGCTCGGCGCGCAATGGGGCGCTGCGATCGGGCTCGGCGCTTTCAGCGGCGGCCTCACGGCGCGCGTCGTCTATTCGATGATGTCGGACACGCCGGTCGCCGGCCCGTCGGTCTGGGTCGCCTCGGCCCTGGCCGGCGCGGCGTTCGCCGCCGCGCTGTTCCAGTGGCTGCACTTGCGCGCGAAGGCCACCTTGCCGGCCGAGACCGCGGCACGGCTCGCCGAGCTGCAATCGCGCATCCGGCCGCACTTTCTCTTCAACACCCTCAACACCGCGCTGGCGCTGGTGCGACTCGATCCGCCGCGGGCGGAAGGCGTGCTCGAGGACCTGGCCGAGCTGTTCCGGGTCGCGATCACCGACAGCGGCGAGGCCGTGACCCTGGGCGAAGAAGTCGAGCTGGCGCGGCGCTATCTCGCCATCGAGCAGATCCGCTTCGGCGAGCGCCTGCACGTGAGCTGGGAGATCGATCCCGAGGCCGATCGCGCGCGCGTTCCGCCGCTGTTGCTGCAGCCGCTGGTCGAGAACGCGGTCCGGCACGGCGTCGAGCCGTCCGATGCCGGCGGCACGATCCGCGTTCGCACGCAAGTCAAGTTCGGCAGCGCGGTCGTCACGATCACCAACACTGCGGCGAAGGCACAGTCGAAGCCGGGCAATGGAATGGCGCTGAGAAACGTGCGCGAACGCCTGCATCTGATGCATGACGTCGCCGCCCAGTTCGAGGTTCAACGCGTGGCCGAGGGCTTCCGCGTCCAGCTGGTGGTGCCGCTGTGAGCGCGCTTCGCGTGCTGGTCGTCGACGACGAGGAGCTGGCGCGCCTGCGCCTGCGCGGCCTGGTCGACGAGTGCCCGTTGCCGCGTGCCAACGTGGTGGGCGAAGCGGCCAACGTGTCGCAGGCGCTGGTCTGGCTCGCGACGCAGCAATGCGACGTGCTGCTGCTCGACATCCAGATGCCGGGCCGCGATGGCACTCAGCTCGCCGCTGAGCTCCGCGGACAGGACCGCTCGCCGGCGGTCGTGTTCGTGACGGCGCATGCCGAGCACGCCGTGAAGGCGTTCGATCTCGATGCGGTCGACTACGTGACCAAGCCGGTGCGGCGCGAGCGCCTGCAGGCGGCGCTGCAGCGCGCCGCGCAGCGCCTCGCGTTGCCGACGCCGGAGCCGAGCCCTGAGGCCGAGGAGGAGCCGGTCCTGATCGTCAGCGATCGTGGCCGCGTGGTTCGGGTGCCGATGTCGGAAGTGCTCTATCTGAAGGCCGAGCTCAAGTACGTCACCTTGCGCACGCCGCTGCGCACCTACGTGCTCGACGACTCGCTCGCCGAGCTCGAAGAGCGCCTCGGCGCGCGCTTCTTGCGCGTACACCGCAACGCGCTGGTCTCCCGCAAGGCAGTCCGCGCGCTCGAGCGGCGCGTGATGTCGGACGAGGGCGACGAGGAAGTCGGCGAGACCTGGGCGGTCTGCGTCGCCCCGGTCGAGGAGTGGCTGGCGGTGTCGCGGCGGCAGGTCGCGGCGGTGCGCGAGGCGCTCGTCGCGGTCGGTCTCTGACGCGCCGTGCCGGTCACGCGCCGTCGCGCGCGACACCGGCACCGAAATACTTGACGAGCAGCGGTGCGGTGAGCTCGAAGCGGCTCGCCGAAAAAGTCGCGGTGAAGCACACATCGGCCGGCTTGCCGGGATTGGCCAGCAACGTCACGAACAGCCAGCCGTCGACGGGTTTGCGCCACAGCACGATGGCATCGGGCAGCAGGCCGTCGCGGTCGAGGATCGGGTAGCGACGCGTCAGCGCCGACGCGACCGCCGCAGCGTCGACGGCCTCGAGCCAGACGCGCCGATCGTCAGGGCGAAATGTGATCGGTGTTCCGCCGACGCAGCTTTCGATCGTCGCCGCGCGGCCGCCTGGCAAAGGACGTGTTTCCTCGCGCGCGTCGACGCCGCCCGTCGCCACGGCGACAAGCAGGGACAACGCACAGAACGAGCGGCAGGCCATGTGGGATCGAACTCTCGGCGGCGATCGGTTGCGAGGCTTGTGCGTCGATTCTGCGCCGACACTATCGAGCCGTCGATGTGGAATTGATCGATGGTCTTCGCGGTTACCTGTCTTAAATGGAGCGGTACCTCGCGGCCCGTCCCTCGACCGGCGTGCCGAAGGCAAAAGATGTCGCCTGCTAGCATCGACTCGATGTCCAAAGCGCTCATCATCGCGACCCGCGAAAGCCGGCTCGCCCTCTGGCAGGCCGAGCACGTCAAGGCGCTGTTGGAGGCGCAAGGCGCGACTGTCGAACTGCTGCCGATGACGACCCAGGGCGACCGCGTGCTCGACCGTTCGCTGTCCAAGGTCGGCGGCAAGGGGCTGTTCGTCAAGGAACTCGAGAACGCGCTCGAAGCGGGCCGCGCCGACCTGGCCGTCCACTCGCTGAAGGACGTGCCAATGGTGCTGCCGCCAGGCTTCGAGCTCGCCGCCGTGCTGACGCGTGAGGATGCGCGCGACGCCTTCGTCTCGAACCGCTATGCGTCGATCCAGGCGCTGCCCCACTGTGCCGTGGTCGGCACCTCGAGCCTGCGCCGAGTCGTCCAGCTGCGGGCACTGCGCCCGGACCTGCGCGTCGAGCCGCTGCGCGGCAACCTCGACACGCGACTTCGCAAGCTTGACGAAGGGCTGTATGACGCGATCGTGCTGGCGGCGGCCGGGCTGATCCGGCTCGGCGCGGCCGATCGCATCCGCGCGCTGTTCGAAACGCACAGCATGTTGCCGTGTGCCGGGCAAGGCGCGCTCGGAATCGAGATTCGAAGCGGCGCCACGGGCCTGAGCGAACGGCTGGCTGCGCTCGCCGACGCGCCGACTGCGCTGGCGACGCAGGCCGAGCGCGCCGTGTCGCGCGCACTCGGGGGCAGTTGCAGCACGCCGTTGGCCGCGTTCGCGATTTGGGAGGGCGAATCGCTTTTGCTGCGCGCGTCGCTTGGCCACCCGACCGCGACCGATGCGGCGCTGCTGAGGGCCGAGGCTCGAGACCGCATCGCGACGGCCGAAGATGCCGAGGCCTTGGGCCAGCGTGCCGCTGGCGCCCTCCGCCAGCAGGGTGCGACGGCTTATCTCGACGCCGCGGCCGACTGACGGGTGGCGATGCGGGTCATCGTCACACGGCCGCATGCACAAGCGGGCGAGTGGGTCGAAGCCCTGCGCGCGCGTGGGCTCGAGGCGATCGCGCTGCCGCTGATCGAGATCGTGGCACCCGCCGACTTGCAGCTTGTGGCCGACAGCTTTGCAAGTCTTGCGGACCGCCGTCTCGTCGTGTTCGTCAGCCCGAACGCCGTGCTGCAGTTCTTCGCGCGAGCGCCCGCCGGATGGTGCTGGCCGGCGCTGACCCGGGCCGCATCGCCGGGGCCAGGAACGACGCGGTCGCTGGTCGCCGTCGGCGTACCGGCAGAGCTCATCGATGCGCCCGCTGCCGACGCCCCGCAGTTCGATTCGGAAGCGCTGTGGCAGACCTTGCAGTCGCGGGATTGGCACGGCGCGCGGGTGCTTCTGGTGCGTGGACCACAAGGCCGCGACTGGCTTGCGGCGCGGCTCGCCGAGCAGGGTGCCGTCGTCGACACGCTGATCGCTTACGAGCGCAGGCCGCCGCGACTCGACCCGGCTGCGCGCGAGCTGCTCGAGGAGACGCTGGCCGAGCCGCGCGGCCACCTGTGGCTCTTCAGCAGCTCGGAGGCGATCGACCATCTGCAGGCGCTGATGCGTGAGCTCGGCGCTGTCCATGATCCGACCTGGCGCACATCGCACGCGCTTGCGACCCATCCGCGGATCGCGCGGCGCGCACGCGAGGCCG